>PJEL010004563.1_pt1 | contig 11373 bp, 14 predicted proteins | sample 1853271 | NCBI WGS metagenome assembly PJEL01 (sample SAMN08108733, study PRJNA415343) | Invertebrate metagenome, whole genome shotgun sequencing project. | host: Globobulimina | place: Sweden: Gullmar Fjord | collected 2015-08 | reverse complement strand
ACGATCAGTTAACAGGTGATGGATGATGCTGAGGGTAAAATACAGCAGCAGCAGCAGCAGCAGTACATAAGTTCTGTCCTTGAATATTGCTTCAGCTCATCATGTATTCTGTTGTTGCTTGTCAGTTTAAATGGGACCGTTGTGAATGGTCTGAAAGGGTAACGGAATAAGAACTCATAACGAAAGTGAGTGAGTGAGTAATTTTCATGTTGAGGTTGCAATTATTATCTCTTTTCCCTTTCTCTGTTCTTTTTTTTGTGTTATTACTATGAAATATGAATACCAATGTATTTGAATAGAGAGGTATATGCCTGTTTAGCTTGAAGCAGTAAATATAGATACAGTGGTGTATGTACACATTGAATAGGTTGTTTTAAATATCTGTGACTGGCTGCACTGACCTCTGGATTATTAAATGCATACGTTGAACTTGAAGTGGTGTGTATATTATAATATATTGTTGGTGATTATGCTGAGCATTGTCTGATATTTGTCACAGTGGCAGGCTCATTTTAGAGACTACGCTACATTGCCTCTACTACTATGATGTCAATGTTGCCATTAAGAATATGGATGGGGTCATCCAAATAGGTAACGGGTATATTAAATTGCAGTTTTTCACTGTTTTTTGTGAACGGGCAGGGCTTCTTTCGCTGTCAATCGTCTACCAGCTGAGTAATAGTCTTCAGGGATGGTTGATAAGTTGATGTTGTTATCTGAGATAGTAACAACAAGATTAAATCCAAAATTTTAGAGAACGTTCGTCGATTTTGAAATCCTGTCTCATGCCCACAAGATGGTAGGTTGGTTGTGGAAGACACATGATTTTATGCCTGGCTCTTTAATTGTCACCTATTCTTCTTCTTTCTCTCCTACTGAACATGCACTGTTCACAAAACAAATTCGATAATACTATATCTCTCTTCATGGATCAGCATTTGGATCTGAACATCTCCTTGATAACAATACATGTATATAATGGGGAGATAGATGAGCTGCTGTTGATGGTACTGCTACTGGTTCAACATTTTACTACTCAGGTCTATACTGCTGCTATTACTACTAACTTTCAAAGGTTCCAACACAAATGGGGTTTGGCTCAGTTTGAAGTGGAATTTATACCCCTTTCGATGTACGGGGCTTCCACAATAAGGGTTTTATTGGTCCCTTTCAAGTAATTCCATGTCATCATCAGTATCATTACCACTTTTTTGACGAATTGGTTCACTTTTACTCCTTCCGGCACCGCTACGGATGGGCTGTTGACTAGCCGCAGCTGTTTCATGGATGTTCCTGGTATCCATCTGGCGAGCCTCCTTCTGACGATATTTTTCAATGAAAAAGGCAAACCTGTTGAATGTTTGATTGCCCATTTCATTAGTTTTCAAGCATTTGAGGCATTCAGTTAGTATACATTCAATATGACCAAGGCACGGTATATTACAGTGGGTTGTATTTGAGATTGATATTTGCTTGTACGACAGGGTAGATAACATAATGGAAGTAGTACTGCTTTTGTGTAGAGTATCGTATTGGGATGTAAACGGATACTGAGTTTTACTATTCTACTCAAGTGGCAATGGGGATATACGACGTCCTCCACCCGTACATGGCTGTCTTTGTAAACCTATTCCAAAGATTAAACTTCATAAGCTTCAACGCCTCCAAGTGAGCATCATTGAAGACATCCTAGTTTTCGGAAGGAAAGGTAACTCAATTTTTTCAAAAAGTACGTACATCGAGGAACATGTCACACAGCTTATAGGTGTAACATTATTCAAGATTAGATTCCATTGTTGGTGGTAGTATACTATCACCATCATTAAACTATTGCTACTATTGGTTGTCGTCGTTTCATCTCTCTCAATTGATAGAAAATGGTCTGTACGAGATATAGGTGGTCGCTTGACCATGTTGGATTATTGGTTTATGCATTACCTTGGATATGTCATTCAATTCTATGCGTTTTTGAATGTTTTCTCTCATGCCCTTGCTAATATTAACCTCTCTAGGTGATCCTTCGTTGATGAATTCCTCGCACATCATACATGCACGCTTATACCTCAATTGTTCAAAGGTCATATCTTCTCTAATGTCTTGAATTTTCTTGCATCCTTGAGGGGCTACCAGGTCGTCACGATGGAAAGCTGTTACCGTAATCCAGAAGTTGATATTCTCCTCCTGAAAGAAAAAAAGTTGAACATTATTTGAATTTTACTTTGGGAAATGAAAGATGAAACTGCCTTCGAAAATTGTTTGAGTTACTATCTTTCAGAAATGATGCGATGACTGACTGACACACTCTTAGTCATCATTCATTTCACTTTCCTGGTAGTTCTCGTAGTTAAATTTCTTAAACAGACTCAGTCCTAACGGGTCGTCGAGCAGTATTTGTATTGTAACATCACCATTTGAACTTGAGTTATAGTAAACTGATCCGCTATTGCAGCTACGTTGCACCTTTCCATCATCCGCAAACCGAGAAGATCTGACATTATATCGAAGTAGTAATGGTGTGAAAAAAACGGATTTGCAGCACAAAAAAAGGAAACATTCTTTTTAGCATTTCACGTACTGGCAGAAACCACTCTTTGTATTCATAGACAGAGATCTAGTAACTGTCATTCCTTTGCGTTGCATCATATTGAGTTCTGCTTGAATATCTCTATTTTTCTTTGCTAGGTTCTTGACCTTGTGCACCGGGCCTTGAACATCTCCAGAGTCTTCCATACTCGCATCCAATTCATCCCATTCAATCAGTAATCTATGCCCATGTATGCTTGAATGAAAAGGGCTCAGGTATTCACTTGCCAGCTTAGAGACGATATCATTGTAAACGTCATCAAACATGTCTGTTTCTAATGACAGTGAGAGAGAGGAGGACGGACCATTAATTTTGGGGGCTGTTTGTATCATCGCTGCTCTACTGTGCCTACCTGTGTATTACCACTATTAAACACGTTAGTATAGTTAGGTTCTTAAAACTCACTCTTCCTGCCTGCCCCATCTCATTACTTATACCATACCATACTGCTGCCTCTAAAGGGGCCACCACCTAAATCACAATTCCAACACTCCAAAAAGCAACATCATATTTTGTTTCCGAACACATTTCGCGCATCATTATCCCTGGCATTACGTATTATAAATTCCTGATTGCTAATCATTGTGTGGCGCAATGAACTACTGAACCACCACGCACTTGGATGAGAGAATTTTCCAGGTTTGGCATCGAATTCATTTGTAATTAAGTCCAGCATTGGGAGATTGAAGGTCCTGTACCGCTGAAAAATTAATTGTAATCGATCCACTCGTGATTCTTTATGATTTGAGAGTTTGAAGTCCTTAATTTCTAAAAGGCAGTCCAAGTAATCGCTGGGAAGTAAGAAGTCATCAATTGGAGGACGTGAAAATAGGTATTCCTGGAAAACAGAGGTTAGTATCAAAAGAAGAGAGAGGAGAAACGTCACAGAAAGAATTAGTATTGATCATGATTAGTGTCTCAATGGCTGCTGTCTTAGGTGCAAGGGTTGGAATGCTGTGGCAATGCATTGAAGTTAGCGCCGCAGCTCTGATATGTAGTTTTCAGTGCATGCCTCCAGGAAAGGTAGGTCTCAAGGCAAGTCGTGATGCTAATTATTTAGTGTTTGTCTCCTCACCCTAAAGTACTTCAACACAAAACTTGATGCCATGAAGTTAGAACCCTCCATCAAATTTACACTCCGCTCCACCTCATCTGCAACCTGGTGCCTACAGCGAAATAATCATTACTCAGTTTAGAGAGGAGGGGCAGTAGAACCGGAAACCACATTGTCCACCCAACAACCTATCTAGTTCTAGCTTTTCTGTGTTGTCACACACGCACTCTAGCTCTAAACTTTTGTTCCTGCTCATGATTCTTTCGATTTCCAAAGCAGCTCACGTCTAAGATCACTGCCTGCGACGTACCTGATTTTGTCCGTGAGCTCTTCAGAATTATAGCTCCCTAAGAAGTGTGGGAAGTAATCGTATCGGAGCTTCTGAAATATTTTCTGCTTGGCATCGTGAAACGCCGAAGACAATGTGTTGAATCTTTAGAGTCAAGGATATAAAGTATTTAGCCTTTAGCGTTGTTAAGTTATGATGAAGGAACAGCTACAGCACCTTTTGTTCTTAGTACTGTATGAGTACTTGGTACCACCGAGGGCCAGCTCTGAACGCACATTTTCTCGCTCGCTCTGGTCCAATCCTACAGCAGTGTGCCCTTCTGGATCAACGTATTTCTTGTACAGGTGAACTGCTCTTGCCCGAATTTTCTTCTTATCCAATGATGTCTTGGCCAAAGTTTCAAACTGTAATAATTTTTCACACGCGATACACATATCAGCTCAGCTATACTTGAAAGGCAAACAATTCTAGCACAACAGAACAAGCAAGCAAGCTGCTTTCACTCACTGTATCAATGTCCGTCCAACACATCAAATACTTATCAGCAAAAACTCCACCCAACCATTCCCTGAAGATATTCCATAATAGAGGATCGGATATTACCGTGGGCAAGTTCATGTCATTTGCCTGCTTTACACCATTTACGCCCGAATCAAGGCTTGCTGTTGTCTTAATTACCTCCCGGTCCCTCACTCGTGATTTACTAGTGGACGCACCAGCTCCCATTGTTCTGCTTCAGTGCATTACAAAAAAAATAACTTCCACGGACCTACGTTGATACAAAAAAAATTTATTGGCGCCTTTAGGGTTAGGGTTAGGGTTAGGGTGCGGTAGACTACCTATTACTGCTATTATTGGGCTGTTAATGATGCCGCTGTGGGTGGGGCGGGGTGTTACTTCCTTCTCTTTAGACAGATCTCAGAGTCTGGACACGTGGCGCTCACTCTGTTCTGAGCTAACCTAATCATGAGACAATTGTGTAATAGCCACAAGGTAAGCTGTTGCCTCCACTGAAGGAAAGCCTTCCTCTTTCACACATTTTGTTATGTATGCAAGAAAAAAATACGTCGGCCAACGATGTCCATATCAAGACTTCAATACGACTTACCACCCCACGCAGCTTGGTGACACTTGTGCGATTAAATGGATCAAGTTTAGTTGGACAACTCTCCCTATACTGCCAACATGAATCTAGCATAAGGTGGTCCACACAGATATCCTGTTTAAGTTACTTTAAATCGCTGATCCACTTTTATTGGATATTACAGAGTGAGAGAGACTTGTTCAAATCAAGTTGTCCTCTACGCCACGTGCATTAGAAATGAAATAGTTTGCCATACTCCATAGCCTACTGCAAGAATGGAAATACTCTCACGAGCCTAACCCATAACTTACTCTGATCAGCACAAGAGAGACGTCTTGTGCAAAACTTATCGAATGTTAGCTTTTACCCCAACAACGAGTCATTATGTAATCGGCGCTAGCACAGCAGGCGTGAAAAACAGTATCGAAATCGTCAATGGAAAATATAACAGTTATGGTGGTGGAAGCACCACACTAGAAACGCGCCTCTATCAATACTGCAGCAGTACCATGAGTAACACAAAAACCACGAATCATGACCGTCACTTGCGTCAACAACAAAATCATTCTACTCTGTGCGATACTGTAAATACATCTATATCTGAGTACTTCAACACGGTACTGTAGAGAATCTTTTGGTATTTAACTACTGAGAATACACTAGAAACAGCCTAACTCTAACCCTAACCCCAACCTTAACCCTGAGAAAGTGATGTGATTGTACACCTCTATTGATGTAACTACGCTCTAACTCTAACCCTAACCCAATAACCCAATAACCCAATAACCCAATGAACCAAACCCCATAACCCAAACCCTAACCCCTTAAACCTTAACCCTAACCCTAACTGGAGGGAATAAACGGGGGAAGTGAAGGACGATTGATATCTATCTGCGCCAATGGCTGATACGAGCACACCAACCGTAGATGACCTGAGGGCCTTAGAGAGATCCATCATGGAGAGTCCCTCCTGTGCAAATAGCATCCTAACGCTGCTAGATGCTCTGACATTGAGAACCACGGAAGGTAGTAAGAGGCTGTTGCAATTGCTGATGGGTGTTTTATGTTATCGTTTCTTTTGCAGCTGGTGTTGTTGTTTCTGCCCTTGGCCAAACCGTAAGCGTGACAGTTAGGGCTCATGCAGATGATGAATGGCATCATGATGGTGCTTTAGATTGAACTATGTAGCCTTGTCCTTTGCTCACATGCCACTATTAGCCCCACATTTAGCCTCATCCTTCACTTACACAACCTGTCACTGGTCCCATCTAAGGGAATGATACGTGGAAAACAGCTGCAGCAGCTATGCATAGCTTGCGGCGCATCTTCAGCCATTATTGTTCTTTCTTGAAGAAGACAGACCCTGTCACAAAAGAAGACTCAGGAGGCAAAAGGAAAAGAAATAGGTCTCAGCCTGTTGTGGATGGGTCCGTTGTTGCAGCAAGGCTTGAGTACAATACATGGTGCGTTTGTAACACATATTTGTTGATGGGTATATCTATATATATATTGCTAGGATACAGTACCATTGTAATTTCCTTGGCTCGTGCATGTGGGTGGTGGTGCTGTTATATAGTGGGCCTGTACCGTAGCTGCTGCTCCGTGTAACCTGTAAGCCCACCCTTAACATGATTCCTAACTTGGGCTCTCAACTAGGCTCACAGCAAGACTAGATGACTTTCTGGATGTGATGTTGAGCTGGCTGGGGGGAGGCAGGGTGGAACAATGTGATGTCAACATGGTTCCATCACATTTAAGGGAACAAGCACTGAGAACTCTCATGCATTTTGTAGAGGGGTAGGAGGAGGATACAACTCTTACATATCCAAAGCCAGATGTGCTTTACAGCCACCCGATATTGATAAGCAAGTTTAACACTACCCCCCTTAGGCAGCGAGCGGGTAAGGATGGTATACCCACCTTCTGCATCAGGGGTCAGGAGGACGCTGAAGGCGGTAAAGACTCTAGTGAGGCTGGCTTCTAATCGTATGCTATCTCAGACAAATAGTGTACATTGCTGACTCTCTGCTCATAAGGTTTGCCAACGGCCACGCCCGGCTTGTGCAGCAAGGGCCTGTTTGCTAAGGTTGTTTCGGTGCTTCTCTCTTTACCGCCCACTAGCAATCAGGGCCCTAAGCGTATACTGGAGGTGAAATGAGCCCCGATATAATATACAGTCACAGATAAGGCGTTTGGTTTGATGATTGATGATTTAAAATTCCACGTGCCTAGGTGTGGGGCAATGACTATGTAAATTCTTTTGATGACGTACGATTCCACTGTCTACGGAACATTATCTCCATTGCAAAGAGGAAAATTGGGGAAATCGATAGACAAGGAGAACAGGCAGCAGAAGGAGAGACGAAGGCGGCCATCAACGCTGCAGACAATAAATTGTTAAAAAATAGTAATAGAAATACGGAACAAACAGCAAAGGGGAACATCAAGGCATACGACGACTGGGCAGAGAGGGCAGTTTGTCTTCTCATGACAATTATCATGGTATGGCTAGAAATTCAAACCGTAGACCCTTTTATGAGTACTTTCTCATTTATGGAGCAATTATTTTATATTTGGTATCATACTTCACAGTTGGGTTGGCTAACTAAATTTGACCTTCTAGGTCGAGGAACAGGCTGATTTGACGGAATTTCTTGTCTCTCCTGGAGTTTCTGCAGATATCAATGTATCTGACAAAGCAGATGACGGAGAACTTGAGAAAGAGGATGGAATGGAGGCCTATGATGATGTAATGCATAAGTAAAAGGAGCCCTTGTTAATTAGGTGTGGTGCCGGTAAGCTAACCAAGCAGCCATTACTTAGGAAAATGACTCAGAGGAGGACGAAGAAGCTGCTTGTTCGGTCAAAACTCCTCTGCGGCCAAACTCTACAGCATCGCAGGCCCGCAGTTACCAGGTGATGGACCGCCCAACAATATTGAACTAGTGCCTTCTTTGAAGAAAGCCTAAGTCTCTCCTCAATAATTATATTACTTCTCTACTTCAAAGAAATTGAATGTAGAGAATGGACCTCGAGTTCTTTCGATTCGTTGGCACCGTAAGGCCTTTTCGGATGCCTGGCTGGTATAGATGAGGCTTTTCTCCTGAATCCTAGAAGTCTGCATTATTTTTAACTTTGCATTGTTAACGTCCAGGCTGTGCCTCGTCTGCCATTGCCTGAATATGTTTACCGGTTAGTAGTATGAATATTCTGAGCTGAGAGCTGACGTATCCGAAAATAGCAGCAGCGTGCTCCCACCCATACAGCAGTAAGCACTTTCTGATGTTGTGTTGCTGCCGTGGACTTGAACTTCAAACCCAGGAATGTTCTAATGTGGCTTCCGAAACATGTGGTGCCTTATATGGGTGTTCCCATGCGTTTGGGAGACTTTTACTCAGACAGGTGGTGTCATCCACGTTACCTTCCAGCATACATATATTCTGAACTCTCGCAACATTGCATTGATGCTGCTGCTATATGTGTGTCTGCCGTGGTGGGGTGAACAGCTTAAGCTTAACTGAGAGAACTTATATTTTCCTCATATGCATATTATGCATCTTCATATATATAATCTCTCACAGTGACAGTGACTCTCCAATGTAGCTGCACTCGCATCTACTTTTGCTCTGAATTATGATGACTTGCCTTTACCTTTAAATTCTTACTTTCAACCTGCACCACCAATGTTGACTTGATTATTCTGAAGCTACTGCTGTTTTTATCCGCACCCCAGTTATTCTTTGGGTGGCATTCACAGTGTACTCGCATTGGATGGCCTTCTTACGCTTATGATGAAGCACAATTTGGATTACCCAAAGTTCTATGATTCCCTGCTGAGGTTAATTGAATGGAACCAATTTAATGCTGAAATAAATCTAACGTTGTTGTTGTCATTAACTTGATGGATGCGTGGACATGTATGCAGTTTTGAACTACTCTACTCCGTAATAGAATATTCCGCTGCCGCCGATCTAACTCTAGCACCCTTGATCCATATACTCAGGCTCATTACCCCTGTTACAATGCATGCACGATATCGAGGTATCAATATGCACGCGTACATTCAACAATGCTTATGCAAGATATGAAACGCCACCGCTCCATAGGTCGACTACTTCGCATCCTTGACACGTGTCTTACCAGCGAAATGCTGAGCGCTTCTCTAATAGCACGATTTGTGAAGGTACGTCAGAGAGCCGAGCTTTTTTTTTATTCAGAAGCCGAATAATTACCACAGTATGAAAAGGTGCTGGCTGCTCCTGTTGTTCCCATTGCAGTCCGATATGATCCTCTCACCCTCTTATCTTACCCCTCGTTTATTCCCCAATGCCTATTTATTCTTGACATCCGGACGCCCTGGCACTATGTGCCTGTTATTCCTTTTCTGCCTGCATTCATTCTGTTTTCAACTTTTTTTGCTGAAACTTGAAATGTCCCGGTGTGTGCTGTTGCACTTTTCTCCACTATGCTCCGTAAAGCGGCTTTGCCGTGTGGCACTTGAATGCCCCCCTGCTATTGCCCTTTTTGCATTGGCAATGACAGATAAACTACTGTCAAGGTGAGGAGAAGCATGTTCGATACACATACAGCTTGGGTGTGTTGCCTGTAACATACAAATATATGGAAGTTCAGAGTGAATTGTCACCTTATAAATGATAAGAGGATCTGGTCTGTATTATCTAACTCGTCTTAATGATTAAGCTGCTGCTCTTCACTTTTCCTACACCATCGTTCTCATAAGGCATGAGCAATGTAAGGTTCTGATTCGACACGAAGGGGGCGGTATCCCATCTGCAGCAGAGAAGGTGATATGAGACGGATGGAGTTTAGCTGACCTGCATTGAAACCTCTGTAAAATCTAAATGAAACAAGTTAACTAGAGATGCCTAATCGTTTACTCCCCCCCCCCCTACCCACTGACAAAGCAGGATACATGGAAGCACCCTGTACAATTTTTAACCGATAATGTTGCGTGTGTTGGTAGTGACGAAGGTGATGAAACTCGGGTTAATGGCCCTCTTCAAACAAGCTTGTGGGAAGCAGCAGCTCTCAGGTTCGAATTTATTTGATTTGATGACATAGCTAGATGGATAACTACTTTAGTGTAGCACTTTAAGACAGTGTATCTTCAACCATCACTAGCCGCCCCTACCCTTTCTTGCCACTGCACTAAACTTCTGCGGGCTTGGGCTAGGTGCAGCTGCTAGATGATATGCTTTTAGACATTGGGCGGGCTATTGTAATTCTACTAACTCTTCATTCCCCAGACATCATTACTACCCAGCCGTCAAAGCTCTTACAATGGGACTACAGACAAAGGGATGTGAGTTGGGCCCTGATGTAGATATAGAGCCATACACGTCAATGACATATAAGGCCTTGTTTGATCAGGTATTTTTTTTTTATGTCGGTCCATAAATGAAAACCGACACAAAATGCTTCGTGTATGCATTCCAATTTTAAATCCCCAAATTTTCTATTATTGTATCATTAGGAAATTTCACGGAAACTAAAGGCCGTACCACTGGCAATTCATCGACCTTCATCAGCTCTGAATAAGTCAGGAGAAGGGGGAAGCCTTTTTGATATGTTTGCATTAAAGTAAACGACACGGAGTTAGGAGATTGAGTCAGGGTGGGTATTATTGTCTGCTGCCCGACCAAGGCCCCGAGGCAGGTCATAATTGTACCCACAATTCAATGCTATAACCCCTGCGAAAATGGCAATCTTGAAAGGCTTAAGTGAGTGACACGAAATTGTTCCACTTTGTCATTTGATGTCAATTACAACAGTTAGCTATTTGATTTGGCCCACCGAGTGAGTCAGTTAATTGGTGTCAGTTATTAGTATCAGCAGCTAGTCAGCAGTCTGTAGACTGCTCACAATCAGTGGCAGCAGTTTTGACAATTTATCCTGTACAATCGATCCAGTCCCACGTTCGTAACATCCTGAAGCATAACATCCGGATGTTATATTTTCGGCAACATACATCCATTTACATAGGAAATGCCTTGATAAGTGAGGGAGGTTACTAATGGAGAAATAGTCTGCTACCCTAACCCTAATCGTAATCCTACCCCTAACCCTAACCTTAACCCTAATCGTAATCCTACCCCTAACCCTAAACCTAACCGTAACCCTAACCCTAACCCTAACCCTAGACTGAAATATCAAGGATACAGAAGCGACCCAGAGGTAATGTGAAGGCTCCTTAACGAGGCGCTTTAGGAGTTGAGTTGATTGCCAATACTGCTTGTAGCGGGAAGGGAGGTTATTAGTGGAGAAATAGGCCTATAGACTACTCAAATGCCAAGGATACGGAAACGACCCAGAGGAAATGAAAGCTCCTTAGCAAGGCTTTC
>PJEL010004562.1_pt1 | contig 11373 bp, 9 predicted proteins | sample 1853271 | NCBI WGS metagenome assembly PJEL01 (sample SAMN08108733, study PRJNA415343) | Invertebrate metagenome, whole genome shotgun sequencing project. | host: Globobulimina | place: Sweden: Gullmar Fjord | collected 2015-08 | reverse complement strand
TTTAATCTGATGGGACTTGATTCTTATAAAGAGAGAATCTCACCCACTGGGTAACAATATCAAATTTCATCTACCTTTCAGTAGAATTCCAACGACTCGGACTTCGCTGGGCGCGCTGAACGCATTGTTATGCTATTTCAGGCACTTATCTGGTTTCTTGCTAAATGTTTGAATAGCTTTTTTATATTATTCCTTTTCAGCTATGTAGCCACCGAACAGGTAAGATTTAATATATTCTTAACAGGAAGACAGTCTAGTTGTTATGCCTTCTGTAGAATTATGTGTTCTTAATCAAATTCCATAACTCCCTGAAATTTTACAACGAACCACTTACCTTCTTTTTGTTGTAAATATACCCACCCCGCTGAACCATCGCCCACTTCGCAAATGTCAGCCAATGTATACCAAAGCACCACAGTATTATTTCCCAGATTGTGATTAGGTGGTATTTTATTCTTAAACCCGTTAACCCGAATGCTTAAATTAATAGGATAAACTTTTTCACCTGTACTTTTTAAGTAACAGCCACCATAATCGGTACTAATTTTCTTAACATCTTTTCTTGAAATGATCGGCAGCGGAGAATCAGGAATTCTTAATTGAAGTTCTTCTAAAGAAAATCTCTCTGGTAGTTCTATTTGAATATGAGTTGGATTTCTTGGGTAATACGGTGGATTTAAAATAGTGTTACGTGTAACAGCTTCAATTTGATCCATTGTTATAATTTGATCTGGCTCCTTGCTATATAGAGTATTTGCACTAAATACCAAAATAAGGAACATGAGAAATATGCCTGTTTTCATTTGAAATCCAATTTGCTACCTATAATTTTTATCAGCATAACGCGTGCATGAGGCGCGGCGGCTTTTTGCCGTCGCTCTCAATGCAATTGTTCGCTGATCATTGTTAATGCATCTTCAGGCGTAGCTGTATCAACTCTTTTTGATACAACTTCCACGTTTCTTGCCACGACCTCAAGGGTTTCATCATGAAATGTGATTATCCAATGAGACTGAGTTGAATTAGTTTTTATTGAATTTTCGACCAAATGAAACCCATAAAATGATAATCCCCGATCATAAAGGGGGTGTTCATGCAATTTTTCGTCACTTGGCCCACCAAAATGATACCATCCAATTTTAGAAAATTTGATAACCGCACAGTATTCATCAAATCCAGGATGGTCAGGAGATGCGCCTGAATCCCACCCAGGAAAATCAGGGTTGTTGCAAATATATGATACAAGCAAGTCTGCCCCAGTTTCTTTAATTGCAGGCATTGGAGCTCCTGTTTCCATTGGCGGAAAATCTTTTATTTCATGAACTATTTTATTCATATGCATAGACAGCGAACGTTGAGCTCACCTGACACTAGCACAAAAATGAACTTGCCAAGTGAGACGAATTTTCTTGAACCAATTAACCTTCGCAGAAACAACAGCCGAGCTGTGCTAGAGGTCAGGTGTAGCATCTGGTTAGCTAATTATTTTAATTTATTCCAATTTTTCTTGAACAACATAAAAAGAAGGACTGTTATGATTGCAATAACAACTCCCCCAACCATAGTTTGTTGATTTTCAGGCAACTTGAGCGGTTGATCAAGAACAAAGAACAAAATGCATGTTGCTAAGTAAGTAGCAATGTATAGATAAACTCCCCATTTTCGCAAGAGAAGCATACCTATGCTTGAGACGAAAGCCCCCAATTTTGTAACAGAATATATAGTATTGTTTGCATTGTTGATGGTCTCAGGATTTAAGATTAATTTGCCAAACCACCAAAGTGTGCTGCCAAGAACAAATATGGAAAATATTGTCAATATTATTGGCCTTTTTCTTTCTTGCTTGATATTGATATTTCCCATTGTGTTTTATTTTGTGTAGCTAACGGGCTGTTCAGGGGCGGCGCGCTTTTTGCCGTCCCTTGGAACAGCGATGTTATAAGTCATTTATTATTGATGAATTCATATGATCCCTATCCTTCTTCAGAAAACCATCCTGGTTTTTTGGCAAAAATGTAACCTATAAAAAAACCAACCGGAAAAGAACCGATAGAGAACAATAAAATTTTTTGGTCATTTGAAATATGTAAGCTAACAACACAGAACATAATAAATAGTGAGACTCGAGATATTGTTGCTCCAAATAAAGGATGGTCTTCAAACTTTTTTGTAAATTGTGAGCTTGCAATTAATACACCGATTATCATCCAAGAGAACTTAGTTAAATTTAGAATTTCTGAGGGTATCCTTTCATAAAAAAAATAGATCCCGCCAAAGATGGCTATAATTGCAATAAAGAATCGTATTGGATGATGTTTTCTTACATGACTCCCCACCAACATACCTTCAATTGCTTTAATTGAGAGTACCAATGGTATGTAGCTTAAGAAAATAGGATTATTGCTGATTGTTTCAGGAAGAAAATCAAATTCATACCCCTGAAGTGGAGACACAAAAAATGCAAGATCTAAAAGAAACGAAATTGCATTTGGAAGTTGTTGGAATAAATCATGCATAAAATTGTCGTGAACCGAATAGTTATTTTTTGCTTATAACGTTGAGTTCAGTTGACACTGGCAAAAAAAGGAGCTTGGCAAGTGTGGAGAAATATCTATAAACAATTAACTTGGCAAAAGCGACAGCCGAGCTGTGCCAGAGGTGTCACCAACTGGAACGTCTGGTTAAATTATATTTTATATTCCTGAGCTGATAATTTTTCTTTTCTTCCCATGGTAATCGGGACCCGTGAAACCTTTTCCACACACATTACATTTAAGGTAGTAATCAGGGTCTCTATATTGTAGTGGTGCTCTTCTCTCACTAATGCAACTGGGACAAAAATATTGCTCTTTACCTGGACTATGCCAACAGCCATTTTCTTTTGAGAAAATTAAACCCTTCTCGTGCTTAGATAGATTGTTTTTGATGTAATGTCTTAAAAAAGAGAATATCAGGGCTAAGTTTAAAGATGCAGACAAGGCAAAGAATTTCAGAAAGTAAATATTATTTTGCCCTGAAAAATCTGTTACTGCTTTGAAAGTAAATAGTTTGACCCAAATAAATGTGATTGTAATAAAAAAAACAAACCATATTGAAAGCTGTACTTTATCGGTTAACCAGATTTTTAGTAGATCTTTCATGGTTTTTAAATTTAACGTTACGATAACCTGCCGCAAAATGCGAAACTCAATGATGGATAAGCCAAAAACTTTATGCGTACAAAGGACAATGGCTATACCGCCGATGTTTTGCGGTCAGCGTTTATTGGCTTGTTAGATGACTTTGTTTCGTGGGATTACGTCGTTTAATTCCATTTCGCTTCCGTTTTCTTCCCACAATAATTTGCCACCGTCTTCAATGTAGTATGCAAGTAATTGCTCAATTAATCGAAGGGCTAGTGTCAGAGCTTGCCAAGCATCAGCTCCGATAGCGTCTTTATTGTTTTTATAAAGTCCTTCGATACTCCACGAGCACCCCCAAGATACATCATCAATTTCGTACGGTGAACCAATTGCAATATTAAACAATTTGGGTTCGCTACTTGGTGACAGTGTGTGGATTTCTTTTTGGGCTATGTAATTTTCCATTTTGGGCATCTAACGTTTTGGGTGAGGGGCTGAAAACCGCAGGTTTTACAGTCCCTCTCTAACCATTTGTTATATTTGTTTTAATCATTTGATTGTAATGTAATATCACCGAGTTGCAATGGCTTACTTGGTGATACTGACTCTCTATATTCTACTATAGTTTTATATGGTTTATAGCCAGGGCAACGAATAAAGACTGAATATTTTTTCTTGTATGGTGCAACAACGAAAGAGGTTGTAATATTTCTGCCTGTATCGTGCGAATAATACTGTGATTTGCCCTTGAAATCATACAACTCGATTGTGCAATCTACTATTTCTGGATTTTGAATTTGGCCATGAACTTTGAACAACCCATCACCAACACCCAAATATAGCCAATTGCATGATGAAAGTGATAACACAATAAATATGGAAAAGAAGATATTCTTATTCGATTTCATCATAAAATATAACGATCAAGGTCACTTGCGCCGCAACCAAACCTTGCCCGACAGGCCGCAGACGTTCTCGGCGTCAAGTGAACCGCCTGGTTGTGCAAAATTAGCTTTTCTTTATGGCCTTATTAAAAACAGTCTTCAGGTTTTTATCCCTTGGATAAGCTTTTAATCCTTTTTCAAGCAGAGAAACCGCCTCTTTACTGAGGTTGGCATCCATCAACATCTCTGCACATTGCTGATACAGTGAAACGAGGTTTCCAATCTTTGGCCCAACAATCGCCCCCTTGAGTAGTTTAATCGCATCTTGACGGCGTCCTGCTCTTGACATTAGCTGTGCACATGTTTGATAAAGGTGGACCATGCCAGGCAACCCAGGTATGCGTATTGCCTTTTCAAGCAATTTAATCCCCTCATTAGTACGCCCTGCTTTGGCTAGCAACTTGGCACATGATTGGTAAAGGACTGCTTTATTGGACTGCGCCGGGGAGTAAATACCCTTATTCATCAAAGCAATAGCGTCTTCAATGCGTCCAACTTTTACCATCAGCTCCGAACATAATTTATAGAGTGAAAACTGTGTATACTGATCTTTATCAGCAATACCTTTTTCTAAAACTTTAATAGCTTCATCCAATCGACCTTGTCTGGCTGTTAAATCGGCCAGCATCTGATATAGATGATTTTTTTCCTTCATTTTCGGAATTGACAAACCTTGTATTAATACTTCAATTGCGTCATCAAGATTCCTGTCGCGGAATAGAAGTTTTGCGCATGCAAGATAAATAGTCGGTTCAGTCGACATCCTTGTGGTGGATAAGGCCTTTTTTAGGAACTTGACAGCCTCCACTGATTTATTGGATTGCTCCATGATTTTAGTAAAAGAATGGTAAATCGGCACCGGATCACGGACAGCTTTTGAAACAACCCCCTTTTCTAGGATTTCCACCGCTTCGTCGAAGCGTTGGTTTTCCACCAGCAGTTCTGCACATTTACGATATATATCTTTTGGATCTATTACTCGTGAATCGGCGATGCCTTCTTTAAGCCAATATATAGCCTCATCATTTTTTCCAGCTTTCACTAGATAATCGGCCAGAGTTAGATAGAACGAGTAACGTTTTGTAATATTTGGCATTTTAATGCCGTTCTTAAGCAATTCAATCGCATCGTTTGAGCGACTAATTATTGTAAGTAGGCTCGCGCAACGCAGATATAATGTGCCAAGTTCGGGTATACCTGGAGTATCGATACCTCTTTGCAAAATCCTTATGGCATCGTCAATTTGTCCCGCCTCCTCCATATATTGGGCACACCGACTAATAAGAGACGAAAGGCAAGTAACGCCTGGAGTATTAATTCCATTCTCCAGTACAGCAATTGCATCTTGTAATCTGCTGTCTTTGACGAGGAGTTGTGCACAACGAAGGTATATCGAAAAAGAATTACTTCCACCTCCCAAGTATTTGAGTGCGCTTTTTTGGGCGTTCAACATTGCATCAATGCCATTAAGAACATATTCAAGTTCGATTAGAAGTAGCCAGACAGCATAGTACGCTTTCGGGCCAACAGCATTACGAACATGTTCCAAGGCTTTTCGGTAGTCTTCTCCTGTATTACGGTGTTTTAGGCATAAAGCGAGGTGGTATTCCAACCCTTTAGGCCTATGTTTGTCTGGAATTGCTGATATTAGGGCTATACGTTCCTCAAGTATTTCGACGTTATCGGGAACTTTGGATTGAACAGGCTTGGTAATTTGCGATAAAGCAAATCTTGTAAGTTTTTCACTTGCAAGATGGAGCTCAGAAATACGATTAGCTTCAAAAAGATGATGCCGCAACTCTGCATATGAGGCAGTCATATTCCGTGCGCCGCCTTGCTGACGAGCCTTAAAAAATCTGAAATGGTAGTTTGCAGCAAGACTATGGGCGATCTTCCATTCTTCCTTTTCAGCACGAAGTCGAGTAACGCTGATTTCTCTTGCCAGTGGGTGGATAGAGTCCCAGCCAAAAGAGTTCTCCCACAGAAACCTATCGATTAGTTGTTTTCTTAATGTTTGTGGGGAAGTGGCGCTTTTGTCAAATTCGGTAAAAGCCTCTTTTGTGAATGGACGACGATGGACTGCCATGAAGCGAATAAATGTCAATAAATCCCTATCCATAGCAGGAAGTGCGCGTTCAAGCAGTGCACGTTCAAAGTCTTCGACCAAATCAGGGTCAAGATCTACATCGCCTGGTTTGAAGAGATCGGGAGCCAAAGAAATCAAATTTTCGAGTGAGTCATATTTAAGGCAACCAACTAGTGTTTTGAGCGCTCGCGGATTACCACCCAAACGTTGACCCACCTCTTCCAACCGTTCGGTTGGAATTTTTTCAGTCAAATCCGCTGCCTCAAGAAGTTCGAGAAGAAAGGATGCTGCCTCAGTATCTGTAAGCCCATCAAGTTTGCGTAATACACAACTTTCATTCCAACGGGCTGTCATTACGGAGCGATTACTTAAAAACAACAGTCTACTATTAATGTTTGGGCTGTTATTTAGTTTCTCTATAAAAAATTGCCATTTTGGAGGTGGGGATGTTTTTGTCGCAGGGAAATAACGCTGGAACTCATCAATAACGACTAATAGATTCTCACGGCGAAGCACCTTAATTAGTAGATCGAACAGGTCTGCGTTTGGCCCCCTGTCCATCCCCTGCTCAAGATCAAGTATCCCGTATTCGCTTAGGGCCTCTGCCACCTCAACAAACAATTCAGTAACGGGGTCAGGTGATTCTGTTTGTGGAATGACAAGAATTGATCTTAGTTCTGAAGTTTGTGCTACATCGCGCGCCAGTTGGGTTTTTCCGCACCCTGGCAAACCCTGCAATATCGCAACCGTAGGTCCATTTTGGAGCCACTCGGATAAAAAGAAGTTGTAATGATTCCTGCGTTGTTTGCCATGAAAATGGCTTGTCTGTTTTTCCTCTTTTTCTTGCCTCAAGTTGTCTTGCAAATTCTCAACATTGCCGAGTTGCACTACATCTGGACCTGTGACGCCCTGAGTAGTATGGATTTTATGGCGTTGGAGAATTAGTTCTGCGATTTCATCTGGTTTTCTTGAGCGGATGCTAATATAACCGTCACCTGAGAGTATGCCGAGGTCAGTAAAGTCGACACCTTCGTCGAAACTCAACAGCATAATCCTTTCTTGATCGGGGGTTGCTATAAGTTGTTTGATTTGCCGCCATTCCAGCTCACACCATCTTTTTGTTTTGTATCCCTCACACAGAAAGATGACGATTAATTCGGCTTGGGTGCGATAGAGCTTAGGAAGATAGGTATCAAGATCTAACCGAGCAAACTCTGCTTCACAAAATTTGTCATAAAGTATTCTTGTTTTAGAGACCGTTTCAGCGAGACATTCGGCTACTTTCTCGACAAAATCACGTCTATCACCAGGAAAGGAAAGCGCTATGGAGAATCTTCTTACTGTGGATTTATCCATATGCATGACTATTCCTACACTCTATTTCTAAGTGGCTTGAGGTTCACTTCTAGCTGTACTAGGCTTAAATAACAGCGCGGTTTTTGCGTCCGATGAATTTGCTTGTTGTACTCTCATTCCATTATTCACTATTACCAGCCAGAGATTCTAAAATCCGATAAGCAGCACTGTGAGAACCCTGCCAGATGCTATATGGAATTACGCGAATATTGTAGTTTCTAAACAAAAACTGTCTCTTGATCTTGCCAGGATCAGGCATCACCGCATAATGAGGCGGTGACATCCCTTCGTATAAGGACATAATTTCTTGTAGGACAAAATCAACGTTTGGATCTGTAAAACTGTATCCATAAAAAAACAATGTTGATTCTGTAAATAAGCGTCGGAGAAATTCTCTGTATTTTGGCCTTTGAAAAAGGATATTACGAAAATCACTATGTGTAAGTATCAATGAATCAATATCTTCGTATGAACCATGCATCTTAATTACAGGGAAAAATTTGGTGTCATTAAAAAGCTGCTCTACTCCTGGAGCACCAAGTTTTTCCATTGTTGTGGGCAGGATAACTCTCGATCTTTCATTTCTTGAATGCTCTATGAACGTATCGAAATTTGTCGTGACGGCTGCACGAAATGGTATTTGAGCCAGAATACGATGAGTCCGAGATGCATACTTTGTATCGTCAAGTTTTTCTTTGAGAAAACGAGCAAACTCAAAGTTACCCAATCTTTCTAAACAAAAAGGTGCTAATACAAGCAGATCGTTGTTTTCGATTAAGTTCTCAATCTCTTCTGATTCACCTTCTTCCAGTGCCCCAACCTCATTTAAGTTATCTACTAAATCGGTAATTAATTGAGACCATGTTGGCAGTTTTGCATCAACAGAAGCACCTGCACCAGCAAATAAAATGCATTTCCCAGAATTGATATCGTTAACAAGAGCAGTAGGAATAGCTGGTGGCTTTGGTTCAGGCTCAGGTGGCTTTTCTGCGACTGCAACCGTACGGGATAGTGTCAAATCCCTTGCTGTTTTTAATACAGTTGTTTCAGGTTGAGGGCGTTTTGACAATCTCTCTGGAAGTTGAAAAGAAAACTCCCCATCTGGTGCTGAACTATATGTTGCAACGTCTGCAACCCATTTTGATATTCGATCTGAGTAGGTACGGAGGTTCACACTTGCTTCGCCAGCCTCCAAATCCACGTTAACAAAATTATATGATAATATTTCGGTCCTTTCTGTGTAGGATGCACCTGCAGCCATATAAAAAACTGCACTATCAGGAGAGGCGACACTCAAAGCACCTAATTCATGAACATGCCCATGCAAGATAAAGTCACATCGTTGTTCCAGAAGATTCTTTACATCTGATTCGTCAAATTCTTTCAAATAGCTCGGCGGGTGATGTAGCAATGATATTAATAGCTGTGGGTGTGATGTTGAATCTAATGCTTCTCTAACTTGGCGTTCACCAACAACCACCTGCCCTTTGTCTATCCCAGGCCCGGCTAACCATGATGAATTTAAACCTACAATACCAATTTTTAATTCATCTATGTCCAGTTCCAATGTGTATGAAAGCCCACTTGAACCATATGATTCAGCCCATGGGAATGTGGATTTTATAAAAGAGCTATAATGTTGATGCCTTTGAGTGAACAGAGAAACTTCCGATGGAGAACCTATTAATTGAGAAAGCAATTTTCTTTCTGTAAAGACATTAGTAGCTGTCTTTAAAAACGGAGTTATCAATCCCCAATCGACATCATGATTTCCTGGAACACAAAATATATTTGAGAGAGGGACTTTTGTTGCATCCGAAAGAGAGAGCATGAACTGACGCGCGACTGCATATTCACTTGGTAGCCCAGAGAATGCTATATCCCCAGTTATAAAGATGGCATTTGGCGAAAAGATATTATCTTTTATCTGATTTGAAATATCGTATAGAAGGCTATCAAAAACAACTTTACGATCATAATCATCACCTGCACGAAAATGAAGATCTGATAGGTGAAGCCATGAGAATGTATTTTTCATTTATGTCCTCTCAAGAAGATCATATTAAAAAGCACAACAGTTAACTATACAGAATGGGCCAATATGCTACTAGGCAGATTCTGTATATTGACTTTCTATGATCGCCCTTATACAATATATTAAATCTTTTAAAGGCAAACGTTTAATAATGTTAATATTAAATGAGATATTAATAAGTTGCAACCGATATATTCAATGGACAACAAACTTGCAAAAGGCTTCTGGGACAAGTATCTTCGCTATATTGCTAAAAAAGGTGTGAAGGCATCTGCAACTCGTTGGTATGTGGTACGGGTTGAGCAGTATCTCACCTTTTATTCATCAAAAAATCTGTCAGATCATACACATAATGATGTCTCCAGCTATCTTGAGATGCATGGGAGAAATGACAGGATAGAGGATTGGCAATTTAAACAGATCATTGATGCTATACAGAATTTTTTTACAGTGCTGGATGTTTCCTGGCTTTCTGAGGTTGATTGGAATTACTGGCTCCAATCATCTGTCACCCTTCCTGATACGCATGCTACCATTGCCCGGGAAACTTCAGCGCAACAAACTATTAACAAGCTGTCTCGTTCTGACAAATCAAACCTATCTGTAATTCGGCGTGATCATCAAGAACTTCTTACACGATTGCTGATAGAGATTCGCAGGAGAGGGTATTCAATCAGAACAGAACAGGCGTATGAACCTTGGGTAACACGATTTATAGCTTTTTGTGATAATAAAAAACCCGATGAACTGGGTAGTGATGAAGTGCTTTCTTTTCTTCAACACCTTGCTGTGCGTAGAAATGTTGCTGCTAGCACGCAAAACCAAGCTCTGAATGCATTGGTCTTCTTATACGAACATGTTCTAAAGCAGCCGCTTGGCGATATTGGCGATTTTGTTCGTGCTAAACGTCCAAAAAAGTTACCTGTTGTCCTGGCTCAGGGTGAGGTTGCCAACCTGCTTGAACAAATGCAAGGTAAACATCACTTGATGGCCTCCTTGTTATATGGAACAGGTATGCGCTTAATGGATTGTGTAAGGCTGAGGATTCAGGATGTTGATTTTGCCTATCAGCAAATCGTTATCAGGGACGGTAAAGGCAAAAAAGATCGCGTTGTTCCATTACCTAAGCGCCTTACCGAGCCTCTTGAGATCCATCTTGAAGAGGTACACGTTCTACATCAGAAAGATTTGCTAAAAGGATTTGGTGAGGTCTATCTTCCGGATGCATTGGCAAGAAAATTTCCTGATGCTGCAAAAGAATGGGGCTGGCAATATGTCTTTCCAAGTGGCAGGTTTTCGGTAGACCCACGATCAAATAAAACCCGGCGTCATCATATCCATGAAAACGGTCTGCAAAAGAGCGTAAAAAAGGCTGCTGAACTTGCAGGTCTTACAAAAAGGGTGAACTGTCATTGTTTACGGCACAGTTTTGCCACCCATCTCTTGGAAAACGGGTATGATATTCGTACAGTTCAGGAGCTGCTTGGTCATGCCAATGTATCCACAACCATGATTTACACCCATGTTCTTAATCGTGGCGGAAAGGGGGTACAGAGTCCTCTTGATGGACTTTAGGGGTTTTCTTTGTTGCTAGGTATAACAGGTTTCGACAGCTTGAACTATTCTGCAATATTTTTTCAATCCACGTGCAAGGGGGAAATTTACGCTTGCCCCTTATTGATTCACCCAAAAGTCATCTTCTGCAAAACAATTACGACATTCGTACCATCCAGGAATTACCTGGCCACAGTGATATGCGCACGACCATGATTTACACTCATACGGTCAAAAGCATTACAGTTAAAGTCGCTAGAAGCCCATTGGATTTTT
>PJEL010004561.1_pt1 | contig 11373 bp, 11 predicted proteins | sample 1853271 | NCBI WGS metagenome assembly PJEL01 (sample SAMN08108733, study PRJNA415343) | Invertebrate metagenome, whole genome shotgun sequencing project. | host: Globobulimina | place: Sweden: Gullmar Fjord | collected 2015-08 | reverse complement strand
ATTAACAAATACTACAATGTTTCGCGAATGCATTCTGGGATAAACTATTGTTCACCAATAGAATACGAAGCCCTGGCAGCGTAAAAATAAATGTGTCCGTTTTATCGGGGGAAGATCAAAGTTTATTAAGCTGCTTAGGAGTTAATTCATCAAGCGCTGATAATTCGTTAATTTCTAGGATTGAAAATTCTTTTGCGGCAATATCTTCAGGTAAACCTGATTTAGTGCATAAACCATAAATACCATTTAAAAAATGGCCCCACTCTTCCTTAATATGGCCATTAAGATCTGACGTTATTTTAGCATGGCTAGAAGAGTGACCTTGTTCTTTAAGGCTTTCAATAGCAGCTTTATAACGGTTAGCAAATGTTGAATAAACAGCTTCTGTTGAATGGAGAGTTTGAATTATAGCGACCCAAGAAGTATAGCCCTTAGCATAATATTCTATTTCTTGCTCATCATTGTACAAACCAAAGAATGAATTACTTTTTATATTCAAATTTATCTTATATGAGCACTTAGGCATCATTCCATTATCTTGATACTGTAACAAGTCTTGTGCTGTGATCTTTGTCATATCAAGAAATTCTTGTTTGGTGAAAAAGTATTTATTCAGGTATTTGATTAAGTCCACTTGCCTTAAACCTCTATAAAAAGCTAATACTGCGCTAAGAGACAATAATAGCGGGTTAAAAACTGCAACACAGCAGTAAAAATCAACGGTTATTCGATTAAGTTGCTTGTTCTAGTTAAATTGAAACATATTTTTCTTTAATTATTTTACCGTTGTTCCACATTTGAATATGCTTACCAGTAAACTCATTGATGATTAAATCAAAGTTTGTCATTTTATAATTAAAGATTAACTCTGCAACGTCACCATCAATTTTTTTAGATAGCAACTCAACATTAAACTCTTTAATTGCTTCAATAAAACCTTTTTGTTTTTCATATGACTCACCCATTGAATTGGCAAATACTTGACCATTATTTAACATAATGACATTTTCGTCATAATACTTTTTACACAATTCAAGCACCAATCCTGCTCTATTCATATTAATGAAATCATCTACTAAATCATGCATGTCATTCGACCTTATAAATATAACGTCCCCTAAAATACTGATAATGTTAGACTAAAGAGTATATAAAGAAAAAGAACCAACAATACTTTTCTGTTTAGAATTATTGTTAGCTTGCGTTAACGACTATTTTTTCTTTGCAACAAATGTTTTATTGATAATACGCCATTCATTTTCGCGCTTGTACATTACAAGATAGTCAATGTAATGTGTTTGGGGCGTATTAAAATCAAGCTTCACCATCGCCATTTTGTCATCAACGATATCAACCGACAAAATATTCGCTACCCAAGTATCTTTAGTCGCTTTTTTGAAGTAACCAGAAAATTCTTTTAATGGCACGGTTCTAATGGTTTCATTTCCAGTATCTTTGCTAATACTAATCATTTTTACATGACCAAACTCCAAATCAAATGCTTTTGCAAGAAGCTTTTGATCGCCGTTTGCCGCGCCATTAAAATAGTTATAAGCGGTTTTCACCACTGCTTGATATTCTTTACCTGTTACGGATTCGGCATAACTAACCGTTGATAAGAAAAAAGTAAAAACAGTAAGCGTTATTGAAAGTAGCTTTATTCTATTCATTTTATTTATATCTCACGTATAAGTTTGGCATTTTATTGGTAACCTTCAATGATATGAAGTCATTATTTGACACTGAAGCAGCGAACAAGTAAACCGTTAAAATTGTTACACTTTATGAATGTATAAAAATATTTTATGAGTCTATGCCGCACAGAAGAATGTGCCAAAGTTGAGCTTGTAAATTAGCATCTTGCTAAGCGCAAAATTATTATTGGCCAAAATTAACGACGAATAAGCAAAAGCTCACTGTTTTGCCATTTTTGACTGGCTTGCTAACTGTATACAGGCCCCTGCTTACTTTATGAAGTAGCCAACAGGAAGCCATTGCCCGCTATTTTTACTAAGTGTTAAAGTTTCACTCAATGATTTATTGTTTTCAAACTCTGTTTGAAATTGAATAACTAGGTATTCACCATCTGGCAACCCAGGAAGTGATGAGTATTTTTTAGCACTTACCTCGGAGCGAGAAGTGACCTTACCTAATGGAGTACGAACACCATTAAGTGCATTATCCCATTTTTTTTGTGTAAGTTGCGCCTTGAAGAATGGAGCTGCTTTCTGCCAGCTTTCCTTATATTTACCCATATCAATTATATTAAGCCATTTTATAGCGGCACTTGAACCGGAAGACTCATGAGCCCAAACGAAAGGAGAAATACATAGGGATAAAATTAATATCAGTTTTTTCATTATAATTCCTTTTACTTTAAAGTTAATTGATTTTGCCACACCTAAAATACAGCTAGCCACTTGTTCGGCTTGAATAGCTTACATGTAATCTTCGATCGCCAAGTATTTACTTTTACCAAACGTCATGTAATACAAAGGCAAAACCAGTGCTTTTAAAAGTCCGCCATCCATTGAGTTTTTAACAACTAGCTTTTTACACTGTGAGCCATCTAGATAATACTTAGGACTAGAACACCAATCAATTTTTGCTTGGATATACTTTGAATGATTTGGGATGGAAACAACCTGAGATGAATTAGGAATAAGCTCTATGACTTTTTTCCCATCAACATACAGGTGATAATTTCTGATTCTGTTTTGAAATTGTTTAGGGCGAACTAATTCAATATCCATTTGAACTCCATAGCACATAACTTATTATTAAGCCGTGAGTAATAGTTTGCTACATTATTAAAAAAAATGGAACCAAGCAAACGGTTACGAGTGAGACTTTAATACTTTATTATAAAGACCTAAAGCTGAACAACTAAGCGATTTAGTTTTTCAGTTGCTAGCCTCCATATCGTGGGTTAACTTTAAAAGCCAGAGCCATAATTAGTGTGTTAAATGACTCAAGTACACAGCATATAATGCTCTTTTCACCCCCTACTCTATAGATAACCTGATGAAGGCTTAAAGTTGGTTTTAAATTTTGGACTTATCCGCTCTTTTGCTATTATGGCGGCTTTCATACCAATTGAATTAAATAAGTGATCAATTATAAGTGAGGGTAAATTTTTAATGACAAGGCGCTTGATTGAGCAATAGCTGGCTATTGGGATTGAAAGCAACGCTGACATTGAATATTTAGACCGCCTTAGAATGATCGATTGTTTATTTTAGTTGCTATTAGTTCCCGATAAGGCAGCAGCACTGCGTGGCAGTTTTTCAACTTAGAGATTATCAACAAGAAGCCGTATCGAAGGTGCTGAAACACTTTCGAAAAACCAACGAATCTGCGGTGATTGTTTTGCCTACAGGCTCAGGTAAAAGTCTGGTCATTGCCGAGCTTGCTCGTTTAGCAAAACGAAAGATACTGGTGCTCACCCATGTGAAAGAATTAGTCGAGCAAAATCATGAAAAATATGAAAGCTATGGTGTTCGCGCCGGTATTTATTCTGCCGGATTGAAACTGAAAGAAACTCAGCACCAAGTCACGTTCGCCAGCATACAATCAGCAGCCCGCAATCTAGATGACTTTAGTGAACCCTACTCTCTAATTATTATTGATGAATGTCATAGAGTTAACTTAGCTAACCCTGACTTGCCTAATGAAAGACCTAATGAACAGCCGAATCCACAGTCTAAAGATTACACTAAGGACAAAGATCAAAGTAAAGGTGAGCCCAAAGAGCAATCACAAGAAAAAGCAAGCAAGCTGTCCAATAGTAATCAGTATCAACAAATCATTGAGAAGTTAATACAAGTTAATCCCGAGGTAAAATTACTCGGTTTAACCGCAACCCCTTATCGCTTAGGCATGGGCTGGATTTATAAAAAGCATTATCATGGTTTTATGCGAAGTGAAGAAAAGCGGCCTTTTGAGCACTGTATTTATGAACTACCGCTACGTTACTTAATTAAACGCCAGTATTTAACACAACCCAATGTAGTCGATGCCACCATAGAGCACTATGATTTTAGTGGCCTGCGCGCAAACGCCTCTGGCGAGTATAGTCCTAAGGATATGAATCATCTATTAAACAAAAATCCCCGGGTGACTCAAAGCATTATTGAACAGGTCATAGAGTTAGGCGATAAACGCCAAGGTATTATGATATTTGCCGCTACCGTTGAGCATGCAAAGGAAGTGTTTAGTTATTTACCCAGCAAATTGAGTGCGTTGATTACCGGCGCGACCGACAACAGTGAGCGCGATAAGTTAATTAAGGCATTCAAGCGTAAAGAAATTAAATACCTAGTGAATGTTTCTGTATTAACCACCGGTTTTGATGCGCCCCATGTCGATATGATTGCGATATTACGTCCAACACAATCGGCGAGTCTCTATCAGCAAATTATCGGTCGTGGTTTGCGTTTGAGTGATAACAAAAAAGATTGCTTGGTGATTGACTATACCGGCAATGATTTTGACCTCTATCATCCCGAAGTCGGTGAGAAAAAGCCGAATAGTAAAAGTCAGCCGGTGCAAGTGGTTTGCCCGAGTTGTGAATTTCCTAATGTATTTTGGGGCATTTGTGATGATGACGGTTATTTAGTGGAACACTACGGCCGACGGTGCCAAGGTCTGGTCGATGCTGGCAGTGAAGAACAAGCATATCAAGTAGAAAGCCAGAGCCAATGTGACTACCGTTTTGTCTTTAAAGAATGCCCACATTGTGGTGGTGAAAATGACATAGCGGCTCGTAACTGTTTACAGTGTCTTGAGGTTCTAGTCGACCCCGATGATATGTTAAAAAAGGCACTACAACTTAAAGACTCAAAAATTATTCGCTGCGCAGGTCTTAATTTAACTAAAGCTAATGATAAAGGCGCTGATAAGTTAAAAATCACTTATCATGATGAGGAAGGCGCTGAGCTTACCGAGTCTTTTGACTTCGCTAAGCCGAATCAAGTTAAAGCATTCAACGATATATTTGCTAAACGCCTAAGCGCTAAAATCAGTGTGCAACTGGGCTCTACTGAATCATTTGAAGTGACTAACCTTGAACAAGCATTAAAGCTAGCTAGCATACTGCCATGTCCTGACTTTGTCATTGCCAGAAAACAAAAATACTACTGGCGTATTAAAGACAGACTTTTTGACTATCAAGGTAAATACCGAAAAGCCAATGAGCTTAAGTAAAATCAATGACTAAATTAAAATTATTGGCGAGTGTCTAGCTAAAACATTGATAAATAGTTCACATTTAAAACCAAAATACGATGAAAACATCACATTTCACTATGATGCAATAATAGTTAGCAAGAAGATAAAGTAAATTAAACACTTTATATACTACATATTATATAAAGTGGCTTCTCCATCAATGACGTTATTGGCAGCCTTAGTGAACAAATTTGCCATAGAGTTTATTTTGAATAGGTCGTTTAGCTAAATAAATAGCTTCATTATTTCTCATTTCCTTAATTTTACTTAAAGAAAGGTAATCAGGTATTAACTTGAAATAATCATAGTTATTTACATCATCAAATTTAATACTATTCACAACTGCATTTTGCCATTGGTAGGTAACCCTTCCATAAACTATCGCCACGATATCATCAGTAACACTTACCACTTTAGCTAATCTATATTTATGTTTATGTTTACTTTTTAGTACATCACTGATTAATCTCATGTCTAAAAAGTAAATATCATTCACCTTGGGGTTCAAAATCAAAATAGAAGCTTCTGCTTGCTCTGCTTTATGGAATGCATATTTTCCATAGACAAAATAGGCAACCACTAATAAACAAACCAATAGCACCAGCTTATTTAACGTGATTGAAAACTTTGTATTTACATGTTCTGACTCAAGGCTGTGTGACACTTTAATTATCCTTTTAAAGTTAAAAATAGCTATGCTAGCTGTTTTGATTTAGCCCTATAGACGAAATGGCTTCTCATAACGGGATAGCATGATGAAATGTAACATATTTTTGTTTATCTAGATACTCATCAAACATCTACTCAAGTGGCCTATAAACTAACAAACCAACTAACTAACTAACTAACTAACTAACTAACTAACTAACTAACTAACTAACTAACTAACTAACTAACTAACTAAACCACCCATGATAAAGGCAAACAACAATGGCAATTCTCATGCTGTCTTTCTAGCTTATTAAAATACCTATTGATTAAACAAATTGCTTCCATTTAGTACTTTGACATAAATATTTTCTCAAAATATAGAATTTGAGCCGAGTTAAATCACAATTATAAATATCTCGGCCGCAAGCGACCGAGCTTTAATACAACCAAAGCTTTATCGCTTACTATAAAGCTAACGAAAACCTTGAAAACACAAGTACAGGAAAGTCTCGACAGGGCTACGCCCTATGAACACTATCCAGCACGGGGGTAAGCCCCGAGATTTACGCTTCGCTAGTTAAATAGTATTCAGTATATGCTTTAATAAAGGCCGTTATGCGCTATTTAAGCAGGCCTGAGCAAATTAACTAAAATTAACTAGGACACTCGCTTATAAATCTTCTAAAACGAAACAATAGCACAAGCGAAATAGCCACTCAAAATAGGCCCAGTGATTGGCAATAAATCTTAAATTCGAATAATGTTTACCAATTTTTAAAATCAATAGATGAAATACTATTTTTTAGGCAGGACAAAACATCACGCTTGATGTGTTGTTATAAAAAATAGGAGTGATTAGTGCTGAATCGTTACGCCAAGAGCGTATCACAGCAACTAATATTCGTTCGCCGCTTTAACCCTTTGTGCTCACAGTAATCAGATAATACATCGCTGTGCCCAACGGCCCCGTGAAAAAGCTTTCTAAAATCTTTTGTCAGCGTTAGCCAATTTTCAGGATTTATATTTAAGCGAGTAAGCAATACAGGTTGATTTTCTTCAATATGTCCTGCTTTGTCTGCTCTAATACACCGACCTGTCATTTCAATTAATTCAAGGTAGTCTTTAAGCTCAAACGCTAAACCCTTTGGCATTGCTTGGCGCGGATTACCTACAAAAGGCAGTAACATTTTGGGTTGTTTACCTTTTTTAGCTTCTGCTACGCGCGATTTCACACTGGTATGCGCTGATGTTTCGGGTGTGTTAGCAATATTCGCTCGAACAGGGTTTAAATCAACATACGCCATACAAGCCGCAAGGGCCGCATCATCTAATAAGGCTTGAGATTTAAAGCGCCCTTCCCAAAAGTGACCTGTGCAGTTATCTTCACGGTTGGCTTTTGTCGCAATACTTTGATTTAGTAATCGCATAAACCAGCTAATATCCATCAAGCGATTACGATACACTTCAACCGTTTCAAGTAAAGCGGTCATTAAGTAATCGGGGGGTTTTTCACCACGACCATATTGCTGTGTGATTAATGTACCTTTGAATAAGTGATGCCACCGCTCAATCACTTCGAATGATGACCATGCTTTCGCGGCTTCTTCATCAACAAACAACACCATATGGGTGTGATTGCTCATGACAGCGTAGGCACATACATCAATAGAAAATACCTGACTTAACTCCAGTAATTTATCTTCTACCCATCCTTGCCTGTGGTTATAGTTTTGCCCTGTATTTTTATCTTCGCCACATAAAAAGGCGCGCCGAACACAGCGAGAAATACAATGATAATAAGGGGTATCAGCTAAGCTAATTAATTGTTTTCTTGCCGTGGTCATCACAAGCCCTCTCAACAAAAATTATTTATTAACCATAGTTCAGAGGTTTTTATTATTCAATTTTGAGCGACTGTCCTTGTTAATTTTTTGTTAATTTTTGTCCTTGTTAATTTTTAACTGTTACATGTCCTTGTTGATTTTTTTGTTATATTTCATTGAACTCAGGCTTTAATAAACCATAACATTTCAAATCGTGAAATTCATTTTTCCAGTAACCACTTGCACGACGGATACCTTCTTCTTTGAAGCCAAGCTTTTTCAGCACAGACTCTGAGGAACCATTGCCAAGCATAGTATCACCTTGGATTCTATGAAGCTCACCAAATGGTAGTTGATTTAAAAAGGCTGAATCAATGATTTTGTATAAAGCTTCTGTGGCATAGCCGAATCCCCAATACTTAGAAGATAACTCGTAACCTATACCAGCATTCTTCATTTTTTGGTTCCATGAATTAAAGCCACAGGTGCCAATTAACTTACCAGTGTCTTTTATACGAATAGCCCACCGAATACCAACAGTCTCAGTGAAGCGAGAATTGAAGAATTCAATTAATTTTAACGATTGTTCTTCAGAATCATAAACGTCTATATCGTAAAATTTGATAACATATTTATCAGAAAAAATATTTAATAATGCTGGGCTATCATCCACTGATAGCTTGGTAAGCATTAAACGAGGTGTTTCTAACTCTGGGAAATCCACTTAAATCCTCCATGAAATATAACAATTAAGCATTTATCTCTTGTCGAAGCATGAGATATAAATGCCCTGTTGGACTGAGCCGGCAGGCACAGTCTATATGGTTTTTGTTTTTTTGAGTCATTACAGCAGTAGGAAGGTGGTTATCCGTAAATTGAATGTTCAATAGCTTCCTTACTCTATTTTGCTCAACATTATCAATCCAGTTTACCTTATTAGGGGCTTTATTCAAGACAAACGAAGCCTCCACTATCGCTTTTTTCAGCGCATAATTAACCGTTATTACCACTCAACTAGGTCGTTCGAAACTGTACTAACGGCTTGTTGGGCAATATAATCTCTATCAAGACCATGCCATCATGATGGCAACTGGGACATTCAGGCCCTATCTCATCATTTGCCTTAGGCGTGATAACTTCTTCGAGCTTATCAACCTCTTTATCTAAGCTTTTTCTAATGAGGGTTAACGATTTCCGTCTTATTGAGTTTGCCATGAATCCGTAATAACGCAGCCGCATAAATCCTTTTGGGAGAACATGTAATAAGAATCGTCTTATCAACTCTGCCGCAGACAAATCCATGTGCGTTGTCTCATTGGTACGATAGTCTTTGTACCGCATTAATACGTTATTTTCGCTCCTTAAAGATAAACATCAGCCAATGCAAAGTAAAAAGCCCGCAACTTTCCTTACAGGCTTTCGTTCTTTCACAGTCGTTTGAAAATATCGTACTAAAAGTTCAGCTCCAACAAGGATATGAACTTCCACACCATAAGATTAAAAAGCGAAGTCTTCACTTGTCAGTGCCATCATTGAATCAACACCATTATTGATACACCCAGCATGGCCTTTTGCTCGAGGTAACATGCGCTGGATGAAAAACTGTGCAGTTTTAACCTTAGCTTCATAAAATGCCCTATCCTCAGTATCTTGAGCTAATTTATCTTGCGCTACTTTCGCCATTTTCGCCCAAAAATACGCTAAGGTGACATAGCCTGAGAACATTAAGTAATCAACAGATGCGCCACCAATTTCATCCGGATTTTTCATTGCTTTAGCACCAATAGCCACAGTTATTTCATGCCATTCTTTGGTGTAAGCCATAATAGGTTGAATAAACTCTGCCATTTCTGGGTTATCCATATTTTCTTGGCAAAATACAGTCACGTCTTTAGAAAATGGTTTTAACACTTCACCTTTAGAGCCGATAATTTTACGCGCCAGTAAATCTAATGCCTGAATACCTGTCGTGCCTTCATATAAGCAACTGATTTTAGTATCTCGCATTAATTGCTCCATGCCCCACTCTTTGATAAAACCGTGACCACCGAATACTTGTACGCCATGACTCGTACATTCGAAACCTAGTTCAGAAAGAAAGGCCTTAGCAATGGGTGTTAATAAGGCTAATTTAGTTTCTGCATCAGCTTTAACTGCAGGGTCTTTTTCAGCATGACCAATATCAACAAGTTGCGCTAAATAAGAAACTAATGCCCGACCGCCCTCTGCGATAGATTTTTGTGTTAGCAGCATTCGACGAACATCGGGGTGCACAATAATAGGATCAGCAGGACCGTCAGGGTTTTTAACACCGCTGATTGAGCGCATTTGCAGGCGATCTTTTGCATAGGCTAATGCCCCTTGAAATGACGCTTCAGCGGCAGCAACACCTTCACTTGCCACGCCTATTCTCGCCGCATTCATAAAGGTAAACATGCATTTAAGGCCTCGATTGGGCACACCAATTAAGTGCCCTTTGGCACTATCAAAGTTAATCACACAAGTTGCATTCCCATTAATACCCATTTTATGTTCAATAGAGCCACAGCTTACGCCATTCCTATTAGCAATAGTGCCGTCATCATTGACATTAAATTTTGGTACGATAAATAATGAAATACCTTTATTACCCTCTGGCGCACCGGGAATACGGGCAATAACAATATGAACAATATTGTCAGATAAGTCGTGCTCACCCGCTGAAATAAATATTTTAGTACCGGTTAATGCATAGCTGCCGTCTTCATTAAGCTCTGCTTTTGTACGTAGCATGCCTAAATCAGTACCACAATGAGGTTCGGTTAAACACATGGTACCGGTCCAGTTACCTTCAACCAGTTTTGGCATAAACTGTTGCTTTTGAATATCCGTGCCATGGGCTTCTATTGTGGCAAGTGCACCATGACTTAAGCCCGGATACATCGCAAAGCTATGGTTTGCACTAGAGAACAACTCAGCAATACTGATATTTAGTGAATGTGGTAAGCCTTGGCCACCAAATTCTTCCGATTGAGACAACGTTGGCCAACCGCCTTCAACATATTGTTGATAGGCTTCTTTAAAACCATCAGGTGTGGTGACAACACCGTTGGTCCATGTACAGCCTTGTTGATCGCCTATTTGGTTTAGTGGCGCAACAACTTGCTCGGTTAATTTCGCCGCTTCACCGATAATGGCATCAATCATATCGGTACTTGCATCTTCATAGCCTAAGCGTTGATAATGGCTTTCACAATCAAGTAGCTCTTGCATTACAAACTTAACATCACGAATCGGCGCTTTATATTCCAGCATGGTAGCTCTCCAAAAAATTCTCTACGACTATATAATTGAGTGACTATTTGAATGAACTTTCTCATGCAAATAACCTCGATGATAACTGCATGCTAAATCACCCATTAGTATTATCCAAATGAATAATACTAATGACCATATATTCTTTTTAATTATAAACAGGATTGTTTAAGCCAGACTTTCTCTCTTCAACTCTTCTTTTTCTGTTACTTAAAATGCTCTTATAAATACCTCTATAGATAAGTAAAGCCAACACGAAAGTGATTTTTGTCACGGTATTATTCTTTTGGTGAATAGTTGCCCATCAAAACAATTGATTGGTTTAATTTAATCACTGCACTTAGCATGATTTGGCGATTAAATGTTCACTATAAGT
>PJEL010004560.1_pt1 | contig 11375 bp, 12 predicted proteins | sample 1853271 | NCBI WGS metagenome assembly PJEL01 (sample SAMN08108733, study PRJNA415343) | Invertebrate metagenome, whole genome shotgun sequencing project. | host: Globobulimina | place: Sweden: Gullmar Fjord | collected 2015-08 | reverse complement strand
CTAACCCTAACCCTATGTACACCTCTATTAATGTAATTAAATTTTGCTCTAACCCTAAAGTCAAACTCAAACCCAAACCCTAACCCTAACCCTAACCCTAACCCAAGCCCTAGCCCTAACCCTAACCACAACCCTACTAGCAAGGGCAGGGACAACGCCCGGCAATGTCTGCTTGAATGCAATAAGAGTAATCCGGGTGACCTAGCGATCCTGATCATGGTATCTTCTTCTCTGCTAGAAATCCCTTCAGAGAGCGATCTGCAACCCATTGATGAGAGTGATGCTGCTGGATGCGTGAGGATAGCTGTACCCTACAAGCTAAACGTGTCACGTTTCAATCAAGCAGCACAATCTGTATTTGGTATTGACCCGTCCGCCAAGGTGGTGCAGTACAACTTTATATACTCGTGCAGACTGGACCAGCTTCGGGCAGTTGTGATGGAAGCAGGTGTGTTGTGTTTGTTGGTGAAACTGAAGGAGGCCGCTGCTGTTATTACTTTCGCCACCCTATTGCTTTTTGTAAACAGGAAGCCTTAGGAAAAAGCTTATCAGATTGCTCTGTGGTTGCATATAGTGCTCATTTAGTTGCTTGCTTAAGTGCTTAGCTTACCTGTGTGTGTGTACAATCCTGTCTCTTCTCAAACTAAATGTGCCATGTAGTTTTCCCCATCTCTGACCCTGAACCTCCTCACCCAAGCTAAGTGCAAGTGGTTGGGTTCGGTTTCTGGCAATACCGATACCCCTTTATTTTGCAGTCGGATAGTAGATGCACGGACCGGAAAGAAGGTTGTGCTTATTGGGACTCTCCACAAAAAAATGAAGCTTTTTCACAGTGTCGTAGATGAATTCAAGGCCCAGAGGGGTATTGGAAATGTTATAACAACACCCATTGAACAAGTTTGTGGCGACTTTGATTCCCTGGTTTTAGAGGATGCCAGTGGTAGCATAAGGCTTTCTGGTGAAGGCGTTCCCACTCACTACCTTGTTTCTGGCATTGTGATTGCCGTCATGGGGGAACTTCAGCCCAGTGGAGAGATAGAGGTCCATGATTGGTGCCCTGCAGGAATACCATCCTTCAGGTAATTGTAGTGGACGTACTACTGACAGAATTTTATGTTAATACAGTACCCTTTGAGTTTTTTTTTTCTGATCCATGGTTTGCATTTGCACTGGAACTTCAGGCTTCGTGAATTTCCTCCCCAACCTTCGGGTGCTTGCGTGCTTCTAATGTCCGGCCTAAATTGTGGGAGTTTGAAAAACCCCCTCTCGATGCATATGCTCAGGTGCCATTCAGTCATAAAATCTGTCTGATTGTCCATACGTGCCTCCACAGAACTTTAACATTTACATTCCCATTTTAGTGATTTTGTGGCAGGCCGTATGGGAGGGCCTGCCGTTCGTTCTCTTGCGGCTCGCATTGCACGTGTTTTGATCTGTGGGGATGGTGTTGGAGGTACAGACTTGTGGGTCAACAACCTGGCTCCGAAGGGCAAGTTAAATTTGGCAGAAGTGGATGATTTGATGTCACCCATTAGACTGTTTGATTCTGTACTGGCACAATTAGCTGCCGTAGTACCTGTAGATGTAATGCCAGGTGAGGAGAAAGGGGCAGCCAGGCTCTTTGTGCTGACTTAGTCGAAATGGGGTCCTGGTTATTATCCCATGCTAGCTTTGTCCTAACGTAACCCCCGCATACATTGAATCATTAAACTGCAGGATCTTCAGACCCATCAAGCTACATGCTCCCTCAGAGGCCATTGCCTCACTGTATCTTACCCCTAAGTTCCCACTTCACGAGTCTTAACTTGGTCACCAATCCTTATGAAGCTGAAATTGGAGGAAGGGTGTTTGTGGGGACATCTGGTCAACCTCTGAATGACATTGAAAGGCATTCCATCAACAAGGCAGAAGGCGGAGCAGGAGCATTAGAGCGACTTCATGCTACATTGATGTGGAGGCACATGGCCCCCACAGCCCCCGACTCACTTGGATGCTACCCAGTAAAGAATTTTGACCCGTTTATCTTGGAGGATGCCCCAGACGTATATTTTGCGGGGAATCAACCTGGTTTCTCAACCCGGCTGTTAGAGACTGAAGAAGGGGGGCGAGTGAGACTCGTGTGCCTATCGTCACTGTCAGAGAGAGGAGAAGCAGCCATAATTGACCTTGAGACATTAGACTGCGCACCAATATCTTTCAGTACAGGCATGCTCCAAGATAACTTTACGTCTGCTGTGGATAAGTAACTATATATTATTCGCTTAATCTTTCCGAGTGTACGTACTCTCATTTCTATAGCAGCTTATGATAACACACCTATTCATCAGCACATAAAAGAGTAATAGCCTTTCGGAAAGATAATTGATTAGACTTGTGAGACTGCTAGGGTCAGTCACACAGGTAACCACCATATATACGTGGATTTTGCAGGCCGAAATCAATTTAGATTCACAGGTTCTACTCCTGGATTGCAGTTTCAGCAGGCCGGTTAAGGTTAGGGTAGAGTGTATTTACATCTATAGAGGTGTACATAAGGGAAGGGGAATTGTTAGAATTAAGGCTAGGGTTAGAGTTAGGACTAGGTCTGGGGTTAACGCCATTGACACCAGTGTCAACATTAAATTCACTGCTAACAGTGATATTTCCAGCAACAAGGCGATGTCCCTGGAACATCCGGATGTTACGCTCTGGGATGTTACAGTGAAGTTCCCCTATACGTGGTTTTTAACAAAACCTTAACTCCTGTAACAATATCTTAGCCTTACCCTTATCCTAACCCTAACCCTAACCCTAACCCTAATTCTAACCCTAAACATGAACACTAACCCCAATTCTATCCCTAATTCTAACCCTAGTCCTAATCATAACCCCAACCCGGACCCAAAATCCTAAATCCTAAACCCTAATTCTAACCCTAGCCCTAATGAGTAGCAAAAGCAATGAGCGGATCACACACCTTGAAGAGGACGTGACTTCATTGCTTGAGGCGTCATACGGCTCTCCCTCTGTTCGATCAATTCTGAGTGCCCTCCTGATAAATGCTGTAGAGGCGAAGTCTAGTAGACTAAAAGCCTCTGTGCGCCTTTCTTGTGATACTGGTCTATCTGTAAGTGTATTGGACAATGGAAAATGTTTTAATGTTGATGAATTGGAAGCTTCAGTGGGAACACACCGATGGTGAGCAGAGTTGCAGTTGTGAAGAATTTTAGTGTTAAAGCATAATGGCCTTTGGTGTGGTTGTTGATGTCTTTTGTTGTCAGCCGTTGTTTGTGTATCACCAGGACTTTCTTTTCCACGAGCGAATGAAGAATTGTTGTAGCTTCACTGGTTTATGTCATTGATGTGAAGGAAAAATGTTGCTGAAAGTTCATTGCATTTGTCCAAGGATTAGGCTCGCGTTCAACTATTTCTATCCCTACTCTGTCTTATTATATCAATAGCCATCATGCTGTTTCAGTCTTGAAAGGGTTGGGCTCGCATCGTTAATTGACCCACCGTTTTTCATCCTACCATATATTAGGGTAAAAAGTGAGGATGTTGCTGAAGCTCAATGTGCTTCCTCTCTTCATTTCATTGCCGCACACAGTAGGCTTGGGGTGGTGACAAGAGTGCATAGGCAGCAGTGCAATGGGGAAGCTTATTTTGAAAAGATAGTCCGGGGGGGTCACTGCACCAAGTCTGGGATAATCACTTCAGCTCCTCCTCTCCCCAAGGACTTCAACACGCATGTAATTGTAAGTGATATACTATTTGCACTGCCAATAAGACGCCGAACACTTCAGCTTGATGTGGAAGCCCGTGGCCTCGAAAATGATACTGCAAAGCTAGCCTTGGCCAATATAAATGTGGGAATAGAACTCCTCATTACAGAGAAAGGTGAACCTATGAGCAGGCAAGTACTCATCACACAGCCATCTAAATCATGGGATGAAACTATTGTACAAGTTTGGGGAAGAGAAGCTCTGGATGCCACTGACCCAGTCAGGGTGGAATCCTTCGGCCTAATTCTGCGCGGGTAAGAATATTCAAATAAAATAATATACTAGCAGCGCATAAATTAGTTTTTCTTGTAGGCACTTTGCAAATGGAGGGTTGGTTTTAACCTTCCTACAACAGCCGGCTCTCTCCCCCTTCGAGCAGGCGCTCCCACTGGAGCTCTGCCAAGCAGTGTATTTTTGTAGAGGGCCGATGGTGGAAAGGGCCTCTTTCAAAGGGTTTACTCAACATTCTGAACTCTGTCTATTCTCGGTGCTTTGATATTCTCCAGGGCAAGTTACGTAGTCATCAAGACCATTCTCGTAGTAGAAATCATGGGGGTCATCGTCAGCAGCCATTGTTTCCAGTTGTACTTCTATCAGTAGATGGGGTAGAAGAGGCAGAGGAACCTCCTACTGCAGGTGAGTGACCCTGGTATTCAATAATTATATTTTTGCTTTTTAATGCATGGTAGCTAGTGACCACCTGGCAATATTTTTTCTAAATAACACACTTGTGGTTTGGTGAAATGTAGAACTTAGAAACTGCTCAGAGGCTTGCATGCTGACCTTACTGAAGCACCATTTATTGGAGTCTCATTTCCATGCTATGCCCCATGGTTTGGCTTCATGGTTAGATAGAGAACTTCAGAGTCGATTGCAGGAAATGCAGTGTGCTTCTCAATGTGGGAGGGGCACTGTAGCGAAACATTTCAAGGTAAAAGATTTTTTAGGGAATGCCGTAGACATTGTATCCAATCAACCCGTGAAAAATGCTAAAGAGAAATTAATGAGGGAGCAGCAACATGGAAAGGCGAATTGCTTGCTGTTTCATCAGAATGGTTCTACACAGACAACACGGACAAAACGAAATGATTTGACGACTTCTATAGAAGGCTCATCACTCGTTTTGGGGCATCATAGTACAGATCATCATTCATCACCTGCGTACTACTTTGGGGCAAAAATGCACTTAGAGGGCGAGCAGCTTGATTCATTTGCATTGAATGCACCCCTGTCGTGGCAAGCTGCTACTGACAACAACATCTTAGCTTTGAAAAAGAGGACGACCACTGATCTCGATACTTGGAGTGCGTTTGATGAAGTTGAAAATGAGGTAGCAGTAGCACTACCAATATTTCCAAACAGCTCCCCTGTTTGTCACCTGGGAAATAACATGAGGAGGAATGTAATAGGAGTGAAGCAGCATGATTCAGGTTACCGAGATACCTTCGTGGATAACACTGCCTCTAATAATAATGCAGTTGTGGGCACACCTAGTCCTGAGCCTTTCAGGAGCGATTCAGGTCAAATTGTTCTGCGACCCGAAGGCGGCGATGTTGCTAACAGCATGAAGGTTCAAACTCCTAGCCCAGAACCTAGCTGGAGTCGCCTCACGTGTTGTAAAGTAGTAGCAGGTGGTCAAATACTTCATGGTACTAATATTATATTAATGGATGTAAGGACGCCTAGCCCTGAGCATTTGAGCTCAAATGATGAGGAGGCATGCTGCAGTGCCCAGGAAACAGTGCCACAGAAAAATAACCACCTTTTCGGGGCTGGCCACAAAAGCCCTAAGAAACTGAAACTAAATCCAAGCAGCCCTGTTGCTACTGACACAACTAGGAAAACTTGTTACTCCCACCAAGGGGTATTATTAATACCAAGTCCTGAAAATGATGCCATTGTCGCGGAGGTTTGTCACACTCACGCACTGCGACTTCAACTTTCTGCTTCTCAAACAGATGATGAGAATGGTATCAAAACAGTTGTAACTCCAAACAACCCTGAGCATTGTAATGAGCAAGAGAGAGACAAATATGACCAAGCTTCTTTAGATCAATCCCCTCATTTTACTGGGACGGCCACCACACTGAAAGCTACAAGTCCTCTATATAGTGGTAGACATAAGAAACGGTATTGCTCAAGGCCATCTTCTCAAAGCCCAGCATTTCTTTCTTTATGGGCAAGAGAGGAGGCGGCACGGCAGGTCAAAGGCCAGGAAGGGGGACAAACCCCACTCCTTCCTTCCAATTATTTTTATGTGGAACAAAGAGAATCGTCAAGCCCCTGCAGCCTTGAAGTAGAGTCATCACATTTAGGGAAAGCATTAGAGCTTCAAGATGATGGTTCTAAATCAGCTCTATCCCTCCCCGCAAATGATCTTGTTAGCCCAACAACCCCATGTGGGATCAATGATAGCATTGCTGATGATAATCATCCACAGCATGTGATGTATGGGCATGGAGATTGCAGCGCATCATCTTTACCAATGGGCCACTCTTATTCCAGAAAGAGCAACAGTAAAAGGTCCTTCCTTGAACATGCACTATTGGATTAAAGTCCAGAAAGCCCCCCTCCAGCCGTAAACTGGCTTATATCCATCTCAAATAAGACAAAGACTTTTCATGTCATACATAATAATTCCTCCGAAGTCCGCCTTCAACCTGAGGACATCAAGAGCAGCATACTTGTTGGACAGGTAGGTCGAAAATTTTTGCTTGTCTCTCTATTGTCTTCTCGTGTTCGGGGGGGTGGTGGACTTCTGCTTTGCGTGGACCAGCATGCAGCAGATGAACGCATTAAACTTGAGCGTTTGGAAACAGCAGTGGCAGAGAAAAGAGACTCGAGTGCCTTAAAGGCCCACCTTATTCACCCTCCTTGTGAATTTGAACTCGTGGCGGAAGGTATTCTTCACCATTCTCAACATGCCGTCATAGGATAGGTAGTTGCTAAGTTAATATACTACTTTTCAGAAGCAAGAATTATGCGGAAGTATTCCTCTCTCTTGCTGCGGTGGCACTTTCAAGCACGCATCCTTGAAGAAACCTCGAAAGACACAAACCCATTAATTCGTCGGGCCGTTCTCATTCAGGTTGATCGCTTGGTATCTTAAAGTAACGTTTGGTTTTGCTTTGCCATAATAATGCTCTTTGAATGGCATTTATCATGCACTTCTCTACGGAAATATTGTACCCTTTTCTTATTCTTGACGTTAAATTTTCTTCTTTACAGGTTCCAATTGTATGTGGGGTAACTCTTACCCTTAATGACTTCCAGGAGACTCTAAATCAACTAGGTCAAGGGGGCATTCGGGGTATTTTGCCATGCATAGAGCATGTCCTCAAGCAACGTGCCTGTCACAGTGCCATTCGCTTTGGGGATGCGCTTACTCGATCACAGTGTGTCGGATTGCTGAAGAATTTGTCCAAGTGCGCCTTTCCTTTCCAGTGTGCACACGGACGGCCGAGTGTTGTACCTCTGGTGGATTTGGACCTCAGAGAAAAGTGAGCTGAGGGGTGATTTGTTTACTCTCAAAAATCCAAAACATTTTTCGGCCCGGCTGTAGCATTATTTCCACTCTTCCTAGAGTCATACCCTGTTGTATATAAAGGAGGAGAGAGAGAGAGAGTTTGGAGCGTGCTTAAGCTTATCCCCATACCCTGAAGCATTCATCGTTGATGTACTTGCCATGTGCATGTATGTATTCTTCAAGTAAGCTACTTAGTTGCAGTAAATTATGTGTACGCGCATTTGCCTTTGCTGTGTCATTGCTTATCAAGGGCTAATCTACTGTTCCTGTGTTTTGATGGTGTCAGAGCAAGCGTTCCTGTTTCCGCGTTGATTTGTTTTGCATTGTTCTTGAAGCGGCGGTAGCAGCTGCTGTGGCAATACAACACCTACAACACAATGTGCAACAGAAATGGGGCAACATCAACCAGCAGCTTTCCCAACCTTTGTCAAGGATGTGAGATTTTAATATTGCCCGATGGCATATATTTGATCAATTAAACCCCAAAGTTCTCGTTCATTTACTACTTGTCTTGGAAAAGCATCAAGTTTCATCATCGACCCAGCCTACTATGGGATTGCGTTATTGTGCCTCCTCGATGGTCCATAGCCGGTACATTAAACCTCTGCCCAGGAGAAGATTCGGGGTCCTTCCCATGAGCTTTCTTCCTTGAAAATTGCCGGCATCTTCGTTCTGACGCTTTCAGCCATGTCATCAATTTGCTCCAAGTGCAGAATTATTCTGAACTGTCTCCTTGCTTCTTCACACATCATTATCTCATCTAAATGTTGAGCTTTAAGAGCTGCTTCCAATTCTCTCACTTGCTTATCAACCAGATTCTATGGGCTAGCGTGGGTATTAGGCAAGGATGAACGACTCTGTTTCAGTACCGATATGTGTAGCAGCTAGCAATCCCTTGCAGCTACCTGCACCTACAGATACTAGTAATTCCTTATGCTCATCTCTAAGCTTTTCGAGACTCTATGAAGTATCATGGGCGTTACATAATCCATTATTAGCCTGTGCGATTTTTTTTTAAGACACCAAACTCAATACACCAACCTGTAACTCGGACAAATGCGTCACAGCAATTCCTGTCCATCGGCCATGCCGGAAATTAGCAGTAACCCATTTAAACTTATCTTCGCACTTTTTAAGCTTAAGCTCCTTGGAGGGTACAGTTAATGCTCAATAATTATTGTTTACAATGTATGAAGAATGATGGTTCACCTCCTTAATCTCTTCCATAGCAGCAGCAGCAGCATAAGCTCCAGGTTTATTGACTCTCCTCTACATGCTCTTTATCAACCATGAATGTCTGTATAGCAGCCTCGGTTGTTCTAATTCCAATTTCAACTGGAATTGCCGCAACTATACTCCCATCCTGGGTGCTCGAAGTCCTACTTACTCTCCTCTCTTGACTTCGTGCAGCCATATTTGTATCGGCTTTTTCCTTCTCTCGTCTTTTACATACTGTGGTAGTGGCCACAGTGCGCCTTGATGGCGAAATACCATGTTTTCTTGTGTCACATTCCACACGTGCTGTTACCTGCTTTAGAGAAGCTTCTTGATTTTTCTTACTTCGGTACCATGCAAGGAGGCGACTGGTCCTCACAGCATCTTTCTTAAGCTCGTTGTTTTCTTGTTCAAGCATATCTATCGATTTTTGTGCGCTATTTAGTGCCCTATCCTTGGCTACGCACTGCAGCTCAGTTTCATGGAGGCTGGTGCGGATGGTTCTCATTACGCGACTCATCTCTTGTATTTCCTTTTTCATTTGTTTGACTTTCTCTTCGGCTTTGAGAGCTCTCTCACGCATTACCCATGAATCAGATCCCAATTCTGCACACCTTTTCTGCATCATTGCTACCCATCCTTCCTGTGAGCCAACAGTTACTACTCCGTGACCGCACTCCGCATCAAAGCGACCAACTCGCGTAACACTTGGTTGCACGGGGTTCTTCGTTCCAGGTGGGCTCGGCATGACTGTCATCAATTCCGCATGAGACCCAGATGGAGAAGGCGGCCATTCGAGCAGATTATTTGGTGGGTAAGTCGACGGCATGTGAGACATGCTGGCTAACTGGAGGAAGGCGCAGGCACTCGTACGGATAGCACAAACCACACACCACCAACAACAAAAAATTATGGAAGGCTTTTAGTATCCTTCTTCTTCAACACTTTCAGCCTGTGGAGTACGTGTGCATGCACGCACGCAGGTATACACTATATTGGTGAGTCCACAAAATGCTGCTGAGATGTTGACGGCTACTCTGCTTAGTCGGATTCCCTATCCCTTGGCAATCTCTGAATCCAGGTTTTTTATAGTGATTAGTACATTGCCACATCCATTGACTACCATAATCCTTTTGCAGTGATCATAACCTCCACCACCCACCCTCAACTTATAGCAGTCTACCCCACCTCTGAAGGCAATGGGAATGAGATCTTACGGTTAGTGATAAACAAAAAGCAGTGTGTAACTGTCAAATCATAACATTTTTCATACATTTACGGGTTCCAAGCCCGTATCCACCGAGCTGAACAACGACTTAGTGCGCCCTTAGTGGTTTTCGTACCATATGCTTCGATTCAAGCGATGCCTGAAGCCCACATTCACCTCCAAGGCAGAGATCGGAGAGATAAATAATGGAAGCGTTTTCGGGCACTGTGGGCCATTCTTGATGTGGAGATGCAATCACTCATATTGTGTGTCAATATTGCATTTTTTCTAGATATCACCACAGGCATGACATTAGGGCCTGAACGTTTAGGGGTTAAAAAAAGCCCTGACTCAATAATTCACTCTAACACTCAGGCCGGTAAAAGTAACAAACAGGTCAGCTCTTTGTGATCGGGGTACCCGGGACCCGGGACCCAACGGAAGTCAAATGGGGGTTGTAAACCATATTGACATTGAAACAAGGTTCTTCACACGCTACAACAGTGTAGTGATATTGGTACTAAGCTGGAAAGCCACAAGGTGATCAGCTAATAGTGCAACCCTATTATGCGTACCATATAAGGTGTACACAAGCATGGGCTCACATACGACGTCGCTTACTTCAGTTATACCCCTAACCCTTAAACCCCTTAAATCTATCTCTTAGCTTAATCCTAACACTAAACATAGCCCTAACCCTAACCTCTCGTACACTGTACACCTCTGTGGGTGTACGTACACTATACTTACGTACTAACTCTCTTGCGGTTATTCGTATTAGGATCGTGGATACGAGACTCTTCCAACCGCCAACCACTACACAGCTTACCCCGCGCAGTAGAGTTAAGTTCACTTTCTTGGTATAGATACCGTAGTAAGTGCTGCACAGAATGAACCCTTATTACTACTTTACAGCCCTTCCTCTAGGACACCTGAAGAGTGAAGAGTGTTTGAATTCTCTGTGTGGTGTTTCTCACTCACAGGCAGGTCTCTACTCGAATTCCCAACCCTTATCACACTGTTACAGCGTATGATAGAGTAACTAGTCGATATCTTTACTGACAAGACTATTTATTTATTGTAGAGTGATGAAGTTATTCTATCCTACTTTTCTATGAAAAATAACGAACATGTGTGTAACTGTCCCAAAGAACGATCTAATATTTCTGGAACCATAACCGTTTTACCCAAAGAACGTTCTAATGTTTCTGGAACGTTCTACTGTTTCTGGAACTGCAAACGTTATATCCAATCTGCGTCCCAATCACAACATTGAATCATCACGTGACGGCGATAGCACCCCCCAACGGTGCGTAATTGATTGATTACTCTCGGGATATCAGATTCCAGATCATTAAATCGTCACATGTACTACTGCTGCATCACCACATCTGCAAACATAGTGAATGACAGAATGTAAGCGACGGCCCAAGCGCAAGCGCGTGACGAAACCGGACCCAGATCTCAGTGTCCCGGGCCAGAAGGTGAAGGAGCTGGTGTCCACCATCAAGTGTGCTGTTGGCTGGGCAGTGAGGTGTCGCGAGTTCAGCCAGCTTCTGGAGCGGGTGGTGCTCGCTGTCAATGAGATGACTGTGCGCGTGTCCCTGCTGGCAAAGGAGCTGGTTCTGACAAAGCTGGACGCGAGTGAGGAGCTGCCGATCCTTGA
>PJEL010004559.1_pt1 | contig 11376 bp, 9 predicted proteins | sample 1853271 | NCBI WGS metagenome assembly PJEL01 (sample SAMN08108733, study PRJNA415343) | Invertebrate metagenome, whole genome shotgun sequencing project. | host: Globobulimina | place: Sweden: Gullmar Fjord | collected 2015-08 | reverse complement strand
TGAGTAGAAAAGATCAAATCTTTGTCTTTGTCTCTTCGCGGGTCTCTGTATACATCAACCGCATACTGGACTGAGGTGTTGCCAACCTTATACCTGCTTACCTCAAAGATCAAAATCGTTCCCTTTCTGACACTCCGTATAAACTCGACCTTGTCCATACCAATTGTCACAAAATTATTATCAGGATAATCAAAGCTTGCTGCAATCCAGGCATATTCATCCACCCATTTGAGTAAATCACCACCAAACAGATAGCCAAATTGATTTAAGTTATGCGGCAACACGAGTTTGTAATTTTCCACTTTTCTCCTCAATGATCCTCGACTCCAAATTCAGCCCAGGCCTTTTGGTAAATACTATTCATTCGAAGCTCAAGTTCCAAACGGTATGGTTCAATATCCTTAGCTTTCACATCTGGTGGAACAAATAAAGGCTCTCCATAATAAAAAGCCATCCGAGCAAATGGTTTTGGCAAAACTGTCCGGTCCCAACTTTTAAAAACCCAATAACGATCAGCTCCCCAGGCAACTGGTAGAACAGGAGCACCGGTCTTGGCAGCCAACAGAATCGCACCAGCCTGGGCCACCCGTGGCGGCCCTTGAGAACCATCAGCCACAATGGCTCCTCCTTTCATTGTCTCCTTCATGATAGTAACCATCTGCTTAAGAGCTTTCATCCCTCCCTTATTGCGAGAACCGCGCACTGTTTCCACACCCAACCTGCTGAGAAACGCAGAAACATATTCAGCATCACTACTTGCGCTGACCATGGCCACCATTTTATGAATACAGGCTCGATGTAAAATAAAAAAAAGTGAATAATGCCAAAAAGCGGCAATGAAATTATCCCCTCCATCTAGAACCAGCTGATAATATTTGCGATCATGATCTCTCACCCGGCAACTGGCAAACAACAGTCGTGAAACCAGAGAATACATTGGCGGCACCACAGCAAGTAGAATATTTTTACTCAACAATTTCATAACCATTCCAGTTCCTGGGCCTGCAACTTTTTAACCTGGTCTCGCAATGCTGCGGCATCTTCAAAGGCGAGCTCTGCTGCTGCCTCATGCATTTCCTTGGTCAGTATCTTAATCTCCTTTCGCAAATCAGCCAAACTTAAGTATTGGCCTTCTTCGTCTGCTGCTTTGAAATCAACAGTCGCATAATCTTTTCCATAAATTGTAGCAGTAATATCCTTTATGCTTGATTGAATTGTCACAGGAATTATGCCATGTTCCTTATTGTGCTCAGCCTGAATCAACCGACGTCTGTTTGTCTCATCAATAGTACGCTGCATGGAACCTGTTACGTTATTTGCGTAAAGAATTACTTTCCCATCTGCATTTCTGGCCGCACGCCCACAGGTTTGAATCAATGAGCGTTCACTCCGTAAAAAACCTTCCTTATCTGCATCAAGAATAGCGACCAGAGATACTTCTGGAATATCCAGCCCCTCACGTAGAAGATTAATCCCTACCAGTACCAGAAAATCTTTTTTACGCAGATCTCGAATCAATTCCACTCTTTCTAAAGTCTTTATATCAGAGTGCAGATAACGGACTGGGACATCTAAATTCTCGTAATACTCGGTCAAATCTTCTGCCATACGCTTTGTCAAGGTGGTGACTAAAACAGCCTCTTGCCGATCAACATGCTGTCTAATCTCTTCAAGCAAGTCATCAACCTGGCTATCAGCAGGTCGAACTTCAATTTGCGGTTCCAACAAACCAGTTGGGCGAATAATTTGCTCAACAATACGTCCTTCTGACTCTTCAATTTCATGATCGCCAGGGGTTGCTGAAACATAAACCACCTGGTTCAAACGCTGTTCAAATTCATCAAACTGTAACGGACGATTATCTAAGGCAGAAGGCAAACGAAATCCAAACTCCACCAAGGTTTTTTTTCGAGATCGATCACCTCTGTACATGCCGCGTACCTGAGAGACAGTAATATGGCTTTCATCAACAATCAGCATAAAGTCATCATGGAAATAATCGAGTAGAGTTGGTGGAGGGTCACCAATTTTCCGGCCAGTAAGATGCCGACTGTAGTTTTCTATGCCACTGCAATAACCAAGTTCACTGATCATCTCAAGGTCAAACTCGGTCCTTTGCTCCAAGCGTTGCGCCTCAACAAGTTGCATATTCTCATGCAAATGGGCAAGCCTCTCCTTTAATTCCAATTTAATCCCTTCAGTAGCGACCTGTAAACGCTCTTTAGAAGTAACAAAATGGCTACTGGCAAAGACTTTCATCTCTTCAATTTCTTCAAGTGCAGATCCTCGTAATGGATCAATCAGCTTGATTGACTCAATGGTGTCGCCAAATAGTTCTACCCTGATTGCCACACTATCTTCGTAGGCCGGGAAAATTTCCAAAACATCGCCTCGCACCCTGAACACACCTCGATGAAAAGACATTTCATTTCTCTCATAGAGCATGTATACAAGGCGCCGCTGGATCTCTTCTAGTGGGTACTCCTCCCCTGTTTTAAGGAGGAGATGCATATTTTTATACTCATCAGGAGAACCAAGGCCGTAGATACAGGAAACACTGGCTACGATAATTACATCTTTTCGGGTTAACAGAGATCGGGTTGCAGAGTGACGCATTTTATCAATGCTGTCGTTAATCGAAGAGTCTTTTTCAATATAGGTATCAGATTGAGGGATATAGGCTTCTGGCTGATAGTAGTCATAATAACTAACAAAATATTCAACCGCATTATCAGGAAACAGCTCTTTAAATTCAGCATAAAGCTGAGCAGCCAGGGTCTTATTAGGAGCCATGACCAATGCCGGACGCTGCGTTTTGGCAATGACCTGAGCCATGGTAAAAGTTTTACCTGAACCAGTTACTCCGAGTAGAACTTGACTCCGAACACCTTGGGAAATACCACTGCTCAATAACTCAATGGCGCGGGGTTGATCGCCAGTTGGTTTAAATTGGGTTGATAGACGAAAAGGTTTACTTTGATTAAATGAGTTCTGCCCACATAAAACATCTATCTCCTGAGCGGCAACTCCAAGATCATCTTCTGGCTGTTCAAAACTCTTCCCCTGCCTTAGATCACCGAGTTTACCCACTTATACTTCTCATCTTGTCCGCGGCTGAAGTAATAATTTCAACAGACACCTGCTTACCAGCAGCCATTGCTTCAATAAAGCTAGCATACAGCAAACGGTTAATCTCACGGGGAATCCCATTGGTTAATTGGTGAATGAGTGGATATACTTCAGATGGCAGAAGATTGACGTCTCCTCCACATTTAAGGAGGCGATATTTGATGTACTGTTCCAGGTCAGAAAGCCCAAAGGGTTCAAGACATAAAGAAAATGTAATTCTTCCTCGCAGTGATGCGTATGATGGCGCCCGTAATCTTCTACTCAGTGATTGTTCAGCGACAAGAAGCACAGTTACCAATTTTTCCTGCTCAGTCTCCAAGTTAGAAAGAGTACGAAGAATATGCAAGGCGTCAGCCTTTAAAAAATGTGCTTCATCAATGATGATTACTAAACGACGACCAGCTTCATATAAAAGCAAGGCATGTTCTTGTATTTGTGCCAGCCGATCCTGAACAAAACGAGCTGGCTTAATTTCAATTTCAGCCAAAATCGAAGCGAGTAATGCTCCTCGCCCCATGCCAGGAAAAACAAAAACAAAGGCCGGTTGATACGTACTCTGCACAAGTGAGCGTAAAACAACCTGAGAGGCCAGAGTTTTGCCCGTTCCGGAAACACCGGTAAGTAGAATCAGGGCATGTTTATCCTCAACGCCGATCAGTGTCTTAAGCGTTGCTTCTTCATGTTGCCTGGTCCTAAAAAACAGGTCTGTATCAATGGTATCTTTAAAGGGATTTTTATTGAGGCCGAATTGCGCGACCCAATGCGATGGTTGATTCATTTTTTTATTTCATCTAACAAATTCATATAGCGCTGAAATGCAGAAGTGTATCTTACCGCATCGTTATCATTTTTCAGCAGGGCTTGCGCAATATTTGCTGTGTTCTTACTGACTCTCGACTCCGGGGCAAAGAGAGAATATGGTGTCCTCCTTACCGTGGCAGCGCCAACAGAAGAGTCTTTCATAACATAACCAATATTCTGAACGGATGCCCCAAGAAATTGTTCAGCACATTGAGTAAAACGAACCGCAACAGCAGCTGCCTGCTTCAGAGTGCCAACCATATTAATCACTGAATACACAGGTCTTTCTAATTTCTCTTTGCAAAGACTTTTCAACAGACCATATGCATCAGCTAATGAAGTAATATCCTGGGTCAATACAAAAATAATTTCATCTGCAGCCGATAAAAAATCACGAACGCCTGCTCCCATTCCGGCCGCTGTATCAACTATAATATAGTCTGCTCCCTGCTCTATTCGTTGCAAAGCATCAAGCATTCTGGCCCGCATTTGTGGCGTACTGTCAGCCATGGCCATCACACCAGAACCACCTGGCACAATACCTATCCCTTCTGGGCCTGAAGCTATTATGTCAGATAAGGAAACATCGTCTCGCAAGACATCTTGCAGGGTGTATTGAGGCGTTATGCCACAAAGCAGATGAATATTTGCCATCCCTAAATCAGCATCAATAACCACAGCCATTTTACCTTGGCGTTGCAAAGCAATGGCTAGATTAAGGGCTAAGTTACTCTTGCCGACTCCACCTTTCCCGGAAGTAACAGCAATGACTCTGGCATATCCCTGTTGAGTTGAAATATCTTTGGCCAATTCAGGCTCAGAAAAAGGGTGCAGACCGGCATGAATTCTTTTAAAGGCATTAACTGCCGCATGTGGGAAAAAAAGCGTGTCACCCCGTAATACTTTCTTAGGCAATTCATCAAGATGCTCTGACTCATAAAACCGAATCAAACTTTCTTCCAGAGCAGTTTCTTTGGCAAGCTCCTCTATTGACAGAAACTGCTTCATTGATGCCGCCGCTTAGTCTTTGCCAAATTGAGAAGTTGGGATTTTACAACTATCATTCAAAGCTGTCTTAACCTTCTCCAACACTTTTTCTAAAACGAATGGCTTTTTCAAGCAAGCATAGGCACCCATTTTCACAGTCTCCTTCACTTCATCAAGCGAAGCAAGACCAGTTATAATTATGACCGGAATATCTGGATATTCTTCCTTAACAAACTTCAATACATCCAAGCCATCCTTGCGCGGCATCCTGATATCTAACAATATCAAATGAAATTTTTTCAAACGTAGCAGACCAATGCCCTCAATTCCATCATAGGCTCCATCCACTTCATAACCAGATGCCAAAAGGCATTCCTGCAACATATCGTTAAGTAACCGTTCATCATCAACAATGAGAACCCGGCACACCTCATCAACTTCGGGTCTTTTCTTCTTTTGATCGACAGCTTGTTTCATAGCTCGCAGTCGACATCCTTTGTCAATGGGCAGGCTTAAGAAAAAAGTGGACCCCTTGCCCTCCACACTCTTTACCTTTAACACTCCGCCATTATGCTCGACTATTGAATGACAGACTGCCAGCCCGAGTCCTGTCCCTTCGCCCTCTTTCTTGGTTGTAAAAAAGGGATCAAATATCTTTCCTAAATTCCCACGTGATATTCCTGTTCCGTTATCAATTACCGAAACCCAGACTTCCCGTTCATTTTTATCAACCTCAGCCTGCAAGGTAATCTCACCACCCTCGGGCATAGAGTGATTAGCGTTAATGATTAAATTCATAAAAACCTGTTCAATTTGTTTTGAATCAACATGAACATGAACAAGATTTTTGGGAATATTATTATTGACGCGAACTGTTTCCATCGATACTCGATCACCAATTACACTCAACACCTGGGCCATAATTTCATAGATATCAGCCTCACCCAATTGAGGTTGGCTCGGACGAGCAAAGCCCATGAGCTCCCCAATTATTTTTGAGATTCTCTCTTCCTGGTCATTAATAACCTGGAGTCGGTCTTTCAGCTCAGGTTCATCTCTCCCTGAGAGCATTCGGGTCATAAGCTGGGTATTTAAAGAAATGATGGTCAGAGGATTGTTCACTTCATGAGCAGCTCCAGCCGCTAGCCTGCCTACAGTTGCCAGGCGGTGAGAATGAAATAGCTGGCTTTGACTCTCTTCCATTTTGCGAGACGCCTCTGCCAGTTGTCTGGCCTGGTAGTGTAAATCCTTTTCAAGTAAAATGCGATCAACACCATTGGCTGCAGCTGTAGCCAGTAATTCAAAATTACGGCTTAAATCTTCCATACGTTCAAAACGGTCAGTACCTTGAAAATCAAGCATTAATTCACCGACAATCTGTCGTGGGCGGCCATGCATTTTTTTCTCACTCACAAAAAAACTGGCCATAAATCCTGAGCCGGCAATTATATCAGCCACCCCGGATTCCATAATATTACCCTGTCCAAATTCAATATTGGCTTGCCGCAGGCGTCTTACCGCCTCAAATTCAATATCCGCATTACTACTGGAACCTTGATTCGGCTGGTTATCATCATACTGCACCGGAACCAACAGATCCTCTATACCGTCAACCGTAAATATCTGGCCGACAAATTGTTTCTTTCTAGGATCAAGCACCATGCACAGACACCTGGCAACTCCGAATGCTTCACGAGCAGCCAAAATTATTTCCTGCACTGCATCAATAATTGATATGCCGGTTTTTAGCCTGCGGGTCATTTGGTAGGTAGCATCAAGAACCTGATTTGCCAAAGCAAGTTGTTTGTTCTTTCTTTCAAGCGCCAAACTCATACTACCCAAGCTAACATTGGCTGAACTGACTAAGGTACGGTAGGTTTCTTCATCACTGATTCCTAAAACTTTTCCCACTTCATTTACCCGCACGGCCACTTCCTTGCTGATTTCATCAATATCAGCCGGTGATAAATGGTGATGCAACATCAAATTTTCTAGAGCGTAGTGATAGTGCTGCGGGTCATAAGCATTTGCTTCTAGCAGAAAATAGCTTGAGCCAATGTTATGAGATACACAGAGTACATCTGCAAAACGAATAAGTTGAGGCAAATATTGCTGCTCAGGTTTTATTGTTTCATATACCGGCTGATGATGAAGCCACATAGCCCGGCCAAGGGCTTCAGGAAACATCCATTGACCTGCAACTAATTTACCAACCTCAGCATGATTGGTATCCATTATTTCGTTTTCAATATCAATGCCAAGAGGCCCCTTAGTACTGTACCCTGTTAGTTCAGACATTCTTTGACAAACTTGAGCAAATTTATCTGGAAAATGCATAAAACAAACCAACTTACCCACATCATGCACTAATCCTGCAAGATATGCCTCCTCAGGGGCATTAAAGCCGAGTTTCTCAGCTAAGATTTCAGCTGATGCAGCAACCCCAATTGAATGGAGCCAAAAATTTACAAAATCAGTTCTATTTTCTGGTGGATGAGTGGAAAAACAATCAAAGACTGAAACAGAGAGAATAATGGTTCGAATAGTATTAAAACCCAGCTGAGAAATGGCTCTGGATATTGTTGTAATTTCGTTACGTGCCCCAACATGAGCAGAATTGGCATAATGGAGAATTCGAGTTGAAAGAACCTGGTCGTTCTTTAGTAAATCTGCTACAGACTCAAAACCTGAATCTTCGCCCTCCATCAGACGAATGGCCTCCATGGCAATGGCCGGAAGAGTGGGGATGCTATCAACATCTATAAATTTTTCAAGATTCTGACTGACCATATTCTCCTAAAAACCCTTTTTAAACTCGCTTTTGACTATATGCCCTGCTTCACTTCTGGTGTCAAGGGGGTCTCCTGTAAAAAATGGCCACTATCCGTAAAAAAAATCATGATAATTGTTATTAACATTCCGTTATAACTAGGAATTTATACCTATAATGCACCGACACAATACTAGCAATAAAAACATTTAGAACCTTGCTTTATTTCCAGTTAGTGTTCCTCCGGAAAGTTCGTATCTTCTGGAATATTACAGTAAGTTGTTTCCTGTTAGTCTGCGTTAAGTAAAATGATCATACCCTTTATATTCAATCTTTGTCTCTTCACCATTAACCAGCAAACTGACCCCATCTTGATCAACGATATGCCCTATACAGCAGAGCTGCCTACCTAATTTTTTTTCCACCATTTTTGCAATTGAATGTTTCGCAGAAGCAGGGGTTGAAAACAGCAACGCATAATCTTCGCCGCCGGCCAAAGCCAAATCAAGAGCATCTCTTTCAATAGCAACCGCAGCCCCCTGCAATTCTGTTGACAAAGGTATGCAATCTGAATTAATTTTTGCTCCCACACCACTCTCTTTACAAAGATGGGCAAGATCTGTAGCCAAGCCGTCGGACATATCCATCATGGCCGTTACTTGACCACTTTTAGCAAGCAATTCCCCCAAGGAAACTTCCGGCTTAGGATCAAGGTGGGCAGCAACCAGGCCAGGCCATTTTTTTACATATTCATCACTTTTTAATCGACAAATTTCAAGTCCCATGGCCGCATCCCCAAGATGCCTGCTAACCCAAAGCAAGTCCCCATTCCTGGCTCCATTTCGATAAAGGACTCTATCCTCATCTACTTCACCAAATATAGTCACAGACAAGACAAGATCACTGTTGCTCTTGACGGTGTCCCCTCCCACCAGCATTACCTTGTGTGTCGCCAATGAAGCAGTAAATCCTTGAATAAATAAATCTAGAAAACCAGCAGTGGTTGAAGAAGGAACCGCTAAAGAGAGCAAGGCTATCGTAGGGTGGCCACCCATGGCGGCGATATCACTAATATTTACAGCCGCAGCCTTACGTCCAAGAGCCTCAGGAGGGTGCCAATTAAGATCAAAGTGAACTCCCTCCATCAGGGTGTCTGTACTTACTAACGCGAGTTGAGTGCTGTTACTATTTGTTGTACGAAATACGGCACAGTCATCGCCTATTCCTTTCACAACCTGGCGGTGCTTATAAATATCTGTAAGCCTTATTTGACTAATAAAATCGCGTTCCGATATCATCGGTACTCTATTTTACTACCCGTAGTGACGGTCTTTTGGATGATTTTCGTTTGGTTGATGTCTTTTTTTTCTTTTTGACAGGAGAAGGAGTTGAAAAATCTACAGCTTTAATAAATCTTCCGTTTTCAGCCATTGAAAAGATTTCTTGGCCGGTAAATTGAGATTCACGTAAGGTCCATACAACATCCTGCGGAGGTACACTTAAGATTGTAAGGCTCACATGCCACCACTCATCCCGCTTAGATTCATCTCTCGAAATTTCTGTTACCTGGGCGTAAAATACTGATCGTGGATTTTCAGTAGCAACCAAGACCAGGTCACCTTCAAGTGTTACTTCCTTAAACGGAACAATTCTTTTAAGTTCTTTTACAATTTCTTCCATTAATTGAGTATCCATCGAATTACCACTAAGGTAGAGTTTGCAGATCATCTGGTGTAGCCAACCTGCTTTAACACAATTTTTAACGAAGCAGGTCTGCCTCTTGAACCTGCTTAATAAGCCTTTCCACTTGAGAAACATCCTTCCTGCCAGGTTCTCTTTCGACCCCGGAATTGACATCAACAGCGAAAGGCCGAACAACTTCAATCGCTTCCTTGATATTATCCGGAGTCAATCCGCCGGCTAAAATTAAGGGCTGTGAAAAGGAAAGTGAATTAGCTAATTGCCAATCAAATGTTTTACCTGTACCACCTGCTACCCCGTTTTGGTATGTATCAAGTAAAAACCCAGCCACCAAATCGTCATAGGGAGCTAACTCTTCAGATTTTGTTGTGGTTTTCACCCGGAAGGCTTTTAACAAACGGCAGGTTATAGAACGACAATATTTCGGTGGTTCTGAGCCATGCAATTGCGCAAAAGTTAATCCGCAATACTGGGCAATATCATTTACCAGATCAGGATCTTCATTCATAAATACCCCAACAACATCAACAAAAGGCGGAGTTTTTCGAATTATCTCCCTGGCCTTTTCTGGGTCTATATTACGGGGGCTGTCTTTGACAAAAATAAATCCCAAGGCGTCCACACCAAGACTTACAATGTCTAATGCTTCATGCAGATCGGTTATCCCACAAATCTTAATGCGGGTTCTGGTATTCATATTCTCCCTTTATATTCTTTTGATAAAATTTGATAATCATTTCTTTTTTTATCCTAGATTATTACCAAAAAAACGCCTCATTGTCTTTCTGTAAGTTACGTTTTTTTACTGGTATAATATTATGATGCTCTCGCAAAAAGTCGGTCAGCACTCCTGGATGGCGATGCAAAAAAGTTTGGCATACAAGATGTGGTGATTTTTAAGGTGCGAGGCCATACATGTGGTATGCCGAGTGCCTGAAAAATTACAACATCGCAGTAGATCGGACTTTTTGCGACGCCATCATATTATGCTATGCTAGTCAACTCTCTAAGGCTCTTGCTTCGGTCAGAAGATCGCATCAGTGTTTCACCGATCAGGGCAGCCGAAACACCATTTTCTGCCAAGCGTCTGATGTCCTTTGAATCTCGAATTCCAGACTCACTAACCACTGGAATATCTTTTGGAATTTCAGCCATAACCCGAAAAGTAGTCTCTAAATCCATCGAAAAATCTTTTAAATTTCGGTTATTAATACCAACAAGACTACTTCCAGCAGCAAGAGCCATTTCACATTCAGTTTCATCATGAACCTCGACTAATATATCCATCCCCAACTCTCTGGCCTGAGCCAGATAGTCGGCAATCTGCCACTTATCTAGTATTGCAGCAATCAACAAAATTGCATCGGCTCCATACCTACTCGCCTGATCGATCTGGACTGGATCAATGATAAAATCCTTTCGAATAACCGGCAAATTTACAGCCTGACGAACTTGAGGAATATATTCCAAAGAGCCTTGAAAAAAATCTTCATCGGTCAACACTGACAAAGCCTGTGCCCCCCCCGCTTGATACGCTAATGCAATTTCAACCGGATTAAAGTCTGGGCAAATAACCCCCTTAGAAGGAGATGCCTTTTTCGCTTCCGCAATAATTGCCACCCCGCCAAAGTCGGTTAAAGCCTTTTGAAATCCTCTCGGCGGGGTAACTTGCAAAGCTGACTCAACAATGCCTTTACTCTTTAAATCTGCAACTTCTTGTCTCTTTCTCTCAACGATTGTATCTAAAATCATAAATGAAGGTTCACTATAGTAGTAGTTTCAAGTTAAATGCTTTTAAAGCTAAGATTTGTAGTGATCTATAAGTTGTTTATGCTGCAAGCCGTTAGCCTGCATATTTCACAAGACGACACAGAAAGCATAACGCTATTTACAGAAATCGACCAAATCATCAAGTTTAGCCTGGGCCTTACCAGAATCAATAATTTCCGCTGCCAATTTGCATCCTTGAGTAAGTGTATCAACCTTAC
>PJEL010004558.1_pt1 | contig 11378 bp, 5 predicted proteins | sample 1853271 | NCBI WGS metagenome assembly PJEL01 (sample SAMN08108733, study PRJNA415343) | Invertebrate metagenome, whole genome shotgun sequencing project. | host: Globobulimina | place: Sweden: Gullmar Fjord | collected 2015-08 | reverse complement strand
TTTTTTGTTTGGCCACTCAGAAGCCAGTTAAAAACTGCTAGAAACTACTCTATTTTCCTCTTAGCTTCATAGCCTTTCAGAACCAATTTACAGAAAACAAGGAACATCCAAAACACAAGCCTTAAAATGCGTATCAAAGTGGTTTTTAGCCTATAAAGATGGCTTTTTATGACGAATTTATGGTAACGAATATAATGTACATCCTACGTTGATTAGGTGCTTTTTCTTACTTTTTATCAAAGCTAGAACCTTGCATAAACGAAACCTATATTGAACATTTCACAGGGTGCCCTTTTTGTCGAAAATGGAAGAAAAATCCCCTCTAAAGTGAATGTTTTCAACAAAACCTCTTGGAGGCACTCGTCTTTCCCAAAAGAACTTGCCTTTCAACCCTGTAAACACATGTTCTAAATAAAAAAAATTAAAAACGTAGTGCGGAATGTGGGGTGCAGGGTTAACTAGGTAGTTTTATACAGCTCAAGAGAAGGGAAGACACCGATTTACAATAAAAATCCTTATACTAAGGTTGAGGGTACCACTTATCATGAACCGCAACCATATGCAAAGACTCTATAACCACCTACTCCTTCTGCCGCTACTCTTCGGCACCATAGCAGCCTCCTCTGCAGAGGAAAGCGATGACGAGAAGGTTGATTTATCGTCACTTGCTCATCTTAATAGCAGCAATCTAAATCCAATACAGCAACAAATGTGGGAACACCACAACAAAAATGGCACAGAGATTATGCTCCTCCCTTTCTCCCCAAATCCTGAAAGTAGTTCTTTTGACATTGAAACCAATTCCGATACCGACGATGAAGATGAAAGTGAAACATTGTCAGCACAAGACGATGATGAAAAAACACTACAAGAAGAGGAACACGATGCATTGGCGCCACTAACAAACAACGAGAATGAACCTACCAATACGCCCGTTTTTAGGTCAAAGGAATCCGCATTGGAAGCCAAAAATCAAATGGCACGGCTGAAGTTAAATCATATGCGCAGCAACCATTCTCTTCCCCTTGGGAAACAGAGATCCAACGAAGAAGAACCCAGAAAAGGCTCTTTCGTTGAAATGCAGTTGGAGTTAGAATACCTTAAAAACAATCACCAAGCAAGTCTGGAGCAGCGACAAAAAGTTCAAGATAAAGCTGTGGATAATTTGATACCAGAATTGAAAAAAATATATGATGAAGCAGTGCTACAAAAAGCCAATCAAAGAGAAATTAGACAACAGACAGACGAAGAGACCTCCCCCTCAATAACGCCACAAACCCCTCAAGACGCATGGACACAATGCAAAAACCTTTATAAGGAGAAAGAGGAAGTCGTCGTAGCCTCTAAGAAGGTAAATGAAAGCTACCAAACAGCAGGTTACAAAAACACAGAAGACTTCCTAGAGGCAATCATACAGGAAGTTAGACAAACCACAGATGATAACTACGGTGATGGCTTCCTAAACTTTCTGCAAGATGTAAAAAACTATTGCAAAGTATGTGCCATGAAGAACATGAAGGACAATATGAGTACCTACTCCCCCACAAAGCAACACGCCAATATAGTTGCCACAAACTTACTACTCTCCCCAGAGATGAAAAACCTAGCTAAAAGACAAAACGACGATGAAAAAGGATATTATCACGACGCACAGGAAACCAGTTTCGAATTTCTGGGGAGTTTCCAGAGTGGGAGTTTCCCTCTTTTTGGCCAACAACTAAGCCCCAAAGAGCAACAAGAGGAGACCAAAACCACCACTGCAACCCCTGATGACCAACTAAAAGACACCATTTCTGCTTCCCCTAAAGAACAGGCACCATCCCACAACACCGCCAACTTAGATACCACAAGCCTCCTTGCCATAGAAAGTAACCAAGCATCACCCCAAGAAGAAAAACCCACTGCCAACCAACCCTTTGATGAGGAGAATGACATCACAAAACAACAAGGCGATGACCAACCAGACGATACCAAGCAAACCATCTCCCCACAGCAAGCAAATAAGTCATTGTACCCTGCTCTATCGACACCCTCACCCTTTAATAACGGTAAAAAAGACTACCGTAAACAAGTACAGGTAATTACCGACAAAATCATGCGAAAACCTAGAAAATCCCCTCCCCCAAAAAACACCGCGCAGGAAAAACCCAAAGCAAAGACTATACAACCCAACTCTGTACAAAACCTACACCCTACAAAGGACATGAACAAGGCAAACCCTTCACCTAAAAGCCAAAACCCTCCGCCTCCCATTAGTAACAAAGGCGCCCTTATACAACCAAAGGCAATCACCAACAAAATCATGCCCAAGCCTATAAAATCCCCTCCCCCCCACAAGAACGGGAATAAACAACCCAAAGTAGAACCCAACCAAATCACTTCTCTACAACATAAGGCTGCGAATAAGGAAGCACTTTTATCTAAAAGCCAACATCCCGCCCCCGTTCAGAGAAAAAAGATAAGCACTGTAAAGGAAAACGAATATAAAGAAGAAGAAAAACCTAAAATTAAGAGAACCAGGCAAACCATCCCCCTACAACATACAAGCAACGCAAACAAATCAAAAGCTACACTAAGAACCAAGTCCGAAAGCAACGGGAAAAATGAGAGCAACTCTAAAAAACAAAAGGGGAGAAAAAAAGCAAGGGTAGTTCATGACCAAAGTCCCGAAAAGGCAAAGAACATAGCAGACTCAACAACACCCCGCAATCCCTTGGCACAAGCCCATAGGTTGTCAAAAAACCCACCTTTTGACGAAGAAACCAAGAGCCAATACAATATAATGGAAGCAGAAAAAAAAATACACATGCAGAACACTTCCGATCCAGACGGTACACAAACCAAGGGAAATTCCCAACATTACACCTCCACTACCGAAACTTTCTCAGACGACATAAATTCCCCACAGAACACCTCCAAGCATGCAAAAGGCTACAGCACCCTCACCATCGGATTAATAGCATTAAGCCTGATAGCCATCATAGTAGGCATCCCCCTCCTCCTCTACTACCCCTTTGCTTCTGAAGGAGAGAGCACCCCTGTAATCCCTTTAGAAGATGAAGAAGAACCCCCCCTAACCTCACCCAAAACCCCCAAACTAGGAAAACCTAAAACACCGCCCACTATCGGAAAAACCCTCACACAATCCACCACCCCAACCAACCACCGCCCATCTTCAGCCCCCTACATCCTGCTATTCTTCCTATTGCTAGCCGCCATCACCGCCGCCTTATTACGCAAAAGGTACCAAAGGTAGCCTTTCAAATCCGCCCTAAACCTCAGGGCAACAGCTGCCCTCGACAAAGTGCGCAAAAGAAAGCAGCCCCTCCTCATCAAAAGCCCTGCCAATAAGTTGCAAGCCAATAGGGAGGCCCTTATCATCCTTACCATAAGGCAAACTCACCGCAGGGAGACCTGCAACCGAAGCAGGCACCGTGTAGAGGTCCGCCAAGTAATCCAGGATCGCATCCCCCTCCCCATAGGCATGAGAGAACGCCGTCGTCGGCGTCGTAGGGCAGATAAGGTAATCGTAGCGCTCAAAGAGACCATCGAGTTGCTCTTTAATAAGCCTGCGGACCTTCTGCGCACGTACGTAGTGGGAATCATAATAGTCGGAGGAGAGAATAAAGGAACCCAATAGCAAGCGGCGCTTCACCTCTTCGCCAAAGCCTTCATCCCTGGTTTTGCGCACCATCTCCTGGAAAGAAGTGCAACCCTCCGCACGGTAACCAAAGCGCACCCCATCATAGCGGGCCAAGTTCGCCGTCGCCTCCGCCGTCGTCAGCGTATAGTAGACAGGCAAACACGCACCCAGCAGCGGCAAGTGCGCCTCCTCAACACCATGGCCCTCCTCTTTCAGTTTTCGTATGAAAGTCTCCATCGCCACCTTGATTTCCCCCTGCAAACTCGGATGCTCAATCGTCTCCGCAAGGTAACCAATCCGCAGCCGCTCAAGGGGCTTACCCAAAGCCTTTTCATAATCAGGAACAGGTAGCGTCGAAGAAGTCGTATCCCTTTCATCTGCGCCTGCCACCACACCCAGCGCAGCTGCGACGTCTTCAATCCTTTGAGCGAGCAAACCCACCGTATCGAAAGACGAAGCGTAGGCGATAACCCCGTGGCGAGGAATCCTCCCATAGGTAGGCTTAAAGCCAACCACACCGCAGAAAGCCGCAGGCTGACGAACAGAGCCACCCGTATCCGTACCTAAGGAAAGGTGCGTCATCTTCGTAGCCACAGCCGCAGCAGAGCCACCCGAAGAGCCACCCGCACTTCGGTTCACATCGAAAGGATTGTTCACCCTCCCATAGGCGCTATACTTATTAGCCGCCCCCATCGCAAACTCATCGCAATTTTGACTCCCTACAACCAGTGCACCCGCTTCCAAGAGGCGCTCCACCGCGGTAGCCGTAATCTGGGAAGTGAAACCCTCCAATATCTTACTCGCCGCCTGAACAGGGTGATCCGCATAACAAAAGAGGTCCTTGATACCAACGACGAGACCCTCCAGCTTGCGCCCTTCACCTCGCTTTAAGCGGCTGATAGCGTCAGGCAGAAGCTCTCTCACCTCCCCATCGTAGAGGCGAACGAAAGCATTTAACCTAGTATTCTCCCTTTTGATATTAGTGAGGAAACCCTCCACCAGCCCTGAGAGTGCCGCAGGATTCTCTTCTATTAAAGCACGAAAGGCGCCGTAGGAAGTGAGCGGGTCCGAAGGTATCGTTTTTGACATGTTTACTATGGATAAAAAGCCCCCAAAGGTAGCGAAAAAGTGCGAAAAGCCAGGCAACCCATAGCTTTTGGTAACCCTCTCATCGTTGTTTGGTGGCGCAATCTCCCACATCTAAAGATTCGCCAACCCTCCCGTACCAAAAACCACCCACCCACCGCAGCGTAGAAGGAGCAAAAGAGGACTGCGGCAGGGAAACTAGTCACCAGTAACCACTCCTCCTGTCATCTGCCCTGTCATCTCGAAGTAAACGAACGAAGTGAGTGGTGAGAGATCTCATTCTTCTCGCTTGCGAGAGCTCCTACCACCATCCACCTTGTCCTCCCGAACGCATGTGAGGGACCTCTCACAGCCGTTCGAGGTCCCTTCCCAGAGCGGTCGCTCTGGGAAGGGAGATTTCTCCTGCCGTCGAAATGACAGAAAGGGTGCTTGCCGAGAGTTCTTGTCATCCACCTTTCCCTTGCCCTCCCTGCGGGCGAGACAGCTGATGGCGCTAAGCAAAGAGAACCTGCGGCGAGGGCATTAGTCATCAGTCATTCGTAATCAAAAGAGAGGGTTGTGAGGGGAAAAGGAAGGCCTTGTGGTGGGGAAATTCGAGAGCATGGCTCTCGTCCTGAACGAAGTGAAGGAACTCATATAATCAGTAATTGCTGGCGTACGCTTTTAAGAGAAAGCTATATTAAGGTAGGGGCACTGCGTACGCCAGCACGTAATTCGTCATTATATGGTCACTATGGCATTCGTCATTATTTTTTATTTCGTTTGGATGTTGTACATTCGCACCACCATTTTTCGTGTTATAATCTCATGGCAATCTCACAATATACCTTCCGTAACCTTCTCAGCTTAGCCCCCCTCCTTTTGTTTAGTGCACCGCCCATCCACGCCTCCCATTCGGATGATTTCGAAGAAGAAAAAATAGCCCAAAGCAGCCACAACCAAAGAGTAAGACCATCAGGCTATGCAACAAGGCCCATGTCTGTAACCGATGAAGAAAAGAAAGAGGCCCCCGCTTTTGAACTACCCCCCAACCTGCGGGCGATGAAGATCTTCCCCAGCCCCTACGAGTATGCCATCCTCGGCAAGCACGCCTATCGGGACGATGTCTCAGAGGGCGATAAAGTAGAAGTTTCCCATAACCACAAACTCTACAAACTTCACGAGTGGGAGGTCTATAAATTCTTTTCCTATGACGAGAAAAGCACCCTAGGGAAAATTTGGAAACGGCTCGGAGGCTACCACGGCGGTTATCGCGGCACTCTCTACCGCCATCGTAGGAAAAAGCAGATGGTACTCGCACATAGAGGGACTGACCCTAAAAATGCCAGTGCCCTGAAAACCGATGCCCTATCTATCGTTCTGAACAAAATTGGCGGCCAGGAGACCCTTACCCTTGGTTTGGTTAAGGAAGCCTTTGCAGTGGCTTTGAAAGAAGGGTGTGACAGCCTCTCCTTTACAGGTCACTCCCTTGGTGGATGGTTGGCGCAAGTAAGCCTCTATGTCTTTTTTGAACATGCAGCCGTACGAGCATTTAATCCCAACTTATATAGCAAAATCTACACAAAGGCCGTTACCTTCGATACCCCAGGTGCGTATAAGATGTTAGATAAAATGAATGCAGCCATAGGTGGGACTGTTTCAATTGAAGAGGATTTGGACATCACCAACTACCTCTCTTTGTCCAATTGGGTTAACTGGTGCAACAAGCACGCAGGGAGTTGCTATCAGGTAATTTTTGACTCCAACCTTAAAGGCCCGATAGCGAAGCATACTATCGATAATTTTTTGGAGGCTTTTAATCCTAACATAGGCAGCGCAAAGAAGTGTTATTTAGTAACCAAACTTGGTAAAATTGAATACGAAAAAAATACTGCACCCCTCTATGACGGTGAAGAAATTCCTACCGATTCTTTTGAAAGGTATAATAGTAAAAAGACCAGGGCTTTATTTCGATCCGAGATATTGCACCAGCGCCACTTACCTCGTTGGTTTAAGGAACTAATCACGCAGGGAGGTCATAAAAAAGCAACCCCAATAGTCTCTTTTTACGGATTCAGGGAGGATTTTTTTGACGGAAGAGTTTACCGACTTAATGACGGCGTCGATTACCGCCTCTTCCTCGATGGCTTGATGAACAAAGGAAAAGCATGGGTTGAAAAATTCTTCGAAGAAAAACTCGCCCCATCAGATAACCCCTCTTTTCAAGCATGTGACCCAACGGGGAAAACCAACTTCGATAAATCCCTCCCCAGCAGCGAGCACCTGCTAAAAAGGAAAGAGGAATTGCTCGCACTGCATAAGGGTTTCATCGGAAAAGAGAAGGAGGAAGAAGAAAAGGAACAAGAAGAATCCCATACCAGCCAAGTTATCCTCGGCCCTGGAGGCATGGGCAAAAGCACCTTAGCAAGGCTTTATATCGAAGAGTATTTCAAAGAAAGAGGCTACTACACCCACGCTTGGTGGTTGGATGCTGAAGACAAGACCGCCCTTGCCAATAGCATCGACGACATCACCCAAAAGATGGGCATCCCAACAGCCAACGACTACCTCAACCCCAAGCAGAAGTGGGAAAAGATTCAACAAAAACTAGCCGAATACCCAGGCTGGCTTCTGGTATTCGACAACGCAAAAAATCCAACACAGCTATTGGATTATTTTCCCAAATGCAAAGAAGGTCATATCCTCATCACCTCCCGCCATAGAAAACCTGAAGAATGGCAGAAAGCACAGATACGCCCTTATGAATTAGAAGAAGTATCACCCTCCCTCTCCGAGGAGTTCTTGGAAGGGTTTCGAAAAAGTGTTGGAACATTCGAGAAGAGCGAAAAGAAGAGATTGTTGACCGCTATAGACAAGCGCCTACCCTTCACCCTCTCCCTTATCGGCCATTGCATAAAAGAAGCCCCCAGCTTACGGAACAACCCTTACAAGAAATATCTCAAGTTGTATAAACAAAAAAAGGCAGCAATAACTTCTCAGAAAGACCTGTTAGAAAAAGAAGGCGTCGAAGACATCGCCATCGCCTTTGCTATCACCGCCGAAAAAATGCAAGAAGCCATGAAAAATACCAACAACCCCGAGACAGCCAAAGAAGCCTGGCGGCTCCTGCGCGTCATGGCCTTTCTCCATCCCGATGGATTGGATTGGACCTTTTTCCACTACCTCCGTCCTTCGCTCCAAGGGAAGTGGTTCAAAGGCTGGAGCAACAATCGTGACAAAGTCATTAAAGCCGCAAAGGCCCACAAAGCTGCCCGCTACCTCTGCAAGTATGGTCTTCTGATAGATGAAGGAGAGAAATCACGCGCACACCGCACCATCCAAGCCATCATGCGTTTTCGTATAGCACAAAAAGCCATCACCCAACATATCCAAGACCAGGCCCTCCAGCTTTTGGAGACCATGCAAGCAAAAACACCCGATAAAGTAGCCGAGCTGCACCACGCCATGATGTGCCACTGCTGCACCCTGATGGGGTACATAGAGAAAAATGCCAGAAAGCGCACACGCCTCCTCTGCCTCGTTAGCAACGTAGAAGGAAGGGCCTACTATAAAGGAGAGGACCTCTACCTACCACCCCAAGCCGTTCCAAGCGGAGACCTTCATAAGCAGGTTATCACCTTTGTTAATGGCACCCATTCCAATTTTAGCAAGCGCGTAAAGTGGTTAAGCATAACACCCATACCCCTTTACTACTCCTACAAGGTGACGCAGGGACAGGGAAAAGCACCTACGCCTGCTACCTCGCAAACGCACTTTGGGACATCTACTATAACAGCAAAACATAGGCACACATCCCCCTCTTTATCTCCCTTCCCGCCTTCTGTGCAGAAAGTGTTCCCAGGGATTTGGTCCAGCAAGCCCTCCTACGGAAAGGCCTTAGCGATAAGGTTATTGAAGATATGCGCGAAAAGGCCCAATCAAATGAACAACCCCTGGTCATTATCCTCGATGGTTTCGATGAAATCCAAGGAAGCACCAACCTCGTCAAGCGCTGCGGCCTCCTCAACTGGGGCTTCGCCTATACCAAGTTCATCATCACCTGCCGAAGCACCTACCTCCAAGAAACCAACGGAAAGTGGGAAGATGAAAAGTGGTTTTACGATGGCGACGAGAAAGAGAGCCAACCCGCCGAACAGCTAACCATCGCACCCTACGACATCAGCCAAATAGATGGTTTCGTCAAGAACTTCGCCAAATCTGCCTACAACAACCCTGATTATAAATGGGGAGAAAAGGACTACAAAAGAGCCTTGGAAGAATTTCCCCAACTGAAGGCGTGGATGACCACCCCCTTCTTCCTCGTCATAGGATTGCGAGCCCTCCCCCGTGTCCACCAAAAAGTAAAAGAGAAGAAAGTCCCCCTCACCCGCTACCTCCTTTTGGAAACCTTTATCGAGGAGTGGCTGCAAAGAGAAGCGGACAAACCACGGGCAAAACAGCACAAAATCACCCCAGCACGCTTGCGCACCTTCTGCGCCGACCTTGCTTGCGAACTTTACAAAACAGGGAATCCCTTTATCAAAAGCAGCGACAAAACCATGGATCGCTTTTTTGAAGAAAACTATACCTTGCAAAGCGCACCCTTACGCTGTTGTGATGGAGGTTGCTATCAATTTATCCATCCCGACTTCCAGGCCTTCTTTGCTTTTCCAAGGGTATGGCAACAACTAGAACAAGTGGGAAAAATCCCCCTCCATACATTAGCAGAAACCTTAAAAAAACAGCAGCACCTCCCCCTATGCCAACCAGGATTCGGTTTCGATTGGTCCTTAGAAAAAGCGCCAGCCCTGCTTTCACTACTAGGAGAACGAATGACTGAAAAATCCTTTTGGCATCTCCTCTATCTAAAAGGCTCAAAAGAAACCCTCCCACATCCCTCCAAAAATGTCACCTTCTTACTCTACCATATCCCTGATGCAGTACTACTCCAGACCATGCAAATTTCTGCCCTTCTTGATGCGAAGCATCCTGCTCCTGTCTTGCGGGGGATTATAAAGGGGTTCCTCCAACAGGATATATGGCAAACATACCAAAGAACCGCGGACACCTTTGCCGACCTGCGGGCCTGGGATAAGAAATGTCGGGAGGAAGCTAGCGAATCCCCATTTAATAAGGACGACCAGGACTGGTGGAACAAAAATAAGAAAGTGGAAAAACGGGGCTGGGTTAGCGATGATACCCATGACAAAATTTTAGCGAAATCACGCAAAAGTCGCGCGAGTCTGGAAGAAATTTCGAAAGTCGGGGTAAAAATGGACAGTCTAAAATCACGAATTTCCGAAAAAATTGGCGTTCCTGGAACTTGAACGACGATTACGAGCGTCGAAAAACCGAAATTTCGGCTTATCGGGTGGAGTTACCCCCAATAGAGGGCAACCCACAGCGATCGTCATGTGGTTGGAACATAGCAGGTTGGTGGAGTTACCCCCAATAACCCCTGTCATCCACCCTGTCATCTCGAAGTAAACGAACGAAGTGAGTGGTGAGAGATCTCATTCTTCTCGCTTGCGAGAGTTCCTGCCATCCACCCTGCCATCCACCTTTCCCTGTCCTCCACCTTTCCCTTGTCATTTCGAAGGAAGAGAACGAAGTGAACGATGAGAAACCTCATTCTTCTCGCTTGCGAGAGTTCCTACCATCCACCCTGTCATCCCCCTTTCCCTGTCATCTCGAAGTAAACGAACGAAGTGAGTGGTGAGAGATCTCATTCTTCTCGCTTGCGAGAGTTCCTACCATCCACCCTGCCATCTGCCCTGCCCTCCCGACCGCATGTGAGGGACCTCTCACATCCGTTCGAGGTACCCTGCAGCTTTTTGTTATGAGACCTCTCACAGCCGTTCGAGGTACCCTGCAGCTTTTTGTTATGAGACCTCTCACAGCCGTTCGAGGCACCCTGCAGCTTTTTGTTATGAGACCTCTCACATCCGTTCGAGGTACCCCCCAGGAGCGGTTGCTCCTGGGGGGTAGATTTCTCCTGCCGTCGAAATGACAGAAAGGGTGCTTGCGAGAGTTCCTACCATCCACCTTGTCATCCACCTTTCCCTTGTCATTTCGAAGGAAGAGAACGAAGTGAACGATGAGAAACCTCATTCTTCTCGCTTGCGAGAGCTCCTACCATCCACCTTGTCATCTGCCCTGCCCTCCCGACCGCATGTGAGGGACCGCTCACATCTGTTCGAGGTCCCTTCCCAGAGCGACCGCTCTGGGAAGGGAGATTTCTCCTGCCGTCGAAATGACAGAAAGGGTGCTTGCGAGAGTTCCTGCCATCCGCCCTGTCATCTGCCCTGCCCTCCCCCTTTCCCTGTCATTTCGAAGGAAGAGAACGAAGTGAACGATGAGAAACCTCATTCTTCTCGCTTGCGAGAGTTCCTACCACCATCCACCTTGTCCTCCCGAACGCATGTGAGAGACCTAACTCTGTGTACACTTTTGTTTTCACTCAAAAAGCTTGCCGTTGAAGCCGTTTTTGAGATAGACAACGCTGCTGTACATAGTTTTGGAAACTACGTACCCAACAGCAGGGAGGTCCCTCACCGCTCACAGATAACCCGATAAGGGCAGGTGCTGCAAATTTGGCGGTCCTCCGTCTGCTCGTAAGGCTTTTCTCTGTCGAAGAGGCTATCCAAGACTCCCCGCAATCCCGCTTCAA
>PJEL010004557.1_pt1 | contig 11378 bp, 7 predicted proteins | sample 1853271 | NCBI WGS metagenome assembly PJEL01 (sample SAMN08108733, study PRJNA415343) | Invertebrate metagenome, whole genome shotgun sequencing project. | host: Globobulimina | place: Sweden: Gullmar Fjord | collected 2015-08 | reverse complement strand
TGCTTGTTTTACCGCTCAGCATTGCTAGTTTTTTGACTATCAAGGCGGATTTGTGTATCCAATAGCTAGCTATTGGTAATAAATTCAACGTAGATAGACGAAAAAGTAGCTTGTTGAGAAACTTTACTTATCCCGAGTTGAGGTTAGTTCATAAGCTAACTTTGAATACCAAGTTAAAAGCCCTTTAGCAAAAAAAGTTTAATGATAAAAAGTGAATGGCCTAATGATTTGATCATTAGGTCTTTTTTTCAACTAGATTTTTTAGCAAAGACATAGACCTTGATCAATTCTTTGAGCACTTAGTTAATTCAGTTTGTGCAAATTGTTCAAATGATGGTCGTCTAAAAGTATGTAGCCGAGAATAAAGAAAAATAACCACTGTTGAGAGCATAGCGCCAGTCATAAATAACCAGAAGCCACCAAAATAATCCAAAATGATACCACCACCAAGTGGCGCAAAAGCATAACCAAACTCATAAAACGATGCAGCGCCAAAATATGCACCACGTAAATGGTCAGGTGCTAATCGGTCAATATGAACATTCATACTCGGAAACAGTATCGCTTCAGCCAAGCTCATAATGACAACCGCGCCTATCCAGCCCCAAAAAAAATCCAATGGGTTTAGCGCAAACCATATTTGTGAGCACATTAATAAAACCAAGCCTACTTGAATTCTCGCAACCAATTCCAAACTAGCAAGCAATCGTAATAAAATAAACTGTGTAGAGATGATCACCAAGGCATTGGTAAATATCATTGAAGATATCAAAGTCAGTAATTCTGGTACCTGGGCACGCGTTAAATATTGAATTAACGAACTGTCCATTTGAGCATAGATAAACATGCATAAAATATTGGCCAAAATTAAGCATTGCAATAGCTTGTCTTCAATCAAAATCAACATTAATTGACTACGACCGGTGCCTTTAACTTTTGCTGCGCCAACAACTTTATTGTCATCTGTTGCAGCTTGAGCTTTAAGATTATTTTGTTTTTTAGTGGCTATAACACCATGTTGGCGAAAGCCCCAATGTAATAAGGCTAATAAAAAAGCAAACGCTATGGCGGTAATATAAAAGCTTGATTGCTCGCCTGTTAGGCCAAGCCATACGCCAACTATTGGCCCGACGGCACAACCAACATTGACAACAAAATAGAGCGACTGCATGGCAAGCTCTCTGGTTTTATCATCACTAATAATATCGCCAATAAGTGCCGACGTTAGTGGGCGCCAAAGTGCGGTGGCAATTGAACAGAGCGTGATCACTATCACATAGCCGCTCAGGGTATTCACTTGTGCGAGCAATGAAAAAGAAACAATGTATAAAAGGCCACTGGCATACATTAAATGTCGTCGACCAAATCGATCAGACAAAGCACTGCCAATAAAACTTATAAAGACAGAAATAATGGCGGCGTTTGATAAAACTAAACCAACTTGCGTTGCAGTAAGCGAAAATTGTTCATATAGCATAACCGCCAAAAATGGCCATACCATGTAAAAGCTACCGCGGGTGAGAAATGAGCCAAATAACAATATCCACATTAACAGTGGAAATTGCTTAAACCTTTGTAGTGAAACATCGCTTTGCACGAAATACCTTTTCTATTTTGATAATGATAACTATTTCAGCTTATCATTAGAATCCGTTTGAGGTAACGGCTCCTTCAAAACAAATAGCGAAAAATAAATGCTGAGCTCCATTTAATTGCTATAACAATCGTTAAAGCAATAAAGCACTTAACTTAACGTTTTCACCCTGCGGGTGATGATATGTCTGCGCTAATAAAAGCTCAGCGGTGGCAATGGCGTCGTTAAGCGCATTGTGAGCATAATGCTCTGGCAACTTAAAATCGTCTCGAAGTTTTGATAAACGTAAAGAAGACGGATCATAAGCAACATCACGCATATCTAGTAGCCTTTTGGCACAAACAAGCGTATCTATCATTGGGAATACTGGAGCCATGCCATAGAGCTCAAGACAAGCTTGAGCTAAAAATTGCCGTTCAATTCTCGCAAAATGTACCAGCATCACTTTACCCGCTAAAGCATTTAGCAATGCTTCAACCACCAACTGTAAAGACTCACCTGAATCTTTTTGGCTATCAGTTATTTGATGAATGGTTACATTGTCAGCTTTTAAGCGACCTTTACTTTGAATTATTTCATGGTAACTAGTATTTAGCGGAATGGTGCCGTTTTTCAGCTCGACAAAACCAACACTGAGCAATTTGTCATTTTTGGCATGCAAGCCCGTGGTTTCAAAATCAACCGATAGAATGGGTGTATCAATAAAAGCGCTTTCTTTATCAGGAAAAGGTACGGAAAGAAAATCCCGTAAGGCACCTTTTGGCGCCTTTTTTAATAAGCGCTTTCGTTTGGCTTCGTAACCAATCAACCAGTCTAAAAACATAGTTTACTCTTTAATTTCTAATAGGTTGATTGACGACTATCTTGCATGGTTTTAATCACCTTAAATGCATCTTTAAGGTGTTCACGCTCGAGCTTAGACAGTTTTTTCGGCGACAAATAATTGTTGGGTGTTTTACCCGCTTGCAATCGACGAGATTGATGTTGCATACGTTGCATCCCTAAAAATTCATAAGCATCAATTAGATTGGCCGCTGATGATTTTGTTAAAGACTTGGTGCCTGCGACAAGCTGTAAACGTTCAATGGTATTTGTTGCCGCGATCCCTTCCGATAAAGCATAGATGCGTGCTAGATCAACAATCGGGGCAATGCCGTTATGTTTCAAATCAAGTACTGATTTGTTTTCACCATCGTGCACCAAAACAAAGTCTCTAAAAAAGCCTAATGGCGGCCTTAAATTCAAGGCATTGCGAGAAAGATGCGCAATAAATAAAGTACTACGTTTAGTTTTTTCTAACATTTTGTCACGTACCTCATCCAGCAGAGATACATCACCGTAAACCGTGGTTAAATCAAAAAAAACACTGCAATTGAGTAACGCTTTAGGATCAGGGGTATCAACCCATTTATCAAAATAACGCCCCCATACTTTTTGAGTTTGACGCCATTTTGAATTGGTGGCCATAATATCGCCAGGGCAATAAATAAAACCACAGGTAGCTAAACCGTCAGAAACAAAGGTCGCGAGATCATAAAACCAATAGGAGTGCTCAGGTTTCATATCATTTGAAATGATCAGCGCATTGTCTTGATCTGAATGGGCAAACTGTTCTTGCCTTGCTTGTGAACCTGCGGCAAGCCAAGCATAAGGTACGGGGGCTGGCCCCAATAACTTCTCTGCCATTTCAATCAAGCGGATAGTAAATGCCATGGTGATAGCACTAATGCTTTTACCAACATGGTCTGCCGTGGTGCCGAGTTTTGCCATGCGAATCTGTAATTTTGGCAGCATTTGGCTAATTTCTTTCAGCTCTTTAACCGTATTAGCTTTGTGAATAATACTGGTGATATTTACCGCATTGTGCCCTTCATGATTCATCAAGTCGGTTACGGTAACCATGCCTGCCAATTGACCACGCTCAGTTACGGGCAAATGATGAATATGCTTACTGGTCATCATCATCAGTGCGTCATAGGCACTGCTCTTAATATCTATCGTGGTTAAGTTATCGGTAATAATATCAGTTACTGGCTGTGTTATTGGCAGTGCAACGGCAACACAGCGTCTTCGAATATCTTTATCCGTTACAATGCCGACGGTTTTATTATTATCAACGACAACTAGGCAAGAAAAACCTTTTTCGGTCATCAATATTGCCGCATCTTGAATACTCGCTTTGTGGGAAATTGTCGCTACTGGCGCATGATAAAAATCTTTAACTGAGGTATTTAACAGTGATGAAGCGATAATGGCTTCTTCATTAACTGTGGTCATTTTTTTATTGAGCCGCTCTTCAGCTGTGCCTTCAAAAAATGCCATAACATCGGGTGTACCGTTAACAATTTCTTGGAAATTCACATAAGGAATAGCATAAAGCAACGTATCTTCATGGGCTCTTACATCAATATTTCTTTGCTCAAAACAAAAAACGGTACAAACATCACCTTCGCCATACATGCCAATTAATTCGCCATTGCCTTCGTAATAGCTCAAAGCTCCTTTCCTTAGAATAAATAAGCTAGGTTCGGTAATGCTTTTTGGCGGCAAGCTTTGTTCGTTTCTGACATAACAAATGCAGATCTCTTTGACCAAAGTTTCTAAGGTTTTAGCTGGTAATAAATCAAAAGGAGGTATTGCTTGTAAAAAAGAACTTATTTCAGCCAGTGCTGTATCCATTGGTATCTTCCTAATTTCTTATTATTCTTGGTTATCCATTTTGATCTAGGTGTAAAACTAAAGATCAACAAAATCAAATAATATTTTTAACTAATGCCTAGTACTGTTTGTAGTGTATTTGAGTAAAGCAAGTCAACAGTTAGAAGAGCGATCTAGACTAAAGTTTAATATCGAGCTTTTAAAAAGATTGTTAGTGTTTGTTACAGATAGGTTTGAGTATTCATTTTTAATTTACTGCTTTGGTCAGTTGGTTACGAATTAATATTCGTCCTTTCTCATTACAATAAGCTATTAAATATGCGTATAAAAAACATAAAAACGCTAAGTTGCTAGGAGAATACAATGGAAGAGAAACAAACATATTGGCAGGAAAACCTCCGCCTAATATTTATCTGTCTTGCCATCTGGTTCGTCGTATCATTTGGATTAGGTCTACTACTGGTAGAGCCGTTGAATGCGATTCGATTAGGTGGGTACAAACTAGGTTTCTGGTTTGCACAACAAGGTTCTATTTACTCATTTTTAGGTTTGATCTTTTGGTATGGCGCCAAAATGAATCAGCTTGATAAAAAATATCACGTGGAGGATTAAGCATGGAAGAACTAAAACTATATACTTACATTGCTGTATTCGGCACGTTCGCTTTATATTTCGGTATTGCTTGGTGGGCACGTGCAGGCTCAACCAGTGATTTCTATGTGGCGGGTGGCGGTATAACGCCAATGCAAAACGGTATGGCAATTGGTGCCGATTGGATGAGTGCTGCGTCATTCATTTCAATGGCCGGTCTAATTGCTTTCTTAGGTTACGGTGGCTCAGTTTTCTTAATGGGTTGGACAGGTGGTTATGTATTACTAGCGATGCTTTTAGCGCCGTACATGCGTAAACATGGCAAGTTCACCGTTCCTGAATTTATTTCTGATCGTTATTATTCTAAAGCAGCACGTATTGTTGCTGTTATTTGTTTGATTATTGCATCATTAACTTACATCATCGGTCAAATGAAAGGTGTAGGTGTAGCTTTCTCTCGCTTTTTAGAAATTGATTATGATAACGGTTTATACTTCGGTATGGCTGTAGTGTGGTTTTACGCTGTATTGGGCGGTATGAAAGGTATTACTTATACGCAAATCGCTCAGTATGTTGTAATGATTTTTGCTTATACCATTCCAGCGGTATTTATTTCTCTACAATTAACAGGTAACCCAATCCCACAATTAGGTTTAGGTTCAACACTAGCTGATGGTAGCGGTGTTTACTTACTTGATAAGTTAGATATGGTTGTTTCTGATTTAGGCTTTAAAGAGTACACCACAGCGAACTTAGGCGGCACGTTAAACATGTTCGCATATACTATGTCTCTGATGATTGGTACTGCGGGTCTTCCTCATGTAATCATGCGCTTCTTTACTGTTCCTTCAGTACAAGCGGCACGTCAATCAGCAGGTTATGCGCTAGTATTTATTGGTCTTCTTTATACAGTTGCTCCAGCAGTTGGCGCAATGGCTCGTCTTAACTTGATGAATACTATTGAACCAGCAGCAGGTCAAAACCTTGAGTATGCTGAACGTCCACAATGGTTTAAAGATTGGGAAAAAACTGGTCTATTAAAATTTGAAGACAAAAATGGCGACGGTAAGATTCAGTACACTGCTGATAAAGCAACAAATGAAATGGTTAAAGTTGACCGTGACATTATGGTACTAGCTAACCCTGCTATTGCAAACTTACCAAACTGGGTTATTGCCTTAGTTGCCGCCGGTGGTTTAGCAGCAGCATTGTCAACAGCCGCAGGTTTATTGTTAGCGATATCGTCCTCTATATCACATGATTTAATGAAAGGGGTATTAACGCCGGATCTGTCAGAGAAAAACGAACTGTTAGCGGGGCGTGTTGTTATGACAGTAGCAATCTTTGTCTCCGGTTACTTAGGGTTGAATCCGCCTGGATTTGCCGCTGGTACGGTAGCGCTAGCCTTTGGTTTGGCCGCTTCAAGTATCTTCCCGGCATTAATGATGGGTATTTTCTCTAGAAAAATGAGTGGCACAGCAGCAATTGCTGGCATGTGTTCTGGTATCGGCATCACCATGCTATATGTGTTCCAACATAAAGGCATTATGTTTATCCCAGGTACTTCATTCCTAGGTGGCATGGAACCTAACTGGTTCATGGGTATTTCTCCGAACGCTTTTGGTGCGGTTGGTGCATTAGTTAACTTTGGTGTAGCTTTCGCGGTACTAAAAGTTACTGGTCCAGCACCAGCTCATATCCAAACAATGGTAGATAATATGCGTTTACCAGGAAAAACTAGTGCAGCACACGATCACTAAGATTGTTTAAGTTGCGATAAATTAAAAAGACTCCTTCATTGGAGTCTTTTTTTATCAAATATACATGAATAGCTAAGACCTAAAAAGGTCGAAATCTTCTGATAATTAAGTTAAGTTTAAGTAAAGTTATCAAATGATTGTATAAAGCTAAGCTCATCATTTAAATGTTATTTCTTTTGTCGTATATGGAATAGACTATGAACCGTCATATAAAAACTGCTTTAATGGTTGCCCCGTTTCTTATTCTTGGTGGCTATATATTGTCAGACCTATATTTAGAAGACCAAGCCAACGAAGAACGTATTTTTCAACTCGTACCCTTTGGTCATTGTGATGTAATTAATCAAAAATGTGTTTTGAAATCTGGTGAATTTGAAGTGAATATCTTTGATGAAAATGGCATTACCACTGTTAACTCAACGTTCCCACTTGATACCGCTACTTTATTTTTAGTTGATAAAGAAAATAACGCGACACCTTATCCACTTGGCATGAAAGATAGTCCTTACTATTGGAAAAATGAAACGCAACTCCGAAGTTTAGTTGCTGAAAAGGGCGACAGTTATAAATTACGTTTAATCGCTAACATTAAAGGTGGCAAGTATATTAGCGAGTTTTATACGCAAACAACTAAATAAATTTGCCCTTGGGACTATTGAGCGTACTAATTAAACCTAACCTTCTTTTTCCAACAAAAAAGCTTTGCAGGCACTCATTTACTCTGCACACTACAGCGTAGAGTAAATGTTATAATAAAAACTAGAGAGCAGGCATGTTTCCAAATTGGCAGTTAGCAACCTTAAGTTTTAGCTATATTGGCTTATTATTTTTAATTGCTTACATTGGCGATAAATATCGTCATAAATTTTCAGAACGTCGACAACCGATTATTTATGCACTTACGCTCGGTGTTTATTGTACCTCATGGAGCTTTTTAGGCACTACAGGGCAAGCTTCAAGTAACTTTCTTTCTCATCTTCCAATCTACCTTGGCCCGATATTACTGTTCGTATTCGCTTGGCCTTTTATTCAACGAATTATCCGTGTCAGTATTAAGCTCAACTTAACCTCGATGGCCGATTTATTAGCGGCGCGCTTTGGCAAGTCTCATAATTTAGCGGTTATTGTGACCTTAGTAGCATTAGTTGGCACCATGCCTTATATCGCATTGCAACTCAAAGCGATTGTCTACTCATTTCAGTTATTACAAGCGGAACAAGCACTAGTAAGCTGGCATTTAGGCTTAGCTGTAAGTTTAGTTTTAGCTGGCTTTACTATTGTTTTTGGTATTAGACATATCGACGTAACTGAGCGCCACCCTGGCGTGATGTTGGCCATTGCCTTTGAGTCGTTAGTAAAGCTTTTTGCTTTTTTGGCCGTAGGCATATTTGTTACTTTCTTTTTGTTTGATTCACCCATGGAAATTTGGCGTCAAACAGGGGCTGAATTACACCTTTCACAACAACTTAATATTCCGAATTTTACCTCAATGGCGGCAATGTTAATTATTGCAATGGCGGCATTTTTATCATTGCCGCGGCAATTTCAGGTAATGATTGTTGAGCTAAAAGACGAGAAAGATACTTGGCTTAGTCGACGACTATTCCCTATTTATTTATTAGTTTTTGCATTGTTTGCAGCGCCACTAGGGTTAGCCGGACATATGCTGCTTGGTGACTCAGTACCTTCAGATGCTTACGTGCTTTTTCTTCCTTGGCTAAAGCAACAAACTTGGCTAACACTACTGGCCTTTTTAGGGGCAATTTCAGCAGCGAGTTCAATGGTAATTATTTCATCAATTGCCTTAAGTACCATGCTTAGCAACGAAATTGTCTTTCCATTTTTATTTCGTTCAAATAAAAATAAAAAACGAGAATATGACAACTTTCGCTTAACCTTACTTAATATCCGTAAGCTTCTGGTATTACTGGTAATACTGTTAGGTTTTGGTGTTTCGTTGATGTTGTCATCAGAAACACTATCATCATTAGGTGAAATAGCCTTTGGCGCTTTTGCTCAACTAACACCGGCGTTAGTTGCCGCATTTTATTGGCGACGAGCAAGTTTAACCGGCGTTTATGGCGGTATTTTGGTCGGCTTTATGTTGTGGTTAGTATTTAACTTTTTACCGCAATTTGGCTTATATTTACAGCCATTTACTGAAGGGATAATACCAGCAAACAGCATGGCAACGTTGATCAGTTTATCGGCGAACATTTTTGTTATTTGGGCCTTGTCACAAATCAGCCGCCAAAGTGTGCAAGAGCGCGTGCAGGCCTCTATTTTTCTAGAATGGCATTCACCTAAGCTACTTACTTCTCAAAAATACAAACATATCGATTATCGAGAACTTGAATTACTTGTCTCTCGTTTTGTTGGCGAGAAAAAAGCCAATGCCAGTTTCAGTTCATTTCAACGAGAAACCATTAAAAAACAGGTCGGTAATGTGGCCTACAACCAGCTATTACTTGATCACACTGAAAATACACTCGCCAGTGTCATGGGCGCCTCTTCTGCTCGTCTTGTGCTTTCTTCCGCATTAGATGGGCGAGATATAGCACTCGATGAAGTGGCGATGCTCGTTGAAGAAGCCTCGAGTCAACGGGAGAAATATAGCCAAAATCTATTACAAAGTGCAATTGAAAATGCCAGTGAGGGTATTTCAATTGTTGATGAAAATTTAAAATTAGTTGCTTGGAATAAAAAATATATAGCCTTTTTCAAATATCCTAAGGAGCTCGTTTACCAAGGTTGTTCTATTGAAGCTTTGATCCGTTATAACGCAACGCGTGGTTTATGTGGCGCAGGTAATGTTAACGAGCAGGTCAACAAGCGATTAGCCTTTTTAAGAAAAGGCAGTCCACATAGCTCCGAACGCTTACACGATAATGGTCAAGCCATTCGCATTGAAGGAAACCCGCTACCAGGTGGTGGATTTGTTATGCTCTTTTCAGATATCACGGCTTACAAACAAGCCGAGCAAGTATTAAAAGAAGCGAATCTTGACTTGGAAGACATCGTACAGGAGCGCACACAAAAGCTTGAACAAGCTAACGATGCCTTAGCTCACGCACGAGAAAAAGCAGAACAAGCACATTTGAAAAAGAGTCAGTATTTGAAAGCTTGTAGTCATGACTTAATGCAACCACTTGAAGCCGCCCGTTTATTTACTTCTGCACTGGCGGATCAAAACAACCTAAATCCAACGCAAAAACGACAAGTCATTAATATTGATCACTCATTACGTGTCGCCAATGACTTATTGTCAGATTTAGGCGAAATTGCACGCATTGAAAGCGGTAATATTCGACCTGTGCTTGAAGTATTTTCGATTCAATCATTATTTAAAGAGTTGGAACAAGAGCTGTCTGCATCGGCAGAAGACGCCGACGTTGATTTTCGCGTGAGAGAAAGTTCGGCTTGGATAAAATCAGACAAACATTTATTACACCGCATTTTACAAAATCTAATTGGCAATGCCTTTCGATATGCTAGCCCTGGCAAAGTCTTGCTCGGTACTCGTATCGTTGACAACAAAGTAAAAATACAAATTATCGACAACGGTCCCGGTATCCCCATTGAAAAACAAGCACTAGTATTTGAGCAATTTACCCAACTAGATACTCCCTCTCCTCATTCGAGCAAAGGACTTGGTTTAGGCTTAAATATTACCCAAAGTTTAAGTCAAATTCTTGGTCATGAGCTGTCATTGCAATCTATAGAAACACAAGGCTGTAAATTTACGGTCTCCGTGGAAAAAGCAAAACCCATTGCAATACCCATTGCTTCTCCTTCAATCATCAACATCGGCTTTAAAGATGTTACCGTATTATGTATTGACAATGATCCTGCTGTTTTAGCTGGCATGGTTGAGTTACTTTCTGCTTGGCAATGTACCGTATTTACTGCTGATTCATATGCTACAGCTCATCAGGTTCTCGCCTCATACAAAGATGATATTGAAATTGTTTTAGTTGATTATCAACTAGATAACCAAGAAAACGGTTTAGCGCTAATTACGCAATTAAGGGAAGAATGTAACCACTATTTACCTGCTATTTTAATCACGGCAACAACTGATGCTGATATCGACAAAAAAGCAGCCGAAGCCGATGTCGGCTTTATGAGAAAATTAGTTAAACCTGCGGCATTAAGAGCAATGATGAGCGCTAAACTCACTAAACGCTTACATGACAATTACTTATAGTTTTTAAGCTAAAAATAGCCAAATTTAGTTGAAAGGTCCTCAGATAAATTTAATCAATTTTTCTAGCAGTAAAACAGGTCATCACATTAAAAAAACAACACTTTTATTAAAATTCTAGTGCCTTTAATCATGCCCTTTGTTTATTTACTTCTATACTCAATTGATAGGGAAAGTAACCATAAAATACTTTTAGGGAAAATCAAATATTAATAATGACTTATAAAAAAATGAGCAAGGCATTCTTAAGCTTAGTTTTAGCTACTTTTTTATTCCCATCTTCTTATGCTAATACCTTAGATCAATTTAAAAAAATCTTTGCCCAACACAGTTCGGTGATGCTTTTGATTGAACCTAACAGCGGCAAGATTATTGATGCCAATAATGCTGCACTGGTATTTTATCAATACTCCTTTGAAAAGCTTAAAACTATGTCTATTCAACAAATTAATATGCTAAATAATGAGCAGATTTCTGAGGATAGACGTTTAGCCAAATTGGAAAAAAGAAATTTTTTTATTTTTCGCCACCAGATTGCTTCTGGTGAAATAAAAACGGTTGAAGTTTTTTC
>PJEL010004556.1_pt1 | contig 11381 bp, 6 predicted proteins | sample 1853271 | NCBI WGS metagenome assembly PJEL01 (sample SAMN08108733, study PRJNA415343) | Invertebrate metagenome, whole genome shotgun sequencing project. | host: Globobulimina | place: Sweden: Gullmar Fjord | collected 2015-08 | reverse complement strand
ATCCAAAAGTTTTTGCCGGAATTCTCGCCAAACAGAATGCCGAACACGAAGAGGTTCTCGAAGCGATGGAGATCCCTCAAATCGATCTCGTCGCCGTCAACCTTTATCCCTTTCGACAAACGATCGCAAAAGAGGGCGTCACTCTTGCTGAGGCGGTCGAACAAATCGACATCGGCGGTCCTTCACTGCTTCGCGCTGCGGCGAAAAACCACGATCGTGTCAGTGTCGTTGTTGATCCAGCTGATTACGAAGGTATTGCGGCAGATCTTGTCAGTGATGGTGTTTCAGACGAAAACAGGCGCCAACTTGCTATTAAAGCCTTCCGCCACACCGCCGCTTACGATGCCGCTATAGCAGCCCACCTACCGGCATTGATCACAGGAGAACGTCCAGCCACCAGTCCGCTCGTTGCGGAAGCACTGCTCTCAAGCGAAGAACAGACCCTGCGTTATGGAGAGAATCCTCATCAATGGGGAGTTCTGGCTCGTTGTCTTCCGGGCCGTGGCCTCGCTAGCGCCCGTCAAATCCAAGGCAAAGAGCTTTCGTATAACAACTTTGGCGATGCAACCGGCGCCTGGCGTCTGGTCTGGGACCTACCGAGCGCAGGTGTTGCAATCATCAAACATGCCAATCCCTGCGGCGTCGGTCTTAGCGAAGACATGGCCGAAGCGTTTCGCATCGCCCGCGGCACAGATCCGCTTTCGGCTTTCGGAGGCGTCATCGTTGCGAATCGTAAGGTCAACCGGGCATTTGCAGAGGCCGTAGTCGAACAATTTTCTGAAGTTGTCGTTGCACCTGGATTTGACGACGATGCGATTGAGGTTTTTGCAAAAAAGAAAAACCTCCGTGTGCTCGAAGCATCAGCGGCTGATCCTACGGGAGTTGTTGTGCGTGCTATTGACGGTGGTTTCATTCTTCAAGAAGCCGATTCTTCGTGGGACGGTGAAGAGCGGAATATCGTCACTGCGAGAAAACCGGGCAAAGAAGAAATGCAAGCAATGGAATTGGCGTGGCGGGTCGTCAAACACGTCAGTTCAAACGCCATCGTCGTTGGTAGCAATGGAACGTTACTGGGGATCGGCGCAGGCCAGATGAGCCGCGTCGACGCGGCCAAAATCGCCGTTTCCAAAGCTATTGAGATGGAACACGACTTGAGCGGCAGCGTTGCCGCCTCCGATGCATTTTTCCCCTTCCCCGATGGCATCGAAACACTCAACGAAGCCGGCGTAACCGCGGTGATCCAACCCGGGGGTTCGATCCGGGATTCGGCGGTCATCGAAGCATGTGATCGCCTCGGAATGACCATGGTCCTCACCGGGAGGCGACATTTCCGGCACTAGAACCGTATTATGAATGGGCTTAATTGTTGTCGATTCATTGAATGATTGACGTTCGTGGTGGTAGCATGGATTGACAGGAAGTTCTCGATTGAACCCTAGTGGAGGCGAAATGGACCAACCCGCGAAACCAATTACGGTCGTGCTTCGCTATCGTGAAGGTGAGGTTCTTCGGTGTACCTTGGTCAACGAATTCTCGGTCCGAGACTTTGAACTCGACGTTGAAGATTCAGACGGCCACATCCATACCGTCGATGTAATGGACCTTAAAGCTGTTTTTTTCACCAAGGATTCAAGACAACGGAGTAACGATATGGCGACGAACTCACGGAATTTGCCCGAAGGGGCGATGGCCAAAGTCGAGTTCTTCGACGGCGAAATCATCCGCGGAGGAGTCAGCCAGTACACTGTTTCCGATGCCGGTTTTTTTCTCTACCCAACCGCCTCGGAATCCAATAACGACCGGATTTTCGTCGTCGCGACGGCTCTCGACACCGTTTCAATCGACGGTTGATCTTATTGAGGACGTCAAGAACTCATATGATTCAAAGTGTTTTTCGAATCCTGATCATCCTCGTGATCGCGGGTAGTGCTGAACTAGTGTCCGCTGGCGGGATGGAAGTCCTCGAGAGTCTCAGTCGTGCGTTGCGCAGTGAAGAGGCTTGGTTCGCCTCTTATCATCAGGAATATGTGCCGGCTGGGATGACCAGTGGCGAAGTCGTCGATGGTACAGTCTGGATTTCATGGCCCAATCGCGCATTGTTCAGTTCGGGCGAACCGCCACTTCGAATGATGGGGCTTCAAGGACGTTCGGTCAGACTGCTCGATCTCGACGTTCCAAGCTGTGACGACCACGAGCTCACAGCCGAGGAGTGGGCCTCGATTCCGCTTGCAGCAGTGCTCGATCCCGCGGGTGCGGTCGATGGTTTTTCGGTACTCGAGCACGGAGAATCAGGATTTGTGCTCATACCCCGTGAGCCCAGCGGCGTCGCCCGCGTCACGATAGAACTCGGCCCAGATAATCTCCCTCAAAAGATCACGATCACCGATCCACAAGACGGAACCAACGAGATGAGCTTTGTTGACTGGCAGGGAAAAAGGGCCCCCCCGGACGGAATGTGGCTGCCCAAACCTCCAGAAGGACTTAATTGCATCGGCGATTTGCAATAGATGAATTGGGTTTAACCCGCATATCTCACTCATTATCTGCTGCGGCGCGAAAGCTTGTGATATACGCGGGTTAAGCGGTTGGCGTTTTTGATACGACCTCAATTCTAAAGTCATTCAACTATTCAATTATTCAACTCTCACAGTCTTAGACTCTTATCCTCGATATTGACGAAGACATGATAGACTGCGCCCGTGAAAGCGACGATCCGTTCCATCGGCCACGCCCGTCAGATTCGTGCAGTCTTCGAGCCAATCCTGCCCGGTCTCGAATCGGTTGAGGAATTTTTTGCCAGCGAATGTGCGCGCGCTCTTCCGATGGTGCGCGAAGTTGCAGGATACGTTCTCGAGAGCGGGGGCAAACGACTACGACCTGCACTCGTTCTCCTGATTGCAAAAATGCTCGAATACGAAGGGGAGCGCGCAGTCCGTTATGGAGCTATCGTCGAATTGATCCATACGGCAACGCTGATCCATGATGACATCATCGATCAGTCTGATCTCAGGCGCGGAAAACCTACAGCCAACAATACATGGAATAACCAAACGTGCGTACTCGTTGGCGACTGGTTGTATTCGCGGACCATGGATCTTTGCCTTGAATTTGGCGATGTTGAGGTCATGCGAAAACTGACTTCAGCTACGCTGCAAATGACCGAAGGCGAGATTCTCGCTGACCAGGTCCGCGGTCAAGCCGACATCACCGAAAAACTCTACCTCGATATCACACGCCGAAAAACCGCCGAACTTTTCGCCGCAGCATGTTCCTTGCCAGCGTTATTCCAACCGTCGACTCTGCATTTCACCGACCTCTTCATGCGCTACGGGCGTAATCTCGGCCTCTGTTTCCAGTTGATCGACGATCTCCTCGACTTCACCGCCGACCGTTCCGAACTCGGAAAACCGGTGATGGCCGATCTTCGAGAGCGACGAGTAACACTTCCAATCCTTCTCCTCCGGCCTCGCCTCGCGCCTGCCCAGCGTGAAGCAATCGACAACGTTATCTCGACCGGATCTTTCGAAGCGTGCTCGGAAAAAGAGATTCTCTCACTCGTGAAGACTTCAGGCGTGCTCGACGAAGTCCGGCGCCGCGCTGCTGCATATGCCGAAGACGCAGTCGCATGCACCCGTTTGATGCCAGAAGGCCGCGAATCCGAAGGCCTTGCCTCAGCTGCCCACCTCCTACTCGAACGCAAACGTTAGCTTCGCTTCGCGAGCCGCTAGACCCAAGCGTTGACGATGCGTGTTACTGATTTTTTTGCTTGTTGTACGTGGGGATGTTGGGGATCGAAGCTGCACAGGCTGATCACCCTGCGAAAGTGCTCGAGCGCCGCTTCGTCATCTTTGAGGCAGTGCTGGTTGAGGTAACCCTTCATCAAGAGGGCCTCAGTATTTCTCGGCTCAACATCGAGTATTCGGTCGAGGAAAATCTCAGCGGAACTCCAGCGTTCTTCGGAAAGCGCTCGTGCAATGTGGCCACGATAGACTCGAATGACGTCTTGTGTTGACCTATTAGAGTCGTCGCGAATTCCGCGAAAGCGGCTGAGAAATTTTAGCTTCATGCAGCCCAAGTCTAATGATACTCGTAAGATCTGTCAATATCGGGTGTTAGCCAGCAGTTCTCAACCGATTCCTCAACGGCCGAAGCAGCATCCTTCAAAGCGGCATTTTCGATAAAACTCCCCGCCCTGGCCGGGCCGCAGGGACACATCAGAGAGGATCCTCAAGGAAAAAAAATGGGCACAACGTCGTAAAAGGCAACTTGCAGCGGCGGGGGGAGTTTGAGGGGGGAAAGGCCCACCTCATGAGAGATAGATTAGGCGTTCGACCAGGTCTCGCGATGCGATGCTAGTGTCCGGTCTTCTGCATCGTCGCCGCGGAGCAGGCGACGCGTAGCGGTGCCTTCGAGAGCTTTTTCGGACAGGCGTTTCATCGCGCTACTTTGGCCAACGCACCCTTACTACCCTCCTTGAGTGGGGATTCTCCCCCTCAAACTCCCCCTCCGGAACGCCCTTCCGTTACTCGATGTCCTCGCGAAACAAACCGGAAGTTTCTTAGGAGGTATGCTCGATGAGCCCGCAACCAGCTATGATAGGGCATGGCCTCTGATACTCCAGGATTCGTTCACCTGCATCTCCACACCCATCTCTCCCTTCTTGACGGATCGATTCGCATCCCCGAACTCGCGGAGCAAGTCGCTAAACTTGGCATGACCTCGGTAGCTGTCACCGACCATGGGAACCTCTTCGCTGCTTTTGGGTTTCACAAAGCGGCACTCAAGCAGGGGATTCGCCCGATTATCGGCTGCGAGGTCTATGTCGCCCCATTCGATCACAAGCATAAAGAACGTATCCCCGGCCGAAAACCATATGATCACCTCGTTCTACTCGCAGAGAATAACGAAGGTTACAAAAATCTCACCTACCTCGTAAGCCAAGGATCTCTTGAAGGTTTTTATCACAAACCACGAATTTCAAAAGATTTGCTGGCCGGTCACAGCCGGGGTTTGATTGGTATGTCCGCCTGCCTGAGTGGTGAGATCCCACGCCGCGTGATCGCGCGTGACCAAAAAGGAGCGGCTGAGGTCGCAGAGCAATATCGGGAGATTCTCGGCCCTGATAATTTTTTCCTCGAAATCCAGGATCACGGAACCGCTGATGAAACCTTTGTCCGCGAAGGCCTCGCAGAATTGAGCCGCACCACCGGCTTGCCACTCGTCGCGACCAACGACTGCCACTTCCACAATCGTGAAGACATGTTCGCTCACCGCATCATGCTCGGCATCGGGCTCGGCAATACGCTAGATGAACTGCAATCAAGATACGTCTACAACGGAGAGTTCTACATCAAATCACCCCAAGAGATGTATTCACTCTTTTCCGACTACCCCGGTTCTTGTGAACGCACGGTTGAAATCGCAGAACGTTGCCACGTGATGTTCGACACTTCAACAATGCACCTACCGCAGTATCCAGTCCCTGAGAATTACACCCTCGTTTCGTATCTCGACGAGATTTCTCGCGAGGGCCTCGAAAAACGCCTCGCTGACGGACGACAACGCAAGAAGACTCGTGAGCGGTATTTCAATCGACTCGAGTTCGAACTCGAGGTCATCCAAAAAATGGGATTCCCCGGATATTTCCTCGTCGTCTGGGATTTCATCCAATATTCGAAAAACAACGGTATTCCTGTCGGTCCTGGTCGCGGATCGGCGGCCGGTTCAGTCGTATCCTACTCCCTTGAGATCACCGATATCGACCCCCTTGAGTACGATCTCATCTTCGAGCGCTTCCTCAACCCTGGCCGCATCTCGATGCCCGATATCGACATCGACTTCTGTCAACGTAATCGGGACAGGGTCATCAAATATGTGCGCAATCTTTACGGCGATGAGTCGGTGTGCCAAATTGCGACCTTCAATATTCTCAAGGCCAAATCGGCTGTACGCGATGTCGGCCGTGTTCTTGATATGCCATTTTCCGATGTTGATCGAATTGCCAAGCTGATTCCAGACGACCTCAAAATGACGGTGGCCAAGGCACTCAAAGAGACCCCCGAACTCAAGACGCTTTTCGACAACGACGAAGATGTGCACATGCTACTCGAGACAGCCGACCGGCTTGAAGGGCTTGCCCGCCATTGCGGCATTCACGCAGCCGGGGTGGTTATCGCCTCCGAACCACTGGTCGACCTGCTCCCACTTCTCAAGACGAAAGACGGCGACATCTGTACCCAGTTCGACAAAGACGAGGTTGAAGAGCTGGGCCTGCTCAAGATGGACTTTCTCGGCCTGCGTACACTGACGGTCATCGACGATGCCCTTGAGTCCATCAAACGTGTCGAAGGCATCGATCTTGACATCGCGAATCTGCCACTTGACGACGAATCCGTCTATCGCTTGTTTTCCGACGGTGATACCGACGGCATATTCCAGTTTGAATCTTCAGGCATGAAAGAGGCGCTTCGAAAAGTTGAACCTCGCGTATTCCTCGACCTCGCAGCCCTCAATGCCTTGTACAGACCCGGCCCGATGCAATTCATCGACGATTTTGCCGCTCGAAGGCACGGCCGAAAGGGCTTCTCCTATATTTTTCCCGAGCTCGAGGAGATTCTCGGTGAGACCTATGGCATCATTATCTACCAGGAACAGGTAATGCAAATCGCAGTGACAATCGCAGGATTTTCACTTGCCAAAGCCGATACTCTGCGCAAAGCCATGGGTAAAAAGAAGAAAGACATTATCGACCGCGAAGGCGTGAATTTTGTCGAAGGCGCTGCAAAGAACAAATTTCCCAAAGAAAAAGCGAAGCGCCTGTGGGAACAGATCGTGCCCTTCGCCGAATATGGTTTCAACAAGTCACACTCGGTCGCGTACGCCCAGGTCGCATATTCAACCGCGTATCTCAAGGCCCACTTCCCTGCACATTTCATGGCGGCGATGTTGACTTCAGAAGTCAGCAATACCGACAAATTGTCGCAGTACCTCGGGCGCTGCAAAGAAATGGGCATGACGATTCTTCCTCCCGACATCAATCGTTCCGAAGTCGAGTTTTCGGTCGAGGATGGGGGCATCCGCTTTGGTTTGTCGGCTATCAAGGGTGTTGGCACCGCTGCAGTCGGCCCGGTTCTCGAGATCCGTAACTCCAAAGGAGCCTTCACCTCAATTGCCCAATGTCTACGTTCGTTACCGCAGCGTACGATGAACAACAAAGTCATGGAGGCGCTCGTCAAAGCCGGCTGTTTCGACGCCTTTGGTGCGACACGTTACGGAGTGTTGCAGAATCTTGAGCAGTTGATGGAACTCGCAAGCCGTGAACGCGAACAGGATAGTCTCGGTCAAGGTTTTCTCTTTGACGACCTCCCTTCGGAAACTCTCGAAGCCGAAACAAAGAAACTCTCAGGAGCATCCGATTCCGAACGTTTGACTTGGGAGCGCGACGTACTCGGTTTCTACCTTACGGGCCACCCGCTCGACGCGTACAAAGAACAACTCGGCCGTTTCGCCAACTCTGACGTCAACCATCTCAGCGAACGCGCAGCCTCGGGCGAAGAGGGAACACTTATTGGTGGGCTTGTCACCGGCTTGAAGATCATGCCGATCAAAAAGGAAGGGCGAAATCAAGGACGAAAGATGGGGGTTTTCACTCTCGAAGACGCGACAGGTTCTGTACGTGTCGTGGTCTTCCCCGACGCCTTCGACAAGTTCAACCATCAACTCAATGATGACAACGTCGTGCTCCTTCGGGCCAATTTTCGTGGCGATGATGATCACGTTGAACTGACAGCGGAGGAGATTCACAACCTTGATACCATCGAGGCCGAAAGAGCGGCAGCCTTACGTATCGACCTCGATCTTGAAGTCGTCAACGAAGCCCTTCTCGAACAACTTCGCGACTACCTGCTCGATCATAATGGAACGACACCGGTCGTATTCCGATTACGCCGCCGCGGAAATTTCACTGCGAGGCTACTGCCCCCTCCCGCACTGACGATAAAACCTTCACCCGAATTCTGCCAGAGTCTCGCCAACATCATCGGCGAAGGGCGCTGGGAATTTGAGTTCAAAACCCAAACGTCGAATAACAACGGCGCCGAAACCATAAATTAGGATCCGGGTCACTCACGAACTCCCGGATTTCTCTACGAAGGCATCGAGGGCCGCTGGCCGGCTCGATAAACGGCGGTGAACAAGTAGGGTGGGCCTTGGCCCACCACAGACGCAATTGGTGGGCCAAGGCCCACCCTACAGATCTGCTGCCACGACGATTCTTCAGAAATTCCTCAATTGTGAATTCCTCACAAGGTCAGGGTATGATAGCTCTGCCGTTTGTGAAGAAAATCTCAAACGCGTATATTATAAATGAATACCCATTCATTTTTCTGATATACTGACCGAAGATTCGGTTTGGAGGCAAAATGGAACACGCCACAGCAGGTTCTTTTCTCGGGATTTCCGGTGTTGTCTGGTTCTGGATCGTCAGTGTCTTTGGAATCGGCGGCGTCGCATATTCGCTGAACCGCCGCTTCCAGTTATTGAAGATGGGGCGAAGCGACGACCGATTCGACAATATCGGCGAACGTTTCAAACACATGTTCATCTATGCCATCGGCCAGAAGAAGATGTTTGACGATCCTTTCGCCGGTATCTACCACCTGCTCATCTTCTACGGATTCCTTGTTGTCAGCCTACGCACCGGTTTGATGATCATTGAAGGCATGTTTGCTGGATGGGAACTGCCCCTGCTGCACAGCCCTCTCGGCCACGCCTACTTGTTTTCGAAAGACATCTTCGAATTGCTCGTACTTGTCGGACTCGCCTTCGCCGTATGGCGGCGTGCTGTGCAAAAGCCCGACCGCATCGTGCAATCCTTCGGCGCCTGGTTGGTCATCGGTTTGATCGGCACCTTGATGCTGACCGACCTTGTTTCCGAAGGCGCCCGTATCGCAGCAGGCGTTGTTGACGGATCTTACCTTCCAGTTTCTGCCTTTATTGGCGGTTTTTTCACTTCATTCTCCGAGGCTGGATTGCAGAGCCTCTATACGATTATGTGGTGGATTCATCTCTTCACCCTCTACTACTTTGCAAATGAATTGCCATATTCCAAACATTTCCACGTCTACACGTCGTTGTTTAATGTCTTTTTTGCCCAACTCGACAAGCCCGGCCGGCTTCCATATATGGACCTCGAGGACATTGATGAAGATACCCGCTTCGGTATTTCTTCAACGACTGATTTCACATGGAAGCAGATGCTCGACCTCTACACCTGCACCGAATGCGGCCGCTGCCGCGAGCTGTGCCCAACAACGCTGACCCATAAGCCATTACAGCCCGTCATTTTTACCAAAGCTGTACGCGATCAACTTTACGCCGAAGAAAATGACCTGCTCGGCGACCCAGGAACTATTAAAACGACGTCTTCAATAGAACTCGTGCCCGTCACCGTTGATCCGGAAGTCATTTGGGCGTGCACAACCTGCAGGTGGTGTGAGCAGGCTTGCCCCCTCGGCATTACCTATGTTGACAAAATCGTTGAAATGCGGCGCAACCTTGTCCTCGAAAAAGCAGAGTTTCCCGAAGAGGCCCAAGGCGCTTTCCGCGGTTATGAGGTCAATGGAAATCCTTGGCAGTTACCGGCCGAGGAGCGAGCAAAATGGGCCGAAGGCCTCGATGTGCCACTCGCGGCTGATGCCGGTGGCGATTTCGAATATCTCTTTTTTGTCGGCTCACCAGGAAGTTATGACGATCAAGGCAAGAAGGTTTCCGAGGCTTTCGTCAAGATCCTCAAGGCCGCTGACGTGAAATTTGCGATCTTGGGACCCGAAGAGATGTCATCCGGCGATGCCGCCCGGCGACTTGGAAACGAATATCTCTACCAAACATTAGCGATGCAGAACATCGAAGTTATGAACGCCTACGGCGTCAAAAAGATTGTCACAAACTGTCCCCACGTCTTTAATACCCTTAAAGATGAGTATCCCGATCTCGGGGGAGACTATGAAGTCGTGCACGGCACACAACTCGTCGCTGAACTCGTTCGTGAGGGCCGTGTACGTTTGTCTGAGAGCCTCGACCTCGATCTCGCGTATCACGACCCCTGTTATCTCGGTCGTACGAACGGGGAGTTCTCAGCACCACGTTTTCTCCTCAACGCTATTCCCGGCGTCAGGGTCCGCGAGGCCGAGTTGCATCGAGAGCGTTCAATGTGTTGCGGCGCCGGTGGCGGCCGTATGTGGCTCGAAGAGGATCTCGGCGAACGCATCAACCAGCTTCGCTTCGGCCAGCTCAAAGAAAGCGGCACCGACGATGTAGCCGTTGCCTGCCCCTATTGCTTTTCAATGATCTCCGACGCACAGAACGAAACAGGCCACGAAGAAGCGACGACCTACGACGTTATTGAACTCGTTGCACGTTCAATGGTGTAAACGATCCGCGTTTGTCGAAGAAAGCGCTTGTCTGAGATTGACTTCCAGATCATGCAGACGATACGGCTTCTGGAGAAAACCCGCCAGGCCTTCATCGACGAAGCGGCTCGTGGCCTCTAGTTCGTTGTATCCGCTGCATAGAATCACCGGAAGATCCGGTCTGATGCGATGAATCTCCACGCAGGTCTCAAGACCGTCCATCTTGGGCATGGTCAAATCGAGAAGGACCACTTTGAGGTCAGCCGACCGTGCTTTGACCAACTCAACTGCCTCTTGCCCGTCTGAAGCCTCCAATACCTCAAATCCCAGGCGGTTCAGCATCCGGCGGCCGGCGAGCAAGACATTCACATCGTCGTCTACATGTAGGACAATCCCTTTCCCGGTCCAAGGCAGGGTGGTTTCGTCACGGAAATTCGTGTCGACGATGGGTTGATTATCTGGCGGAAAAAGAACCTTGAACGTTGAACCATGCAACGGCTCGCTTTCAACCATGATGGCGCCGCCGTGACCTTGAACGATCCCTAAGACAGAGGCCAGCCCTAGACCCCGGCCCGCGAATTTGGTCGAAAAGAAGGGGTCAAAGATTTTCCCCCGAGCCTCTTCGTCCATGCCAATCCCGGTGTCTGAGACCTCAAAATAGACGTATTGGCCTTCTCTCAGTCCGTCGATAAGGTAGTTCTCGGAAATACGACCTTGATCCGCGTAAATGGCCACGGTACGTAAAGAAACAGTGCCGCTCCGATCACCACAGGCTTCAGCCGCATTCGTGATTAGGTTCATAATTACCTGCCGAATCTGGCTGGCGTCTGCTCGGATGCCGGGTAATCTGGATTCAAGCTCGAATTTGAGCATCACCTTTTTGGAAATGGAGGCATTCAGGAGGTGGGCCATCTCCTCTACCATCGGGGACAGATCGACGTGTTCTACCACGAGCGTGCCTTTGCCCGAGTA
>PJEL010004555.1_pt1 | contig 11382 bp, 10 predicted proteins | sample 1853271 | NCBI WGS metagenome assembly PJEL01 (sample SAMN08108733, study PRJNA415343) | Invertebrate metagenome, whole genome shotgun sequencing project. | host: Globobulimina | place: Sweden: Gullmar Fjord | collected 2015-08 | reverse complement strand
CTACATGTATGTTAGATGGCAGGGTGTATTCGTAGGAGTGGCGAGTGTCGCTCTGGTCAAAGGGGGTAATCGTTATTCTCGAGATAGAGTTATGGTGTGGTGCAAAACAAGACAGTGATGTTATTTTGGATTATATTTATTGGAAGTAACACGCCCACGCAATAGATATGCACATCAGTAGGTGTACGTAGTTACTACAATGTTTTCCTTGTCGAATCCATAAAGCACAAGTAACACATACGAGTACTTTGACACTCCCACCCATTCGAGACGTGTAATGATTATGAGGGTGAGAATGCATTGATAAGGACTATTCCCCTTTACTATCTAAGAGATAGGCGTAGAAGGTTAAGGGGGGGAGTCACATGCGTAGAAGATCTATGCATAAGGGAAGGCAAGTGTTCCAGTGATGATGACTGCTGCCCTAGCTATGGTTGCTTGAATGGAATTGTCGTGTACGCTGAAGGACAAGAGTATTATAGAACAGATGGAACAGGGAACAATGTTAATTGTACCGATGGAACTATATGCCATAGTCGTGCACACGTTTGCTACATACCAACAAAGTAATACAGAGACATCGTATGCCATCACGAGACCATGGATTGCTGGCATACTTATTCTTTCTTTTCTCAATATTTAGAGAAAGAGAAGTGGTTAGTATGGTAGAAATAGAAGTAGTTAGGAGGAATCATATGTCGTCATTGTGTGCGTGTAGTTTTGTGGCATGGTATGCTGTGCCGTCATGAGGCCAAGGTTACTAATATATATGTACCCAGTTCAAAGTAGTTAAACAGAAGCTAAATAAAATGATGTTTGTAATGTGACGCTAATGTAACATCAATTGATGGGGATTTGACCCAATGCAGAAAGTTCACGATCTTTTATGAAGCTTATCTAAGGTAACATCGTCAAGATCAGTTTCTAGGGCAGCGATCAGTTACATACACTCATTTTAAAGGTTGTTAGGTTCAACATGAGCTCTAAGGACCTAATCAAAAGTAGGGCTACCCATAGCCCTTGGCCTGTTCCTAATGTATTCCAGTCCCAAAACCATTCCGATGGAATCTGGCCGTGACCACACATTCACGAGCTTTGACTTTATAGAACTGACATTTAAAAAAATGACTCAGCTGGCTGTGGTCTCAATCTCGTAGTGTTCCTTGAACATCTTCTACGACACGCCAACGTTTCTCATCAGAGTTTCCCTCTGACTTTGCAATTTCTGCAATGGAGAATGGAATGCCTCTGCACGCTATTGTTATTAAGCCACCATAACCAAACGAGTTCCTGTCTTGAACATTCTCTTCCCTCTGCGGACAACCCCCCTTGTCCTCGGACAGGACCTTAAGTTTTTGTGTTTCAATTCTCTATGTAGTGTTTCTCACTCACAGGCCTCTACTCGAATTCCCAACCCTTATCACACTGTTACAGCGTATGGTAGGGTAACTAGTCGATATCTTTACTGACAAAACGATTTATTTATTGTAGAGTGATTAAATTAATGCTTACAACTAGTGTTGCTATTGAGCTATGGCAACATATAAATGTTCCTTGTCTACGGAAACATATGTTCCCCTATGAAAGGCTACTTTTTATGTTACTCTATTCATTTAAATAATACACTCTGGAACCGTATCCGTTACACCCAATCTGCTTGTCCCAATCACAACATTGAATCATCACGTGACGGCTATAGTACCCCCCAACGGTGCATCACTACACACTTGAACATTTTCCTTTTCTACTGATGCCCAAACTTTTACAATTTGACTGAATAGTCCAGTTTTATTGGAAATTACTGAGAGATTAGAGAAATACCATGCCCTATAGTTTAAGAGTCCTTTACTTGCATTAATGGAAGAGTTATCAAGCTGTATAACCTGCAAAAATGGAAATCTTGAAAGCCCGTACCCTACATAATGGAAACCTTCAATGCATATAACCTACTATGGTCTGCACAATGGAGGAAAAACCTTGCCCCCATGGGTGCCCATAACAGCCTATGTGATGTTTTCATGTTAACCTCAACCCCAAGAACGATTCATTATGTCAATGGTGCAAGCAGGTGAGGCGTAGCAGCGATGACTAGAGGTATCAACTGTCCACTGGCAGACAATTGATCAACTACTACTGTCACTGTGTCATGACAGTGGACGACTGTCTGAACACCCCTCTCCTTGCTGTGATGAAGCCAACGTATCAGTAAGACATCATCCTCCTTTGCCCTTCCATGCGTAGGTATCTCTGACACAGAGCATGGTAATGTTGATTTGACCGTTTCTGCGCATTTGCTGAGACCAAGAGGCGCTAAAATCATGTTCAATCAATGCATCCTGTGAAAAGGCTCCCAGTACAGTAGATGAGTACTTTCTGATAGGACATGTGAAAATATGATGATCACCAGTAGAGACATATCGTTCTTTCAAGAATAAAAATGGTTCTAAATAAATATAACTAGCAGTAGCAGGTACAGCTGCACAATGTATTTGTGGAGAACGGTAATTCAAGAATTCATACACGCGAGGACATTCAAAGGCTCACTGTGTACTTCATGCTTCTGATTAGATAGTAGTAGTTAAGGACGGAAGGAAGGAAGTGCTACATTGATTATGCTATTGCCAATCTCCAGTAATCAACTCCTACGAGGACTACTCAGTGAAGCACAAGGTGCCTGGCAGTCACTTGTCATTGAGGGCCTCAACTCCAGGAAGTGCCTGGTGTGTGTGTGTGTACCAGCAGATGATCAGAAGGTTGAGCAATTGAACAAGGAAGAAAAATGAACATAAATCTTATGTAGGGGAGACAAGAGGTGGGTGCGAGAAGTTGTAGAGACGCAAGACATGAGATGGACATCACTCCCACCAAAATAATACCACATCTAATAAATAATAATCACATACCTTGCCCTCTAGCAGCTCCAGAGACGCACCTCCTCCTGTAGAGATATGACTGATGAAATCGTAGGTTAAATGCAGAGGTGCTGCTGCGCCCGAGGACAAAACAAGCAAGTAATGTACTAGTAAATTGCTCAAATATAACCCTAATCCTAACCCTAACCCTAGCATAGCTATGATGCTCACAAACACTGATCTCTCACTCACCTCATTTTATCTGAAAGTCCCGCCTTTTCAACTGCAGCCACAGAATCCCCACCCCCAATAATTGTGGTGGCGCCAGAATTGGTCAGGTCGGCGAGAGCTCGGGCAATGGCAAAAGTTCCCTCAGCAAACTTATCAAACTCAAACACGCCCAGAGGACCGTTCCAGACAATCGTCTTACAACTCGAAAGAGCCTCCTTATAGGCTGAAATGGCCTGAGGGCCAATGTCCAATCCCATCCATTCATCAGGAATGCTATCTATAGGTGAAATTTTCACTTCTGCATCAGGAGAAAATTTATCTGCCAGAACGATATCCACAGGGAGAAGCAACTTGACCCCTGTGCAGCACAGAATAGTACACAGGTTACTAGCATATGGAGAGGTAAAGTAAACTAAATGAGATAAAGTAGTAGTGACAAGGTGAACTGCGGTGAATACAATAAAGTTCATTCCGCTGAATATTGTCACCCTCTCAGACAAATCAAAGCCAATGATACTACTACACTCAGCATCCTCGGACGTGACAGGAATAGCCACCCAGCCCACCTTTCTGCTCAGCCTTATGCATAAGCTTCTTTGCCAACTCAACGAACTCATCCTCCACAAGGGACTTCGTAGCATCAGCACATATTAGAAACCATCATGAGGTCAAACATCACATAGCAGCAGTCTAAACGGGGAAGTGAACACACAAGCATAGCATATGTACACACTCGCTCACCTTTCCTACGTTGAGACCCTTAGCTTTGAAAAAGGTAAAGATCTGCCATAAAATTAGTCATCCACACAAGCATGACATGTTAAGCAACAGGTTTTATGCATGCTAACACACCTAACCCAGTCACCACACACATACAGAAAAAAAGATCCCGATACCGTCTTAAAGGCAAAAGGCTCAGCAGCTTACCATGCCACCACCCAGAAGAATCATATCACACTTATCTAATAGAGCCTTAATAGTGGGTCATGGTTGGTAAGTCAAGAGATGATGAAAAGATTAAAATACACCTAATCTGGGGGTCCTTAACACCTCAATCACGGTGATCTTGGATGAAACCCTAATATAAGATAGATTTTGTAAGTTAAAAAAAGTGAGTGACTTTCAGCTAGAACACAATATATAAGAAAGCAACGCATTTCTTATATATTGTCTCACTCACTTGGCTCCACCTATGATGCAACCCAAGGGGCGCACAGGATGATCGACTGCACCTTGGAGATACATAAGCTGCAGATGTATACGGATTTTATTGAGCTATGATATATATATCTATATATAAATATTGCAATCAACACTACAGTGTAATGACACACACCTCCTTTTCCATGAGGAATCCTGCCACCGCCTTTGAGCAGAATTTTGTGATGCCCTCGGTGGAGGCATGAGCTCGGTGGGCAGTACCAAATGCATCGTTCACATAAAAATCTGCAATTGATGCAAGTTCCTAACATGGTGGTGTAGAAAATGGAAGACACATAGTAAGGTCGTTAATGATGTAATTGTACGGGGCTTCAGAAAGATCAACACAAATACAAACAAATGGCCCACTCTACTCTTCAGGTTAGGGGAAGTTAGCGACTGACTAATTAAAAAATCAGTATCACATTACCTTAGCAAAAGCAGGGTCATTGCTTTCCTCTCCTGCATGAAAACGCACATTCTCCAATAGCAACACATCACCATCAGAAAGCGAATTCACCTTTGCCTTAACCTCCACACCGATGCAGTCTGATACAGTGGCTATTGGGGACCCCAGCAGCTCCTGTAACCGGGCAGCCACGGGAGCCAGGCGAAACTCCTCCACAACCTTACAGGAGTATATACAATCATCATGTACGTATTAGCCCATGCTAGCTCACAATAATTCCCACCCAGCCACAACTACTACAGATAGCTTTGTGATAACACACACATTACCGCATACTTGGGGATACCTTCTTTTTGGGACGTCCGAGGTGACTTGCCAGCACGACCTTCGCTCCCTTACCAGAGAGGAATTGAATGGTAGGTAGAGCAGCTCGGAGTCGAGTGTCATCTGTCACAGTTAAAGGCTCTTCTTTGGTCAGAGGTGCATTGAGGTCCACACGCACCTTCGTGGCAAGGTATAAAGTAGCATCAACGACATCATTCATTGCAACATACATAGCAACACACATGAACCGCCACTTTTCAAAGGGAGAAAAATGCACCTCTAGAGACTTACAAAAATAGTGCGACCTCTAATATCCTCCTCCTCAGTTAGGGATACGACGTTTTTCTTGGTTGACTCGGGCATATTCGACTGTGATGGTTAGGGTTAGGGATAGTGTTTAGAGTTGAGGGTTTAGGGTTAGGGTTATGGGTTATGGGTAAGAAATTATGGGTTATGGGGTATGATTAGGGTCAGATTTAGACTTAGGGTTAGGGGTAGAGTGTTAGACTTAGGCTTAGGGATATGGCTAGGGTTAGAGAGTTAGACTTAGACTTAGGGTTGTTGTGAATTTACTCTGATTTCTGATGTCTGTGGTGGTTAACTCTCCAAAATAGAAGAAAGTAGGACTGTAATGTCCTATACTTCACGGACATAGGGTTAGGGTAGAGTGTAATTACAGCAATAGAGGTGTACATAAGGTTAGGGTTAGGATTAGGGTTAATGTTAGGGTTAGGGTTAAATGGGCCACGAGAAATGCTCTGGGGCATATATATATATATGCTCCATTTGTGTACATGTATATAGGGTACACGTTTTAAGCTCTGAATCCGAGCGACTGTTAACGCACACCATGGTATAGTATCTTTTTCTTGTTTGTTGGCGAAAGAGCAGCAGAATCAACGCCTTGGTGACAAGTCAGGAAAGTGCTATAAGCACTAAAAGGGTCACAGAGATCCATTATTATCGCCTCAAGTGCAATAGAGCACCGCAATTGGTTGATTTCTCATTAAAAATATGGACTGGACTGATAATATAACACCAAACGACGATAGCCTCAAATGTAAAACGGAAAAAAGGACAGCATTGGCAGGCGAAAAATGTTACTCCGTGTACAACTAAGAGTATTGAGTTTGCAGAGTTCTCCTTGGTTCTAGTGCCTGTGGCTACTAACCCTAACCCTAACCCGAACCTTAACCATCATTACTCCGTAGCCGCTGTGATTATATCAAATGCACTTGTAAAGCATGGCACGAGTTTCCATATCTTGGCCTGAAGGAAGACTTGGCTTTCCTGATTGGTTTACATCAAAGCTGGTCGTGGCTGTAAATGCGGCAAGTCCTCTTCTCCGGTCCAGTTGGTGTCCTGGTGGAGAGTTGGTGTACACTCTCCCTACAAATAGCACAGGTGAGCATCACCTGTAGAAGGGCGTGCAGCATATATGTGATATAATACTGGAGATTGGACAGCTGAGATATAAATATCGTTCAGAATGAGGACAGTGTTATTATAGCCAGCTAGCCCCGTGGTGTAGTATTTTCACTCTACTTGTTATCTTCTCATCCTAATCCAAAAATATTCTCTCCCTTTCTATAGGCAAATCATTTTCCTGCATAGGACTGGAGACCTCTAGTGGGCGATTTTTTGCCTGGTTCCCTTTATCAGGGCAAGAAGGGGCTGGAGAAGAGGTAATAGCATGCTGCCACACTTTCTTACGCAGTTTCATAACATCAATCAATGGTATTGCGATGTTAACATCTAAAATGGCACTCGGGGGCACGTACGAGGCTGCCGGGACTGCTGCAATTGTTCTTTTATTCGATGGCATACTTCCTGTACATGCGGTGATCAAAAACCACAAGATAACCAACTGTGAAATATTGCAGTGTATGAACGCATTCTCCATAAATGAACGGTAAGTTAAAGAACAGCATTTACAGGGCAGCAAGCAAGCATGGTTGTTGCTATAGGTGATGAGATGATAATGCTCTGATAACTACTAGTACCCCTCAGAGGCATCAGAGAGCTAGGAGAGACGGGAGCTGATGGGGCCTTTTTATCTCTATTGCACAGTGCAATCCCTAAGCCCGAAGTGCAAAATAAGGACCAGCAGCTCGTGGGAAGTTTACTACCCAATAGCAAAGGGTATGATGACTTATCAGTGGAACTGCTCAAGTGCATGAGATTAGAGTGCCCAAATGTTGATGAAACAACAATACTACCTTGCTTGATTGATTTAAGTTCAAATGAGGTAATTAAATTAAAAAAAGAACGGCGGCTACTCGTCAACTACTCTCACCCTTACCCACTTCTTAAATTACCCCTTCATAATAGGCTATAATATACGAGTATTTTTCAGGTGACGATGGCATTGGTCGAAAGTGCTGTCTGCCTTGGAATATCGATGAGGCATACAAGGGTTACATTCTGGCTCCATATTACGCCATTCAGTGGAAGAATACGGGGAAACTAGAGACAAACGATGAAGTACAAAACCGCCTGGAGTACAAATTGGTTCAGAAGGATATTTTGGCTCCAATCCCACCAGGAAAGCGGCTACCTCGTGGTTTGCGGCGGACAGCACCAAAGGATAAGCGACGTGATCCGCACAAACCCAGAGGTTACATCAGTGCATTCAACTTCTTTTCACAAGATCAAAGGTCGAGAGCCTATAATGAGAACAAAGAGGAGATTGAAGGTGCCGGCCCGAAGCCATCTGAACGCAATAATGCAATCAATAAAATTTTGGGGAAGATGTGGAAAGAGTTAAGTCCGAAAAAAAGGGCGACTTATGATGAAATGGCTACGTCAGACAAACAACGATATCTCGAGGAGATGAAGAGCTATGAACCGTCCAAAGGGTTCATCAAGGACGTCCCCAGGCAAGTTACATACAGAGATAAGAGATATAATAATAATAACTACACATAGTAAGCAAGCAACATGGCAGCATTTTGTAAAACAGAGTGCCTTTTTTCAGAATCAATCCGTTAGAAGATAGAATGACCCACAGAAAAAAGACAAAAACTTCTCAAAATGGTGCTACAACACGCCCAAAACCTGCATACTCCTTCTTTGCTGCTCACGAGAAGCATGCCTTGGCTCAGCTCCCAGAAACTGGTCAGGTGATAAATGACGAAAAACCATTCATCATGGCATACAAAGTCGGTCCTTAGACATATACAAATTCTTTAACTACTTTCTTCCAACAATGCCCTACTACCAATTACAGGTTCTCATGAGTACAATATTTGGACAGAGATGGTTATATATGAACGAAGAGGAGATTTCTTGCTATTATGCCATTGAACGGGCAGAAAGAAGCCGATGCGAGGCCAGATGCCCCCCAAGAATAGACAAATAGATTAAAATATACCATTATTAAACAGGCACAAGGTGGAAAGATTCTTTAAGAGGCAGGCGCTTAGGTATTATTAGAAAAGACGGTTGGATATTATTTACTAAGGAATATGAAACACACAACTCTTTACTTCTTCTCAGCAACCAATAAAGCCTTCTCATAAGAATCCATCCTGCCATTGGCCAGCTTTTCACGTTGCATGAGATCATCATGCTCATCTACCAGCTCAGCATACTTTTCAGGTTCAGCAAGGCAAGCAATAACACATGGGATGGGTAAGACATGAGAAACAACACGGGAAAGCAAATGAGATGTACTGGTTTCGTACCAACCTTCTGCTGTAGAAGGGCCTCTGCATCCTGTTCAACAAGTACAGCTGTACGTGCCTCATCTAAACGCCTAGGTATAGCCTGGAGTTCCTGTTTTGCGATTAGCTGGTAGCTTCCCAACTCAATGACCGCATCACACAGTGCTTGCTGTGCTGCTGTTAGCTGTCCTGCTAGAGTGCTAAGTCTCTGAGCATAGCCACCATTCTTCACTTTAATACGTTCTTCTACCTTTGCGCACTTGGCTCTGAGACGGTCCAGCTCAGTACTGAATGTTTGAAACTGGCAATGCAGAGACCTAAGTCGATCTGCTTTACTTGCTGTATTCACTGCACCAAACACCCCAGCTCTATTCTCCTTGTCAGATGGAAAGAATGCCCAATTTTTGTACTCCTTCTCCCATGCAACAGCAAACTCGTGCAGATTTGGGGCTCCTCCTCCACTCGTCTCGGCGCCCTCTTCTTCCATTAGCAAACGAGCATTCACAAGCTCATCATCAGTGTAAGCTACCAGCTTATCTACAGAACACGTGAGAGCTGCTTCCCACCCTTCCTTGCTCTTATTCTTACGTTTGCGTTTTCCAGGTACTTTCACAGGATACATTGTTGAGTCTCGGACAAGAAGCGCTAGTTTCTCCACTTCAATAAGACCTTCAGGACCCACTCCTCCCGCTGCTGCTTCGCTTAATGAGAAAGGAATATTAGAAGGTCGAGGGAGTTCCTTTCTGATAGCAGTGCTTCGACGGGCGTATTCCAATTGCAAGTTAGCCTCACGCTCCGCTGCCTTCCAAGCTTCAATCGCAGCAGTATCCTCAGGGATGTCGCTTCTAGCTTCGTCCTCTTCTTTCTCTAGTTTTGGCTCAACAACTTCATATGTGTACTGCGGTTCTGGCAGACTGATGCAGAATGAAAAGATATAGTCAGTCAGCCTTGTAGGATATAAAAGCAGTAGAGAAACACTTTCTCCTCATGTTTGCTTCGTTCCACTACATACTCACCCTTGTAGGCTGGATGATAGCTCAGAACGGGCCACTTTCTCACGAGCTCGCTGTTGGCGAGCAGAAAGATGTGAAGCTGAAAAATCATCTCTGGGTTCATTCAGTCCGAGTTCATCCCTGATTGGAGTACGCATAGGCGTGCTACCAACCATGCTGCCTCCCTCGCCCCCACTAACAGAAGAAACAGGAGTAAAGCCTGCAATTCCTGACCTTCCAGGAGTTTCAAGCTTCAACCTGCTAGGTGTTTGAGCCCGTACGGAGCAAGGGGTCGATCCAGCAAATCCTGTCCCTTCCTCCAAATGCGGATTATCACCTCCTAGTAATGGGGTCTTAGAGCTAGAAAGGGCAAGCATGTTTCGTGCTTCCTGCATCACGACATCGGTGCCCGATGTCGTGGAAGGAGTACGAATGGGTGTTGGTGCAACACTACCCACGCTGTTGTCATAGTCTCCTGCTAGGCTTCCGGCTCCGAGATCAGCTGCAGACAATCTGCCACCCCAACCCATGCGGGCGATATTCTCCAGTTCTGCATCTGATACTTGGGGAGCCGGCAGGCGTAACGGTTGCCTCTTGCGGACATCCATGGAGTCATTAAGCTTGGACACTGCGTTTATCTGTTGAGCAATATTGGTCTTCATCAGGCTCTTCAGTCTGTTAGCATCCTTCTTCTTCAGCCTTTCCTCTTCTTCATCCCTTCTCTTTTCCTCGAGGTCATGTAGGTACTTGGTATCGAATCGAGGGTCCAACCGCTGGCACTTCGTTTCCTCACGCTCTTCACTTACATCGTAAAACCCTGCAGGAGGCTGCGTTGCAAAGGGTATTTCCTGTCCGTAGTCAATATTCTTGCGACGCTTTCGGGTGTTTTTTGTCAGTACAAGCCCTGCAGCTTTAAGCTCCCGTCGTTTCTGGAGAGTGGCTAGACGCTGGGCTTCCTCAAGCTGCTTCTCCCGTGCTTTCCGCTTCGCTTTCTTTCCCCGAGTATTCGCCAACCGAGCTCGAGCCTCCTGTAGCATCTCCTTCTCGTCTTCGTCCATGTCAACAGGGTCTGGACGGGCAGGTTTCGCCTCCGGTGCAGGATCAATCTCACCAGGTTTCAGTTTACGTGCATCTGAAGTCAAACCCGCATCTACTCCCGTAGCTTGTGCCTGGGCCTGATCAAGCAACCTTTCATAGTGCTCTAGGCACTGCGATGCTGTCCGCCCCACAATTGGTGCAATAGTGCGCCATTGATTTGGCATCAGCTTGGCGAGGTGTAGAAGCTTCTCCTCTTCCTCCTGAGTCCAGTCAGTCTTCTTAATACTAGGGTCCAACCATTCGTACCACCGGGCTTTGCATTGTTTTGCACTTTTTCGCGCTAGAAGCGAAGCGACTCGAGCCCACTGCATTTTCCCATACTTCATTACCCCAGCCTTAAGCACCTCATCCTCCGAATTCTTCCACACCCCACCACGAAGCATGACTGAGAAGTAGATAATATTAGTCAGACATGTCAGGTAATGTTGTTTTTACCCTGTCTCAGAATGAGAATCTCCAGGAGAAGATAATAAAGTTTGAAACTCTCTCGTCAAACTCCTAACCTGACCTTAACCCCAACCCCCTACTCTTCCTGTACCTCCAATTCAAACACCAGACATTGAATGAAAGAAACAAACAAAGAAGCAGAAACTAATGCCAGATTCACACCC
>PJEL010004554.1_pt1 | contig 11383 bp, 10 predicted proteins | sample 1853271 | NCBI WGS metagenome assembly PJEL01 (sample SAMN08108733, study PRJNA415343) | Invertebrate metagenome, whole genome shotgun sequencing project. | host: Globobulimina | place: Sweden: Gullmar Fjord | collected 2015-08 | reverse complement strand
GGTTGAGGTGATACTGTTCCTGTATTTTTTATATTTAACAAGGATACTTTGATAATCCTCGAATCTCATCAGACCGGAATTTTCAAACAATTCCGGGTCAGTCAACAAGTATAGACAGGTCGGACATCGCAGGTTGCATCTATTGGTGAGGGTGAGCGCAAATCTGGGCGGTATATACGAAATCCTGGACTGCATTGCCTCTTGCCGAATCGATTTAAGGGTATTATAACTCTTGGCTATCTCTAACTGTTTTAAATCTTTCACAAATGAGAAATTTTTCATAGTTTTGTCCTAAATCTAAATCAATCCAATATTTTTTATAAGCGTTGATATTTATATAAAAAACGCATGCGGATGATATTTAACACCTCGGCCGAAATGATCTATTTATTATCGAATCCCTCCCAGCCGGTATAAACGCCAGGATAAAACCAGCATCGCAAGAATAGGGTGTCTTCTCAGAAATGGACTTGCATCCATGGTCACCCCTGAATGCCGTTTGATTTTCCACAGTATATAATCCACACCGCCGTCGAAAGTCAGGGTTCCCTTGACGAGTCGAAGAACAGATAAGATCTTGCCCTGCAGTATCCTGGTCGACCAGGTCAGGCCGGCTATCAAGCGCATCGATTTAGAAATATTGGCCGAATAAAGAGCAATTTCTTTATTGTTAATTGCGGTTACCTGGAAGGGCAGGGCTTCAAAAGCTTTATGGGTAATGTCTTCAAAATAATCTGACGCTGCATCAAATAACCGGACCTGCTGGTCAGGCCTTTCCGGGCGGAATTCAGCCCTATAGGTTAATTCGAGTCCCTTTTGCCACAATTCACGGATGGTGAATTGCGGCTGCATGCGCGGTAGTACCCTTGTTGTAAATGTAATAACCGCCTGTGCAAATGCAGTATTCACCAGTTTGGTTATTTCCTCATCTGCTACATAGGCCACTGTCGTGGGTTGACAGAACCGGGCCCATAGATAGGAATGAAACCAGTTCCTGGATGTGCCTTGCTGTAGGTCGGTCAGTGATAATATGGCGTATTTTGCACGAACAGTTTGTTTTTCAAAAGGGACTTCCAGGTAAAATACATTTGGTGGCAGCAGCTGGTTCAGGGCTGCCTGTATGGAGTTCCGGTTGACTGGTCCGTAGGAATCTACCAGTACGTACAGATCAAATAATCCATCAATGTCTTCTTCTTTGTGCAGGCAGGAGCCATAAAATAATATGGCCTGTACATCTGAACCATAGCGTAGCAGAATTTCCTGGACCAGGCAGTTGACAGCCGGTGATTGGGCCCTGGCAGAGGCTTGCTCTATGGTGCTAATCAGCTGTAATGGAATCTGCATAGTTACAACAGCAAAAATGTTGCCGTGCCGCCGCATTGCAGCACGGTCGGTTGATGAATCGTTTCAGGAGTATAAATTTCACCGTCCAGTGCAACGGGACTATCCAGAAAAAGTTTTACCTCATCGACATTATTGGAATAGTAGCCGTTCTCCATGGTCCCCTTACCGGTGCGTCGGCCCCTTGCCAATGAAGGCAGGACCCGCAGCAGATATTTGGCCGGTGACCGGACTGCAGTGAATCGCAGCGGTCCTTTCTCTTGCCCCCAAAACGGGCGTAGGCCGAAAAACAGCCGATCCAGTGTGCTGACAAATAATAACAGGAAATTTTCTTTTTGCAGCGGTTGTCCGTTCAAACCATACTCTATTCTGAAGGCTGTAGCAGACTGGCCTGGTCTGCGGAAGGCTGCCCATAGGTATCTGGCCAGGGTCAAACATATCCCGGGAAAGCCACGCAGCCCTTTATTGTGTAGGTTTTTGTGGTAGTATTGAATGCCCTGGCTGATCGACGCAGCTCCAAAAAACATGCCGTATTTCACTTCATATCCTGGAACCTGCAAACGAATAACCGACCGTTGTATTTTCGTGACACTGCCATTGCCGGTTTGAGCCCATTGAAACAAACGGCGCAATGCTTTGTTCTGATCTCCCAAAATGCCGACATCGCCGGCAATCATGTTGGTCGTACCAGCCTCCAGCACCAGCAGTTGCGGTTGTTTGGCAAAGGGCTGGTGATTGAACAGGACAGTCAAAACGGCCTGGACGGTGCCGTCGCCGCCGCTGATGACGATCAGATCAACCTTATGGCTGGCAAAATCAAAAAGAGCTTCGTAAATATCCTGTGGAGTTTGGACATTATGGTGGAATGCCTGGGGATATTCGCTGATTGTTTGAGATATGGTTTCCAGCCCTTTGCGGTTTATGCCGCTTAAGGGATTGGTGAGCACTCCAATACGTCGTTCTTGACCGGATTTCAAGATTGCTGGTGACATATTATTGTATAAAAGGCATTGGATGGGCTAGCCGGTAATGTGCTTTGTAAACAGGCGCACCGCCAGGGATTTATTGTATATCGGTTGGTCAGCATCCGACAACCAGGATTTGAGCGGACCCTGGGTGGATTGCACGTAACCTGCTATGACCAAGCGAATTATGAGGAAGATACTGGTGGCAACCGTCCAGAAAACAACCGCCAGTAAGCCCAGGTCCGGTCGCCCAATGAAATAGCTTATGGACAGAAAAATCATGTTCGGGTTGCGTCTGGCAGTAATAAGCCTGAAATACGCATCTAAAGGCTGCCAACAGAATATACCGAACCGGCCCAGAAACAACTGAAACGACCCTTCTACGAGACGGCCTGCTATATAACCGATGAAGATTAAATAAAAGAGGGTATTCAGTGGCAAGCCGAGGCTGTCCAAGTGTCCATTACTAAGACCAATGCCCCACAGGACATACCAGATGGGGGGGTGGACCAGGTCGATAATATGGTCGAAATAGTGACCGAATTTACTGGAGGTCACGGTAACCCGGGCCAGTTTACCGTCAACAGTGTCCAGAAAGGTCATCAGCCATCCTGCCAGTAAGCCCAAGCCATACTGACCATATGCAAAAAATATCCCGGCAAATATAGCCAGTAAAAGACCGATCAGGGTGACATGGTTGGGGCTGATATGTAAGCGAACACAGTGGTTGACAACAAAGCAGGCCGGACGGGGCCAGGCCCACTTAGTGACCAGGTCGGTGATTCCCTTATAAGACCAGTCGAAAAGCCGCTGTTCCAGTTCCGGTTGTTTGTCAGCAGTGACAGGCAGTACGAAAGGCGGTTCAAACTTGAGTAATTTTTCCTGGAAGGAAATGGATATAGTGGCCAGGGTCTGGCTCTGTACACCGGGCAGAGAGCCAGCAATTTTTTTTCCTTCTATAACATTGAGGGCTTGCTGAACTTGGCGGACAGGAATATGGGCTGCAACAGCAACCTCTTGCTGATCCCTGTTAATCTGCAAGGTAATGTTCGGCGTCGCAGCCAGATATTTGACCAGTCGGTCATCAAAAAGATAGTCACCACGCAGGATCAGGACAGAGTCGCTGCCTGACAGTCCATTGAATTCCTCTGCAGTACAGCTTGTAGCAGTACCTTTTAATACCCGTACAATCCGCTGTTGTGAGGTAAGGCCCCATATCTGCACCGGGCATTGATGCGAGAAATAAATATATAAACCCATACTGTTTTTAATTCCGTTAAATCATTAAATAAAAATGCAAGAAAGATCAGGCTTTGCAAAAAACGGTTACTTTCTGTATAGGTAGGCCATGACTTTGACTTCTTCTGATACTGCAAAGGCGAGCAGCACTACCAACCGTACAGCTGAAGATATGGTTGACTCCAAAAGTTTTGTTGTTGCCCACCTTTCCGATCCGCACATCGCCCGCGTAGATCAGATTGACAAGCGAGATCTTCTCAGTAAACGGCTCTTCGGTTACCTGCGATGGAAGCTGAAACGCAGGTTTGAGCAAAGTTATGAACTTCTTACCATTCTCCATAAAGACCTGCAACGTACAAAACCGGACCATATTGCAATCACCGGTGATCTGACCCAGCTGAGCCTGTCGGCTGAGTTTGAAAAAGCCCGGGATTGGCTGCAATCTCTTGGCACACCTGAGCAGGTTACTGTCATTCCCGGCAACCATGATACATACGTCAAGACCTTATGGGATCAAACCCTTTGCCACTGGCTGGATTACATGCTGGGTGATGCCCAGGTTCAGCAGGCTGGTTCTATAACCAGCCTGGATGAGCTATACCCAACCTTACGGATCCGCAACCGGATTGCCTTGATCGGCATAAGTACTGCCCAGCCGAGCGCACCGCATCTGGCCACTGGCGCAATCGGCGCTGATCAGCTAAAAAAGCTGGAAAGTATCCTGAGACAGCTTAATGGTCAACGTCTTTTCCGTATCATTTTGATCCATCACCCGCCAATATCTGGAGTAGTCAACTGGCGGCGGAGCTTGACCGACGCACAATTGTTGCAGGCCCTGCTTGAGCGGTACGGGGTCGAGTTGGTACTGTTTGGCCATGCCCACAAAACAGCGCATGGAGACCTTGCTACACCGGCAGGCTTGATCCCGGCCATCGGAGTGCCGTCGGCATCTTCCCTGAGGCGATCCGACGCCCGGCGATCACGTTATTACCTCTATAAGATCATGCCTTCTGCCGAGGGATGGAATGTTCACATGGATGAAAGGGTATTCTCATTGGACCAGCATCAATTTATTGCCGGCCGGCAACAGGACTTTTCTGTTCCTGCAGGTGGAAGTTGATGTTTTCGCCGGAGTGTTTGTTAAAAGGCTCTTCGCAATCTTCCAAAAGCAATGCTGGAAATCAATAGAACAGGAATCATTGTAGTAATGAATGGGTTCATGTTTAACATTAGCCCCCACTGCATGATCATCTGGTCGACAAAATACAGAACAATACCGATAAAGGCGCCGATAGTTATACGGTAACCGGCACTGATGCTTCGCGTTGATCCGAATACAAAGCTCAGTGCCAGCAGCACCATAGCCCCGGTGGTTAAAGGTACACTGAGTTTGCGCCACAGGGCGATGGAATACTGGTCAGTATTCTGGCCGCTCTGCCGCAAGGCGGCGATATATCGAATAAGGTTGGGGGTTGATAAACTGTAGGGCGGTAACTCCAGGACTTTGACCTGATCTGCACTTAAAAAGGAGTCCAAAGTCAATGTTGCCAACCTCTTTGTAATAATTTCATTGTCTGAGATGGTTTTTTGGATGATGCCGTGCAGGATCCATTGTTTGTTGTCCTGCAGTTTGGCATTTTTTGCATGGGTAAAAGTCTGCAGATGTCCCTGCTTGTCAAATTCAAAAATATCAATATTGGCGGCAACCCCTTCATTTAACATCTTGTCAACATGGATGTAGGAATTGTGCCGGCGAGCCCAGAATCCCTGCTTGGTTAAGGTAATGCCAGAAGTAGAAATGGCCTGGGCACGGGACTTGCGAGCCTGCTGCTCCATACCCGGTACGACCATTTCTGCCAGTATGCCGGCTGTCAACATTAAAAGCATGCCGGCTACGAGTACCGCTGTACAAATCCGTAAAATTGATATACCCGATGCCTCCATGGCGATAAGTTCTCCATGATCGGCCATCAATCCCAGGGCTACAATACCCCCAAGGAGTGTGCTGATCGGCATAAAATCGAGTAAACGTTTGGGAAGCGTAAGGAGTACAAAGGTGAGGGCATTGTGCAGCCTATAACTGCCTTTCCCTACATCGTCCAGCTGTGAGAGCAGTTCAAATAAACTGAACAGGACCATCAGGATGATAATGATAAGAAAGAAGTATTTCAGAAAACTTCTACCGATATAAAAATCCAGTTTTCTCATTGTATATTATCGTTTAAACAAACGAAGAAATAATGATGGCTGAAATAAAAGAAATACCAGTATAGTTGCCAGCAGCAACTGCCCCCACCAGATCCCCGGCAGGGCGCCAATAACCCCCTGGGACACCCATTTTTTCATTATGGCGCTGGAATTGTAATAAACGGCAAAAATTATAATTGCGATCGGTGCGTTGGCATATTTTCCTTGACGAGGCGAGGCGCGGCTCAACGGTATGGCGAGAAGGGCAAGCAGAATGGTTGAAAGCGGTGCGGTGAGCCGCCACTGGAGTTCTGCTATTTCTTCCAGGTTGTTTGAATGGATTAGTTTCTTGGTTGCAACTGATTTAACCTTATATTTTGGCAGGATCGTATCTTTTGGTTCAAGGTGCATTGAGGAATTGTCAAACTCTAAGATAAGACCCTTATCTGATTGTTGGGAGAATTCATACAGCTGGCCGTCCTGAAATACTATGATGGGCTCACCGGTGGTTTCGTCCTCATATTGGGTGGCCTTGTCAGCATAAATTATCTGCAGTGAATCGTCCTTTTTTGTTTGGATAAAAACTCGCTTGGCTTGATTTTTCTGGTGGTCGATTTTGTCAGCAAAAATGACCCGTTCACCACCGCCGGTTTTATAAAAATTGCCGCCTTTCATTCTTGTCAGATCGAAACTTGCTTTTGCCTCAGCCTTTAACCAAAAGAACTGGTTCCAGGCCCATGGACGGACGTAAAGCGATAGACTCGCAACAACCGCGCCGGTTATAATGGATAAAAGGAAAACAGACCTGATGACCCGTGTCATGCTTATGCCGCAGGCAAACATGGCAGTAATTTCGGCATCCCTGTATAAACGGCCCAGGGCGATCACAACCGACAGGTAAAGGGTGGTCGGCAGCAGCACCTCAAGGGCTATTATGACTCTAAGCAGAATCAGCTGAAAAACTATGACACCCGGCAGTTGTCCATGCACCATGTCTTCCCAGTAGCGCGTCGCAATATAGCACCCGAAGATCAACACCAGCGCAGTACATATTGTCACTGTGGGTTTAATTATTTCTCGCATTATATAACGATCAATAATCATGGCTTATCCATATTTAAAAGTAATCATAAGAGAGATGTGTATATAATTACTGATTAATATAACACATTTCAAGGTATGAGGTGCAAAGCTGAGAAAATTTCTTCGGCTTCACGGTAGGATAAAATCAGGTTCTGCACGTTAGTGCCAGGATTCTTTTATGTCGATCTCATTAGAGATGATTAAATAATTATGACCGCTGGGGGGCAGCAGTTTTCTGTTTTTTGGAGTGGTCCGATACGCCATGCCCAATGCCGTTATTGTTAAAAGCTGCAACGACTCTGTCGGCCTGTTTGAGGTCAGCAGGATAATCGACTTCGCACCAGGCTAGTCCTTTAATCGAACATGTCAGCACTGTTCTTTCTTGAGCTATTTCATCGATTACCGACAGGTACCATCTTCGGACAGATTTTGAGTCCGCCATGGCATTTTCCAGGCGATCTTTGAATATCGCAGGGCCTGTATCACGGAACAGTATCATGCCAATCGATTCTCCGTGAATATTTCCAGAAGAGATGTCTTTGCCGACCTTGGTAAGACGGCTGCCTTCCATGCTGACCTTCATGTCATCTGCATCGTAGATATCTTTATGGTTCACAGTAACCGTTACCGGGCTGGCAGGTGATTTGAGCAGGCTCTTTACAACGGCCGCCTCAAACAGGGTATCGCCGTTAAGCAGGATAAAATCGTCAGTCATTTCACCTCGAACCTTCCAGCAGCTGACCAGGTTGTCTGTCGTTGCGTAGTCCGGGCTGTAATGGGTCTGTATCCTTTGCGGTCCGTAACGGCGCTGTAGTAAATCCTCAACCTTATCCGCCCCGTATCCTGTGACCACTGTGATCTGGTCAACGCCGCATTTATGCAGTTCGTCAATCTGCCATTCAATGATCGTTTTACCCTGGATCTCCAGGAGGCATTTTGGCATTGTGGCAGTCATCGGCAATAATCGTTTGCCCTGCCCGGCGCTTAAAATAATCGCCTTCATATAAGTAACTCCGGTTTTTATGTGTGAAATTATTAAGTTTTTAAAATAGTTGGATCATTATATAAGGCAAAGATGACATCCATGGAATGCACTTGTTTTTCATGTACATCTGGTAGGGATCGTCGGTTGTCCTAATTTATGACCCGTTAGATTTACAGTAATATTATCCCGGCAACAAGCTTTTATTTTGTTCAGCCACTCTGGCAGAGGGCAAACTTTACAATAAGTAACCATTTTTTGCATATTGACCTTGGTTCTTAACCTGTGTATCGTCATTTTTATCAAAAGACTGAATCCGTTACGGGAAACAATTTAAAACTATATGGCCTCCGTGTTTTCAAGGGATGCAGCCGGCCACTCACGGATCCAGGAAAAGTGCCTTCCTCATCGCAAATACTATTCCAAATTGCATGAAAGAATCAGATTTCAGAAAATCATCCCCAAAAAACAATGGCCAACTGTCAGGCAGTTCCCTGCAAATTGTTAAGGTAGAGGATCGTCAGGCACGCAATACTTTTATCCGGTTACCATGGTCTCTGTACAGTAACGATCCAATGTGGGTGCCACCATTATTGCTTGAACGGCGCATGCACCTCTCTCCCAAAAATCCATATTTTGAACACGCGACATGTTGTTTATGGGTTGCTTACCGTGATGGCAATCCGGTCGGTCGTATCAGTGCCCAGGTAGACCAAATGCATCTCGAACGCTACAAAGACGCCACCGGTTTTTTTGGAATGCTGGAAGCTGAGGACAATATTGAAACGTTTCAGGCGCTCTTCAACACTGCGGAATCCTGGCTGCACAGCCAGGGAATGGTATGCAGCAGAGGACCGTTCAACCTGTCGATCAACCAGGAATGCGGTTTACTGGTAGCTGGTTTTGACACTCCGCCGTCAATGATGATGGGACATGCGCTGCCTTACTATGCCGAACACATCGAGCAGTGTGGATACAGCAAGGAAAAGGATTTACTGGCGTACATAGTTGAAGGAGATATTGAATATTCAGCAACCAGAAAAATGCTCTTGAAAAGGGCCAAAGGCCGTATACATACACGACCGCTAAGAAAAAAACATTTTCAGGAAGATCTGGATATTATCTTCAGCATATTCAATGATGCCTGGTCGGATAATTGGGGTTTCGTCCCCTTTAGCCCAAAAGAACTTAAGCACCTGGCTGACGATTTGAAACTTCTGATCAATGATAAGCTTGTCAGTATTGCAGAAGTGGATGGAGAGCCGGCAGCATTTATTGTGGCGCTCCCAAACCTCAACGAGGTCATTTGGGATTGCAATGGGAAGTTGCTGCCGTTTGGCTGGCTGAAAATATTGTGGCGCCTGAAAGTGAAATATCCTGAAACAGCACGGGTAATGCTTATGGGTGTTCTCAGTAAATATCAAAGCAGCCCTTTAGGTGCGGCACTCGCATATGAGGTGATTGGCGACGCGCAGAAAGCAGTAATTAAATGTGGTATTAAAAAGGTTGAACTGTCCTGGATACTTGAAGATAATATGGCCATGCGGAATATAATCAGGGATGGTGGCGCCAGGGAGTATAAAACATATCGTATTTTCAGTAAGGATATTTGATTAGCAGAATATTATGGATACTGTACAGCAATTTTTTACCGCAGTCGTGCTTGCCGCCGACCGGGAAGCGGAGAATCCGGTAGCCAAAGCAGCCGGTGTCCGGTGTAAATCACTGGCCCCGATCAACGGTACGCCGATGATATTCCGGGTCCTTGAGGCGCTGTCATCCTCCGGCAGAGTGAAGGGTCGGCTTATCTGTGGCCCTCCCACTACAATTATGGAGCAGGAGCCTATGCTCAGCGAATATATCGCTGCCGGCAAGGTGGACTGGATGGAAAATCAGGCAACTCCCAGTTTGAGTGCACTCCATGTCATGCAGTCAGTTCCGGAAGAGACTCCTGTCCTGTTAACAACCAGCGATCATGCTTTGCTGAGCCCTCAGATCGTTGATCACTTTTGTAGTGAAGCGCAACGGACAGGATGTGACGTTGTCGCTGCTGTAGCACTCCATGAAACAGTGGCCGCCGCCTATCCTGAAACAAGCAGAACGGCATATCGTTTCAAGGATGGATCATACTGTTCCTGCAATCTTTTTGCTTTTTTGACCCCGCGGGCACGGACAGCGCCATCTTTCTGGCGCCGTGTTGAACAGCAGCGCAAGAATCCGTTACGGGTGATTAATGCTTTAGGATGGATTACGGTAATGCGTTATTTAATGGGCAGTCTGACCCTGGCAGAGGCATTGGATCGCATATCGCGCCGCTTGGGATTCAGGGCCGGGGTCGTTGTCATGCCTTTTCCGGAGGCTGCCATTGATGTTGATTCAGTGAGCGACTGGCATTTTGTTGAGCGGATCGCCGCACAAACTCCCGCATGACTCAATCACCAGAACCGACGGTATCAGTTCAGCCTGGCGTTTTGCAGCTCCAGCACAATTTTTCCAAAAATATTGCTGGTCCCGCTGACCCTGACCGGTATCAGTTTTTCCGGATCCATATAGATGCGGATGTCTTTATTAAGACCAAACAGTGAAAAATTTTCCGGCTCCTTATTTTCAGGTGTATACGGTTCAGTCTTAATGGAATAAACGAGTGGAGTGATTTGATCTGTGATCGTTTCTTTCTGGGATGCGGTTGGGAGCTTGAAGGAAACCTCTATGGGTGATGATTCTACCTGTCGTATGGTCATCCGGTGCAGTTGCTTCCTGCCGAAAACACAGATTTCTTTGGAATCCTGCTGCATGTCTGAATCTAGGGTAGGCAGTATATAAAAAATGAGTGACTGATCGGATATTGAACTGCAGCCGTCAGATTCTACTGGATACTCATAAAAGTGCTCATTGCGTGACGTCCATTTGGTCGGCGGCTGTTTTTTTTCAGCAGAAACGCCCGGTTGAATTTCATGGCGGCGCACGCCTTTTTTCTCCCAACAGTAGCTTTTTATCCACGGATCATCATCGTTTCTCACCCGGATGCGTTTATACGGCAACCCATCAGGTTCCTTGAACCAGATCTGTTCTTCGTATTGGCCATCTGAGAGCATCCCTTTTGAGGATGTTCTCACAGTCAGCAGCCTGTTGTCATTGTCAGCCTCTGAACAGCGGGGAAGGTATGTCCCAGCTGTTGCAGCTGGATCATCGGGTGACAGTTCCCCTGGGCCGAGGTGCATTTTTACAGTGATGGTTGTTAAGAGCTTTGAGCCCTTAAATGTCAGGTCTGTCCAGGAGACCTTATTGTTAACAGTGGTTTCAGTAGTAGTATTTTCTTCAGCAGCAATAAGTTGCGGCGAGATGAATAGTACTGCCAGCAATAAAATAATATTTATTTGTTTTGGGAAAAGTTCCATGATTCAAAACATCTTCTGTCGTGAATTTGATTGGTTGTTTTTTGGAAAGTGGATTGTACAAAATAAGAATAAGACAGAAATCCGCTATAAGCAAACCTGAATTCAAGTTCGAAGTGCAACTCTTCTGAGTTGGCATGAGAGGCGAGCTGCTGTAGGCTCATGCTTTTCTAACCGACCAAGGAAAGAGG
>PJEL010004552.1_pt1 | contig 11387 bp, 3 predicted proteins | sample 1853271 | NCBI WGS metagenome assembly PJEL01 (sample SAMN08108733, study PRJNA415343) | Invertebrate metagenome, whole genome shotgun sequencing project. | host: Globobulimina | place: Sweden: Gullmar Fjord | collected 2015-08 | reverse complement strand
CCAAAGTTTATGAAGTTTACAGCAGACAATGTCTGTAATACTGCTGATCTAGTATTAAAGAACATAATAGCACCAATACTACCTGTTAGCCAGTCAGTTACTCTAGTTGTCAAAGAATCACTACCTGTAACTCTATTTTTACCGGTCTCCATTCTAGTTAATATATTCTCCATAGCCTTACGGTATTGCTTACCATATATAGCTTCTAGTTTGTTTAGATTTTTTTCAGAAAATATAATGTCAACATTTTGTTGCCAAAGCTCTAGATACTCTTTTCGTTTAGTAGTGTTTAACGTTTCAAGTAAATCAGTAGTTATAGTACCTGTGTTCCACGAGTCAGTAGGAGACGCATAAGCAGTTCCTTTATTCAACTTCATTATTTCTGTACCAAAAGATTGCAAGTCTGGTCTAGAGTTAACGTAATCAACTAAAGTTTTAACATCAGCATCGTCTAAACCAGGAACATCTTTACCTATTTGATTCCATATCCAAACACGAACAGCTTGCTCTGTTGTAAAAGGTTCACCTGGTAGTTTCTTTTTTAAATTCTTAGGTACTATTTTTAATGTCTTTTTTAGCGCTCTAAAGTCTCTACCTAAAGAATTTCTGTCTCTAGATACATTTTCCATTGCTCTTGCGAAAGGGTTCAATAAGTTTTTCTTATACCAAGCCATTTGAGCATCACCAGTCTTGTTTTTACCTAAAGTAGCATACAATAAACCTACAAAGTCTTCAGCTGATGGTGGTATAAAGAAATTAAATCTACCTTTGCTAGCTCCAAGAACTTCGGCTTTAACACGCTTATACTCTTTATCAGATGCAATACCTGATTTTTTCTCAAGTATATCGTTAAAGTCTTTGTCTAAGTTTTGAGAATTACTAAACTGTATACCTGCTTCAGCCTGTTGGTCGTCTAACTCTTTCATTTTATCTAACACTTCTTGGTTAGTAAAATTACCGCTAAGCCTAAAACCTTCTGGTAGTGTTTTGTTATTTGGTTTTCTAGCTTTTTCTACAGCTTCATATAGATCAGCTTGCGTTTCTGCTTCAGTATTCCATACTGAATAAAAATCTTTTTTGTTTTGTTCAGACGTTTCTAAGCTTTTACTGAAACTTAACTTCATCTTAGACTTTGGTAAATTACCTAAAACAGTTACAGCGCCGTCAGTGACTTTTCCATCTTCATAAATATTATAACCTAAATCCCATTCAGTGCTGTTTGTAGAAAACCAATCAAACCACTCGCTTATTATTTCGTCAGCGTTTTTTAATGATAACACATCTCTAATGTCATAAAATTTTTCCTTAGGTAATTTAAATTTTTTAGAAGCATATTTAGCAAACTCTCCAACATCATTTAAATCAGGTATTATCATGTTAGTATCTAGATCAGACACTTTAACACTGTATACTTTGTTATCACCCCACATTTCAGCTGCTTCTAAGTCATTTATATAGAACCAAGTAGCATCACTACTTAAGGTATCAGATCCTCCATGGTAAAGAGTTTTATCCTTTATATCTTTAATAAATTTTTTATATTTCTTAGATTTTAAAGTTTTGTTTAAATCAGTTTTTACAAAACTATTTGAATATTCAATATTCTTATACTTTCCTTCTTCTTTGTATTTATTTAAAGCTTTTACAAATTCCTCTACGTTATACCTAGCTTCGTCAAGCACTGTTACATTATTTTTATTCAGTAATTTGTCTAGTGTTTTAGGTATTAAGTTTACTTTAGATTTTTCTATAAAATTTCTTAAATTTTTTTCAGTTATACTACCTGTGTTAAAATCAATGAGTTTTTTATATATAGAAAGTGCAGTTGTTTCATGCTCTAACATTAATTCGTTAGGTTTAAAACCTGTTATTTCAAATCCTGGCTTAGAAAGTTTTCTTAAAATACCTCTTTGATCTAAACTAATTAAATTTAAATAACCTTTAGCTTTGTCTAAGCTTAAACCTTTTAAAACATTTATAATGTAATTTAAAGCGTTTAAAGCCTCTGAATTCATTAAAGAAACAGTTTCAGGAGTGAAGCCTTCTTTTATTTTAGTTATGTCAAGCATACCTGTTAAAACAACATCATTTAAAGTTATAAAAGTTTTACCATCTTTTTTAAGTAACTTAAATCCAAGGTCTTCAACTCCTAAGGGTTTTAGCAATTCATTAAATAAGCTTTCATTTGTTCTTATACCATCAATATTTCCAGTTCTAATTGATCTACTCTCGTATTTTATAAAATTTAAAACTGCTTGTATTTTGTCATAAGGTTTTTTTGCTTTGTTTATGTTGTTTTTTAAATTAGATTTAGCATGATTAAAACCTATTGTTCTATATTCATATTTAAAAATTTTTCTATATTCTTCAAAAGATTCTACAATAGCAGACTGAGTGTCTCCATCAACTAATTCAACTAAAGAATTTAAAAGTTTTATTTCAAATTGTCTTCTGCCTTTAGTGGTTAAAACCGTGTCAACAATATCACTTATAGATTTAAAAGTTTCATATATATTTTTAGACTCATTTATTTTTAATATTATACTACTCCAAATGTCATTAGTTAAATATACGCTCGCTTCTTTAGACTTTAATTCGTTAATAGTTTTTGTTAGTGATTTTTTTTGATCTTCACTTAACTGCACCTTTTTAAAAGTTTTACTAAATTGAATATCAGACTTACCTGCAGCTATGTTTTGAGCTTGCACATCGGTAACACCTTCAAGCTGTCTAACTTCTGTGTTAGTTGCTAGTTTACCAAATAACGTTGTTATAGCTTTTAGTCTTTGACCTATAGCCCTATCATAAGTGTTTGGTTGACCTTTAACGATACCTAGTTCTTTTAGGAACTGTTCATACGTCAAACCTGGTTTAAGCTTCTTAATTGCAACCTGAGACGTTACTCCTTTACTACGTTTACCTGTAGCTTCATAAAAAGCTTTCATTAAACTAGAAGGTATTTTAAGACCTGTACCTTTAACACCTCTATATGCTTGAGCATCTACAGTGGCTAACTCAGGAGCTACGTTTTCAGGTGGTAATAATTTAAACAAGTCTTGCCCCATTGATTTTATAATATCTTGAATCTTACTAGACTCAGATTTTATAACCATACCTACTTTAGCATCAGGATAATATATTTTTATTTTACTTATATTACTAGCATCAACGATGACATCTTTAAAAGCAAGATTATCTGCTGGATCAGTAACCTTTAGTAAAGGTATATCAAATATTTCTGCAGTTACTTCAGCGGCTAAGTCTTTTAAGTTACCAAAAGTGTTTCCATCAATTAAGGCTTTACCGCCTTCCACTATCTTCTTAACAGCTTCTTTGTATTTCTTCTGTAAACCTAAATTTCTAATTAACTCTATAGGTTTTATTTTCCTAGAAGGTTTCTTTACAGTCTCTTGAGTAGAAGTAGATTGTTCTGCTGCAGTTTCTTTTACAGATCCTAACTCACCAGCTGTAACATCTAAACTTTTATCTGCTATTTTTCTAAACCTTTCATATGTTTGCTGAGCTTTGGGAGCTATGTTGTTATATACCCATGTAGAGAATTTAACTTCAATATTATCATTTAATTTTAATTCTTTACTAGGATTATTCTTCTTATAAGAATTAAATATTTTTAAATCTTGTTTTTCTAAAACAGTTTCAGCTTTACCATCTAGCATTTTTTGAGTTATATTTACTGACGGTTTATATTTGTCTATTATTCCAGGTAGAAATTGTCTTAAGTAATCTCTAATTTCAGTTCTATCGTAGTCACCTTTTCTAGTATCATACTTTATAGCTTTTAAAGCTAGAGTGTCAAATGACTCTAGTAGTTCAGTTTCAGCATTTGATTTTTCTTTTCTAGTAGTTTCTTTAGACTTTATAGTCTCTACTAAACCTTCGTTATCAAATGTCTTTTTATCTGTTACTACTTTTTCTTTAACTTCTTTTTTAACTTCTCTTTTAGCTAAAGTTTCTTTTCTTTTAGTTAGTCTTATTTTGTTTTCTAAGTTAGCAATAGCTTGATCATATTCAATCTCATTATCAAAATCCATTACATCTAATTCATTAAGCTGATCTTGCAGCTCATTGAATGGTTTTGATTTACTAATAACTTCATCGCCTTGCTTGGAAGTTAATACAGCATCTGAAAGATCAACATCTCCTAACGCTTTTTCAGCTTTAGAAGTTAGTGCTCCTTTATCTGCGCTTTGATCATACTCTTTTATAAAATTGTAAACATCTTGACCAGAGTCAAATGATATATTTTCATAGCCTCTAGGTTTAAACAAGCCTACTATAGCATCACCTATTTTTTCAAAAGTAGTTTTATCATAGTTTATTTGTTTTTCACGAAGCGCATCGGAAAAAACATTCATATACTCTGTGTTATATTTTTTACCAGTATAATCCCGCCTCTTCATCTCGCCATCTATAAACCTTCTTTGACTGGACGTCATAGATCTTTTAAATTGTCTAACAAATTTACCTTGATTCTTAGAATCTCCAATTAATTTATTAAATATAGGATGTAACAATTCATGACTACCAACATTTATAGCGCCTTCTTCTCTAGCAAATTCTTTATTTATAAGTATTTTATTACCAATAGAAGTACCATGCGTTCTACCTTTGATATCCTTGAATTCTTTTACACTTTCTTCGCTAACATTTTTAACTGCCAAGACAGCTTCATTAAAATCTTTTTGGTTTTCATAAACTTCAAATTCTAAACCTCTTTTTAAACCTTCTTCTTTCGCAAACTCTAAATTTTTATCAAGTTGCATGTCAAGAAGTTTTTGTCTAGCAGACTTATATTCTGTATCAAAACCTGATTTAGCTGAATTATATGTTTCTTCTGATATTTCACCGCTTCTAAGCTTTTTGTTCAACTCAGTTACTTTATATGCCGATGCATCTGCAAGATCTGTAAGTGTTTCTATTTCTGATATTTGACCATCGGTTAGATTTTCATATATAATATTACCATTTCTAACGGCGTCAGCTATTTCTGATTCTTTATTATCTATTTCTTTTTGCAAACCTTCTTTAACAACATCATCAGTTGATTTGTTGTACTTAGCTCTAACACTAGATAAAGCGTTTAAACTTTTATCTATAGATCTGGCGTCTGTTATTGTTCTTATGGTATTCATAGCTTTAGCTGAATAACTACCAGCAGCTAAACCACCTCCTCCTAGAAATCCTTGAACACCAGCCTCTAAACCTTCTTGACTAGTTATAGCGTCTATAAATGCTTTTCCAACTTCAGCTTCTTTATCTGTTCCAGCTACGCTACCAAACTCTTTATTAACTTCATCTGCAGCATGTTGAAGTATTTCTGTTGTAAACTCTGTAGTACCGGTAGCTAAAGTATTCATCACGGCTCTAGCGTTTTTACTATATATTGTTTTTGCTGCTAAATATTTATTAGCTTGACTTATTAAGTTTCCACTACCAGCTGTTCCTTTTGAAGCTCCTTTAACTCCTTTTAATATAGCCCCTATACCTACATATTCTAAAGACGACGAAACAATTCCCATTCCAACAGGTATTGCCGTGTCAGCTTCTCCTGATTTTATAAGCTCATCAACACTTATACCTAGGTTTTTAGCTTTTAATTTATTAAATTCAACATAGTTTTCAGCAACATATTCAGATAAAAAACCTGCACCAACAGTACCTACTCCAAAAGCAACGCTACCCACGGCACTTGTTAAAGCGTTTATAGTCCCTGCAAAAGCCCCTCCTATATCACCATTTTTTATACTTTCAATAACGCCTTTAGTTTCTTTAGATTCTAACTTTTCTTCTTCAAACTTTTTTATAGATTTCAAAGTGCTTTCGCTACCAACACCTTTTGCCATGTATGAGTCTTTACCTTTCTCTTTAACATATTCATCAACAGACTCTTGACCAAACATCATACTCCACACGGCGTTAGAAGCTATATCTAAAGATGCTCTAGCTCCACCACCTTCTCCCTCAGTGTCTAGCCAAAACTCAAACACATCACCAACTTGCTCTCCTAAATTAGAAAAAGAGTTTTTAATTGATTGCCAAGAAGATAAAGGATCTTCTACTTCAACAGCAGCTTCTGGTGACTCCAAAGAAGTATCCACCAATGCTAAATCCGTATCTTCTGCAGTTGCATCCGCTGTTACAGGTGCAGTCTCCGTTGCAACAGCTGTTGGAAAATCTTGTGTATCTTCTTGTACAGCTCCAATTAATTTATTATACTCTTGCTTTTCCCCATCATAACCATCTTTAGAAAATAAGTCATATGAATAGTCTAAAGCTTCTTGATTGGTCTTTAGTAATTCTTTATATTCTTCGATAGTTCCTTCGTAACCATCGTTTGTAAATAATTCAAATGAGTACTGTAGTGCTTCTTCGTTCATTATTTAATATTATTTTAGTTAAATCGAGACGCGTTGTTGGTTGATTTTTTTCTTTCTTGGTTAAGCATTTTTTCTAGTTGCTTAATCTTAGCTTCTTTCTCAGAAGAGCTACCTGATCCACCAGATATAACAGCTTTAGCGTATCGCTTTATACCTGCTTTAGTATTTAGATCTATAGTTCTGCTAACTTGATCTACTTCACCAGCTTTTGTTTTGTTTTTGTTTTCAGTAATTATTGTAACTTTACCCATGCCACCTTCTTCTGCTGGTTGACTAAAGTCAGTACTAACAATTTCTTCAGTACCTTGTCCAAAATTAACAGAATTTTTTGGTAAAGTTCTACTTTCAATTGACTCTTGTATATCCTTGAGTAGTATACTAGCTGATTGAGCTGCTTGACTTGTTTTCTTGTCAAAGTCATTAGGCTTGTAATCCTTTGGTTTGGTTGTTCCAAAGTTCTTACTTGTGTTAAACTGAGGAGTAGAATCAACAACGTAGTTTAAATAAGCTTCCTGTATGATAGCTAAATCAGGATCAACTATTAACATCCCTTGCTCGTCTCTACTCTGAGACCAAGACTCTTTTTGTTTCATACCTGGGTTAGATCCAGCTAATACATTATTGTAAAAATTTATAGCATCTCTGGTTGTTAAACCAACTACAACTTGATCTGTTTGTATTTTTGCTTGAGTTTTTATATATTCTTTATCTGGGGACTTAGTATAATAAGTTGCTCCGTCTTTGCTAGTTACTTGTCTATATTCTGAATTTGTATAAGCTTGTGATGTTATAGAGTTTAAATCTAAGTTTTCTGCTAATAGTTTTTGTGTTTTTGTGGTTTGTGAAGATAGATTTGGAACGTAGTCAGGCTCTACTAAACTATCCATGTCATTATTTATGATGCTTCCAACTAATTCATTTTCTTCATTATACACGTCTATATACATAACGGGTCCATCAGGACCAGTCATATCATACCTTGCTTGCTTAGATCCAATAGCTCCTTTAAAACCATATAGTATATCTAATGCTTTTAAGTTTTCAGGGTTATTACCTCTACTAAAACCACCTTGGTCTCCCATAGGTATTGATCTTTTTTCTAAATATTCCTGCTGAGCAGCCGCGGTATTTTGCAGTATACCATTTATATGCGTACCAGCGTTGTTCATGTTTCTTATAAAGTTCTTCTGTTCTTGAGTTCTTTCAGTTGGGTTGATTTTATATATATCATTCAACATGTTAACTTGTTCGTTTAAACCGTTAAAGTCTATCGAAGAGTTTTTTGACTGAGCTTGAAATATAGATCGAGCGGCTGCCTCAGATCTCTTGTCAGCATCTTTAATTATCAACTCGTTTTTTCTAGCTTTTTCTTTAAAATCTGCTGCTAACTTGTTAGACAGTTTTTCAAACGAACCGGCAACAGATTGCTGCATCTGCCTAACATATTGTCCTGACTGTGTATCTACGTTTTGTGTAGGATTTCTATAACTCATGTTTTATTTTTTTATTACACTTTAAAAGCTCCTCCTGCTACTGCAGATCCAAATGTAGAAGCTAAACCACCAATCATACCTGTTAAAGCACCTGTTCTATCAGAACCTGCTTGCATTTGCCTAGCTTCAGCTCCAGACAATTGAGTTGAAACTCTATCTAATTGTTGCATTTCTCTATCTTCCTTAGCACCAAAAGTAAATGCAGCGCCTTGAGCTTGAGCTTGTTGAACTCTCTGTCCTTCACCTATTTGTATACCTTGTATTCGTTGCTGTTCTTGCATCCTTCTAGCCTGTAAATCTTGCTCTCCTTGTGCTCTTAGTTTTTCGTTTTGAGCTTCTTGTTGTTCTATACTAGCAGACACACCTTTCTTGCTAGATAAAGCAGCTTGTGCTAAAGCAGTGGCTCCACCAGCTCCAGAACCAGTGGCTCTTAATGTATCTAGTGTATTAGCTAAAGAAATGTCAGCTTGTTCTATTTCCATCTCAGCAGCTTGAGTTGCTACGCTTAAATTAGCCATGTTATTAGTCATTTGCGAACTTAGATCAGCGGCTAAGCCACTTAAATTAGTTACTCCAGCATAAGGGTCTGTTATAGGTTGTCTACTGTTTTCTAGACTTGTTAATTTTCTTTGCAAAGCTTGTTTCTCTCTACGAGCTGCTCTTTCTTTTCTTTTAGCAGCTCCACCACCGAATATACCGCTTAGTAATTGTATTCCTCCTGAAACTAATGAACCAACAGCCATAGCTGTTAAAGGTTCTGCCATTTGAACATTGCCTTGCCCAAAGAAAAATATTTCTAAAAATTCTATCATATTGTTTGTTTTATCTTCCGTATGTTGTGCCTACTGCAAACAACTCTTTTAATCCACCTGGATCCGTTGTTGTATCTGTTTGTATAGTGACAGTAGCGTAGTAAGCTTTAATTCCTGAATTGTCAGAACCTACTAAAACTTGGCCAGGTAAAGGCGTTGGTGAGTTGTTTCTTATAGCTGCCACATATTGATTTTGTTTTCTGTCAAACCCTGCTCTATAAGGTATGTTGTTTTCAAAGTAAACACCCTCATCATAGCTATATATTCTTTCATAAATATTAGCATATGAATCTAAAACAAATGTCGCATTAACACCAATAGCGCCACCACCATTAGCTAATACTGTTTGAACATCACCGGTCACATAGCCAGAACCAGGTTGATTTATTACTATTGAAGCAATACCACTACCACCAGGAGCAGTAGCTACTATATCCACTGTTAAGCCAGTTCCAAAGCCGTCAGACGATGTACCTACATTATTACCTGTTAAGTAGAATCCACTTCCAGGGTTAGTTGTTGTAAAAGTAGCAACATCAGCAGTACTTGTAGCTTGTTCTATGTTATTAACCCATAAACCATTTACTAAATCAGTTCCAGTACTATCAGACACTAAAGATGTTACTTCCCAACCATTAGTCCCTTCGTAGCTTATAGTTTTAAATGTTTTAACTCTAGTTGGATCAGGATTAAATACTAGTTTTACACTAGATTTATTATTTACACCGTAAAAATTTCCTCTATTAACACTATCTGAATAGTGTCTCCATATAGATCCATCATTTATTGTGAAAAAGCTACCTTGAGAACTAAAACCAGAACTTGGTTTATAGTCATAAAAACTTACCCAACCATTTGTAGCTTCTTCAAAACTTAAAGTATTGTATGTATTGTCTGCATTTTGCAATGATACTACATAGTTTTTATTATATATATCGTAAGCTCCTATTATACTACCAGTAGAACTAACAGTTGCTAACTTATCTCTAAAGAAATCAACCATACCGTAGTTGGATATTTCAGTAATGCCATCCATTGATAACCTAAGCACAGCGTTTCTGTTTCTATCTGTAAAGTATTTTTGATATCCGTAAACAGCAAATGATTCTGGGTTTGTAGATATACCGTATTCACCAGCATATGCTATTATCTGACCAATAACTAAATTAGCTGTGGTTGTAATTGCACTTCCTTCAGCTGAATATATAGCGTCTTTATCTATTAAAGCTCTATTTACTTTATCTTCTTGAAATATAATTAAGTTAGTATCTTCAGCATATAGCTTTTGTATACTACCATTAACTGGGTCTACGCTTCTAGTTATTTCTTCACCAACACTAAACTGATTAGATTGATTCACACCTGTTCTAGAATTAAATATTCCAGAATATATCAATGAATTTGACCTTCTTTGCTGTGCATCGTTATCTTCTACTATGTAAGCTTTTACACCTAGATCTGTAGACGTATTGTTATAACCACCCCTTATTCTTGACTCCTCTATGTACCAATCTTCTTCTATAACTGTAGTGCTTGGAGCAGTCCAAGGCGCTGTACCAGGGTCAGGTAGTGGATTAACCGGCCCTATTGGGTTTGGTAAATCCGCTAATCTCTTCATATAGAATGAGTTAAAATATCCTACTTCTAGTGTTATTGGCATATTATATATATTACTTGTTTTTTTGTTTTATTACTCAGGCGCTGATGTACACGTGCTGTATATGTCATCTCCAAACTCAACATTAAACGTAGTTGTTAAATCTTGCGGTGATAAACTACATCTTCCTCCTGTTATAAGCGTACTTATAACCCTATACTCTCCGGGAATATCAAAAACTTTTTTAATCGACACTGAGTCATTTGCTCCAACCTGAAGTGTTTCGTTATATACAAAATCACCATTAGAATCAACTGCTTGTGCCCAACTACCAGATCCAATTGGTTTTCTTTGAATTGTAAATCCAATTATATCATCTTCTGCAGCTGCGCCACCACCCACATTTGTTAGAGTTGGTGTTATGTATAAAGTACCTTGTTTTAAAGCTCCTGTGGTTGGTGTGAAAAATTCACTAGCTGCTTTGCTTTCAACGTTATAAGTATCGGTAGCTAATATAGCTGGGTAAATTACAGTAGAACCACCACCTGTTACAGTTTGAGAACTAACAGAGCTTACCGTGCTACTATCTAAAAACTGAACTTGAAGAGCATCTCCACAGCGAGTTAAAGGTGTAGAACCTTGTCTACCTTGACATAATGCTTTATTAACACGTTGAGCACCTACTGTGAAAGTAATAGTACTTATCGAGCTAGATAAACCATTTCCATTAAGATCTGTTACTATAACACCCACATTATAGGTTGTATTAGTAATTAAATTATTTATAGATGTTAATACACCTGTAGAAGAATTTATAGCAAAATCAGTTTGAGCAGGACTTAATGACCATACTAGTTCTTGAGTATTTACAAGAGTGTTAGCGCTTCCATTTACAGCGCTTAAATCTATTATTGTTTGACCTGAAGCTGTTGTTACACTAGTTGGTTGGCTAAAAGAGTCTATAGTTGGAACTATATTAGTTAAAGATATGTTTGATAAAACTATTGTGTCATTAAATGTTCCAGCACCACTAGTATAAGAAGTATCTACAGTTATAGTATACACTCCCGTATATCCTAAATCTACA
>PJEL010004551.1_pt1 | contig 11387 bp, 7 predicted proteins | sample 1853271 | NCBI WGS metagenome assembly PJEL01 (sample SAMN08108733, study PRJNA415343) | Invertebrate metagenome, whole genome shotgun sequencing project. | host: Globobulimina | place: Sweden: Gullmar Fjord | collected 2015-08 | reverse complement strand
CGCCAATGAAGGTTTTTTTGGTGGTTATGGCGGCTGGATTATTCAGCCTGAGCCAAACAGTGCGATGGCTGCGATTAGATAAGCCGACGAAGAGACTCAACAGACTCAAGGCTTCCAGGATGAGCTGATGCAGCTGTTCCAGGACTATGTGGGCCGTCCAAGCCCCATCTATCATGCCAAACGCCTCAGCGATAAACTCGGCGGCGCACAGATCTATCTCAAGCGTGAAGACCTTAACCACACCGGGGCTCATAAGATCAATCACTGCCTGGGTGAGGCGTTACTCGCCAAGTACATGAACAAGAAGAAGGTGATTGCCGAAACCGGTGCCGGCCAACATGGTGTCGCACTCGCTACTGCCTGCGCCTTGGTGGGGATCCCTTGTGAAATTCATATGGGGCAGGTCGATATTGAGAAAGAGCACCCTAATGTCACTAAGATGAAAATCTTAGGCTGTAAGCTGGTACCTGTCACTCAAGGTACGGCCACCTTAAAAGATGCAGTCGATAGCGCCTTTGTGGAATACCTGAAGAACCCGAAAGATTATCTCTACGCCATCGGCTCTGTGGTGGGTCCTCATCCTTTCCCTAAGATGGTACGCGACTTCCAAAGCATTATCGGTCGTGAGGCCAGAGAGCAGTTCCAACAGAAATTCAATAAATTACCCGATATCATCACGGCCTGTGTTGGCGGTGGCTCGAACGCCATCGGCCTGTTCACTGCATTTCTGGATGACAGCGAGGTGAAGATTGTCGGCGTCGAACCTGCCGGTAAAGGGCTGGATACCACAGAGCACTCGGCTACCCTCACTTTGGGCACGCCGGGCGCCATCCATGGTTTTAAATGCTATCTGCTGCAAGATGAAGCGGGTGAGCCACTACCGGTTCACTCCATCGCCTCAGGCTTAGATTACCCGGGAGTAGGTCCCCAGCACTGTTACCTCAAAGATATTGAACGTGCAGAATATGATTCGGTCACAGATGAAGAGTGCTTAGACGCCTTTATGACACTGTCGCGGGTCGAGGGGATTATTCCGGCTCTGGAGAGTGCCCACGCCGTGGCTTGGGCGATGCGCGAAGCCGCCAAACTACCGAAAGAGTTGCAAATTTTAGTCAACCTGTCTGGCCGGGGTGATAAAGACGCCGACTATGTAGCCGACAAACTTGGTCTTTAACACTTTGATGCTGAGTTAAAAAGCTATAGAGTCATACATTAAGCTTAGCCGTTTGCCCGGCTAAGCTTTTTTCGTTAATGCATCGGCGCAAGATAAATGTGATTGTGTTGTGGGCTTGATGAAATGGTTAATGATGGCGATTTTAAGGTTACTAAATATGCGAATAGAAGATCTGAAACTTTTTACTATTGTCGTGAAACTTGGCAGTTTTACCGCTGCGGCCACGGCTTTAGATCTGCCTAGGGCTAACGTCAGTCGACGGATTGGCGAGCTTGAAAAGTCCCTTAATGCACAGCTGTTTTTCAGAACGACCCGCCAGTTGAGATTAACCCAGCACGGCGAAGCCTATTATCATGAGCTGTTGACTGTGCTTGAGGGGTTTGAGCAAGCCAAAAACAAATTACATGATATCGATGATAAGCCTGTGGGCAAGGTTAAGGTGGGCTTTCTACCTGAGAGCGATGAGGCACTGCAGCCTATATTGGCCCGTTTTCAGGAACAATATCCTGACATTGAACTCGATTTACGCTTTACCAATAACTATGTCACCGATATTTACAGTCAGGGGTTAGATTTTGCTATTCACGGGGGCCGAATTCTGGATTCGGGTTTTATCGCCAGACGATTATTAAGTCTTGGGCGTTGCATGTATGCCAGCCCTGAATATATTGAAAAAAACGGCATGCCGAAAACATTAGATGAACTGAGAGAACATCAGTGTATTTGCTATCGCTGGCCGGACGGAACCCTTGATGATTGTTGGGATCTGCTCACCGAAACGATAGAAGTATCAGGCCGATTCAGTAGTAACCATATGGGATTTGTCCGGCGCGCTATCATAGGCGGGCAGGGCATTGGTTTTTTGCCTCCGCTGTTTGCATTTAATGCGATCGAATCGGAAGGGCTTGTGCGCATTCTGCCGCAATACCAGTCTAAGACCGAAGATGTGTGGCTCATCTATCCGGATAGGAGAGGGATAAGTCTCCCGACACGACTATTGATTGATTTTTTAGTAAAAGAAGTCCCTAAGCTCGCTACTTTGTCATGAAAATCATGACAGTGTTGTGCAATACACACTGATTATCTTGATTAGTTAAACATTTACACTCTGCCGCATTAGATATGTAGGGAGAGAGTAATGACAATTTCACGAACACTAGCCGGTTTTGGGCTGGCACCATTAACCTTATTGATGTTAACCGGCTGCGGCCAAACTCCGGCACAAACAGATAGCGTTATCACAAAAACCGAGCGTCCAGTACAAGTGGTGACGCTAAGCGATCTACAACAAGCCAACATCAAGCTCTTCTCCGGTGTCCTCGAAGCGACGCAAACCGCTAAGTTGTCATTTAAAGTGCCGGGAACAATCGAAGCCATGCTGGTTAAAAGTGGCGATAAGGTCACCAAAGGACAAGTACTGGCGAGACTCGACCCCCATGACTACCAGGTATTAGTGCTGGAGTTGGAAGCGCGCCTGGCAGAAGCGAGTGCTTCACATGAGTTGGCCGCGGCAGAACTCAAACGTGTTAAGCAAGCTATCGCAGATAACGCCATCTCAGCAGTCAATCTGGACCGGTCAGAAAGTGGTTATAAACGCAGCTTAGCCATGGTCAAGGTGATGAGACAAAATCTGCAAAAAGCGCAAGATGCCTTATCTTATACCGAGCTCAAAGCGCCTTTTAGTGGGGTTATTGGCTCACAATCTCAAGAAGCCTTCGAACAAACCTCGCCGGGGATCTCGCTTTTCTCTCTCCATCAGCCGAATAAGTTAAAAGCGGTCGTCGATATACCTGAGAACTTAATCAGTAAACTATTTTTTAATCAAGAGGCTACAGTGAGTTGGTATGGTGGTTTAAAACCAGTGTCGGCCGTATTAACTGAAATGAACACCCTTGCCGACCCCATCAAACAGACCTATTCCGTGCAGTTCCTCTTAGCGCAAAGCTCACAACAGATGACACCTGGTAAGGCGATAAACGTATCGGTGAACCTTGGCGGCGGACAAGGCAGTTACTGCTTGCCCTATGCGGCCTTGGCGGGGGAAGGGGCGGCTCAAAGTGTTTATCTGGTGAAAGACCAAATGATAATCGAGAAGCCGGTCCAGGTTGACGCAATGGAGAAGAACTCTGTCTGTGTCAGTGGCGATTTAACCACTGGGGATACTGTCGTTACTGCGGGCGTGCACTTTCTTAAACCACAGCAACATATTGTGGCCACATCTGTTAACGAGTTTAGCTACTAGGAGTCGTGATGAATTTAGCCGAATTTGCCATTAAGCAGCGTATATTTGTGCTGTTCTTCAGTGTGCTTTGCGTGATTGTCGGATTGGTTTCCTACTTTGAGCTGGGTAAGCTTGAGGACCCCTCATTTACCGTAAAAAGTGCCGTGGTTGTAACGCTTTACCCTGGGGCTTCGGCTCAAGAGGTTGAGCATCAAGTTACCGACAAAATTGAGACTAAACTGCAAGAGATGGAGTCAATGTGGAAATTGCGATCCCTGTCTCGCCCAGGGAGCTCGATGATTTTTGTGGATCTGAAAGAGACGACCAACTCAAAAGATCTGCCTCAAGAGTGGGATCTACTCAGACGTAAAATCAGCGATGTGAAATTAACCTTACCGGCAACTGCCCAGATAAGTATCGTCCAGGATGAGTTTTCAGAAGTCTACGGCATGCTGTTTAGTGTGTATGGCCAAAACGCTGAACCCGAACAGCTACGCCAATATGCTAAAGAGCTGCAACGCCGCTTGAAAACCATAGAGGGTATTAAAAAGATTGAACTGCATGGGGTGCAGCAGCAGGCTGTATATGTAGACTTACCCGATGAACGGTTAGCGCAATACGGGATCTCTTCAGCACAAGTTATCAATCAACTCGCGACCCAAAACCTGACCTATGACAGTGGTAGTTTTGCTGCCGATAATGAGCGGATCCGTATCGATCAGAGTAGCGGGTTTAAATCACTGCAAGATATTAAAGATTTGATTATCAAAGGTGGAGTGGGTGAGTACAGTACCGGATTGATCCGTTTAGACGATATTGCAGAGATCAGTTTAGATTACCAAACACCGGCTACAACCTTGAGTCGTTATAATGGCATGCAGGCGATTACACTGGCGGTTAGCCCTGTTGCAGGTATCAATGTCGTCAGCTTAGGTGAGCAATTAAATCAAATTATCGGTGACTATCAACAAACGCTGCCGTTAGGTATTGAGATAGGTAAAATAGCTTTTCAGCCAGATGAAGTGGACAAATCGATTGAAGAATTTGTCATTAACTTGCTTGAAAGTGTGTTGATTGTATTCGCGGTGCTGTTGATTTTTATGGGGTTCAAAAGTGCAACCATAGTCGGTGGTGGCCTTCTGTTTACGATTCTATTAACCCTGATCTACATGAACATTGCCGGGGTTGATCTGCAACGTGTCTCTTTAGGCAGCTTTATTCTTGCGCTGGGCATGCTGGTTGATAACGCCATCGTGATCACCGACCTGTTTGTAGTAAAGCTTAATAAAGGCATGGAGCGCACCAAAGCCGCGATTGATTCGGTAAAAGAAACATCTAAACCATTATTGGCAGCCACTGTGATTGCGATTATGGGCTCGAGTCCGGTGCTGTTTTCTAAAACGGATTCCGGCGAATTTGCTATCTCAGTCTTTTTAATTATCTGCTCCTCACTGCTGTTCTCCTGGTTAGTCGCTGTCACGTTAACGCCGCTACTTTGCTGGCTGTGGATCAAGCCGGATGCTAAGAAGAACGCTGATGAGACTAAAACGAGTCGGTATCAACTGGCGGTGAATTGGACCGTTTTGAATCCGCTTAAAGCCATCTCAATGGTGATCCCATTGTTACTGGTAACAGCAATAGCTGTGCCTTATGTTGCTGTGAATTTTATACCTAGCTCAGACAGACCTATGGTGTTTCTCGACTACTGGTTACCCAATGGTGCCCAAATAGAGCAAACATCCTCTGATATGAAGAAAGTTGAACAATGGTTGATAGAACAACCCGAAGTGAGCAGTATTGCCAGTTATGTGGGGGCCAGTGCGCCGCGCTTTTCTGTCACAGTAGAGCCTGAGCCTTATGACACGAGTTATGGCCAAATTTTAGTTAATGTCGATGACTATGAAGGGATTGAGTCGCTAACAAAACGTGGAGATATTTGGCTAGCGGATAATTTTCCCAATGCAGAGCCTCGTTTTAGAGCATTGAAGCTCGCCACCAAAGATAAGTTCAGCGTCGAGGCACGCTTTAGCGGCCCGGATCCCAAAATATTGCATCGGTTGTCAGAGCAAGCGCAGTCGATAATGCGGTCCAATAGCCATTCCAAATACGTACGTGATGATTGGCGTCAACACAGTAAAGTGATAGCACCTGTGATCAACCAAGAGCAGGCTCGCCGCGCGGGACTTAATCGCACGGATATCTCCTTAGCGATTAAACGAGCCACTGAGGGGGTGCCATTGGGCACGCTGAATCAGGGAGATCAACTCATCCCGATTAGCTTTCGCAGTGCTAATGCTGACTTAAGCAATTTAGAAACCTTACCCGTACGTTCCCTGCTGGGGATCCACAGCGTACCCTTGGGCCAAGTTGTCGATAGTTTTGAGCTTAAATCGGAAGAGAGCCTAATCTGGCGTCGTAACCGCGTACCGACTATCACCGCCCAAGCGGATGTCTTCGATGCCACTCCTGCTGAGGTTCGTAACCAGATAAAAGCGCAAATTGAAGCCATTCAGTTACCTGCGGGCTATGCGTTTGAATGGGGCGGTGAGTATTACGATGAAAACCGCGCGATTACCGATACCTTAAGTCAGTTGCCGAAAGCGCTCTTGATGATGGTGGTGATCATGGTGGCAATGTTTAACGGCTTTAAGCAACCGGCGATTATCTTGATCACTCTTCCGTTAGCGGCGATAGGCGTGACCTGGACCTTGCTGTTGCTCGACAAACCCTTCGGTTTTATGGCGTTGATTGGAGCCATCACACTATCGGGGATGATCATTAAAAATGGCATAGTGCTGATGGATCAGATCGAGTTAGAACGGGCTAATAACAGACCATTACGTGAAGCGGTACAGGCGGCGACAATCAATCGTACCATGGCCATTTCGATGGGGGCGCTCACAACCGCACTGGGGATGATCCCGTTACTTAGCGACCGCCTGTTCGATCAGATGGCGGCAACCATTATTGGTGGGCTTGCTGCGGCTACGCTTTTGTCATTGTTTATCATGCCGGCATTCTACTGCTTGTTTTATCGCGGATCGGATAAAACTAAAACAGACGCTATACCAGATGATTCAACGATAATCGCAGTTATACCGGAGCAAAAATAAAATGAATTTTTACCAAGTCGCCCCTGTTGTAGTGGCAATGATATTGGCTGGTTGTTCGGTCGGCCCGGATTATCAAAAGCCGGAAACAAATTTAGACAGTAACTTATATCAAGCGTATCTATATCAAAATACACCAGGGACTGAAGTCGGGGATACACAGTCAATAAAACATGCGTGGTGGACACAGTTTAATGATCCAATATTAAATCAATTGGTCATAGATGCACAAAACCAATCCATACCGCTTAAAATTGCCGCGCAGCGCATTCGGATGGCGCAGTCGTATCAAAGCGCCATAGAGTCATTTAAGGTGCCGACGGTAAATATTGGAGCGGGATTTGGCAACTATCAATTAAGCAAAAATGACCCATTAATAGGATCAGCAATAACGGCGATTAACCCAATCAGTGGCGAAGAACTTGGACTGGTGGATGATAACAATAGCGCTTTTTTTGCAGGCGCGACCATAGCTTGGGAAGTCGACCTCTTTGGTCGAATCGATAGGCAAGCTAATGCCGCAGCGATTCGAAAAGAGCAGCTAGTCATCATGCGCGAGGGGTTAACCACACTGATCACCTCCGATGTCATTCATAACTATCTGCAAATGCGTGGTGCACAGGAGCGCAAGCAAATTGCGCTAAACACGGCTAAAGATCAGCAGAGCACGCTTGAATTGGTCAGACTCATGGTTAAGAGTGGGTTTGGTTCAAAACTCGATGAGGCACGCGCCAAAGCGATGCTCGCAGTGACTCAGTCTATCGTGCCACAATTGGAGATAGCGGAGAATGCACATCGACAGCGCTTAGCCATTCTGTTGGGGGAAACACCCCAGCAAAGTCATCGGCGTTTTACTCAAGTGATGCCATTGCCAAATTTTGACGGGGTGATCCCAACGGGCCTACCCTCTGCTCTACTTAATCGCAGACCCGATATTCGTATCGCCGAACGTGAGATGGCTGCACTTAATGAGGAACGAGCCGCTGCGATAGCCGCGCAGTATCCTAGAGTATTCTTAACGGGGGCACCGGGTGTGCTTGCTAAGGATTTTGACGATTTATTTAGCAGTGATTCTATCGCTTGGGCTGCGAGTGCCGGCATTAGTTGGAATGTATTTGATGGTGGTCGCGGAGATGCCATGGTAGAGATACAGCAAGCGCGTTTTGATGCCAGCGTTTTGGGTTATAAGCAGTCGGTGAACGCAGCCTTTGGCGAGGTGGAAACCTTGCTGCAAGGTTATGGCCATAGCCAGCAATATGTGCAATTAGTGAGTGAAGCAGAGGCTGCGACAAACAGCGCTGTAGATAAAGCCAAATCACTTTACAGGGCGGGTCTAAGCGATTACTTGTCTATTTTAGATGCACAACGGCAGCACAACATGATGAAAGACCGGGTTGTCGCAGCCAAACTACAAACGGCTCACATGACGATAGGTTTGCATAAAGCGCTTGGCGGAAACTGGCAAGTCGGTAGCGATTCATCAACATAAGCCGTTCTTAGTCAAGCTGTCTGGCCGAGGTGATAAAGACGCCGAAGCTAAAGGGATGAAGTGTTCACTTCGTCCCTTTCTGTTTTCTACTCATCTCATAGTAATAACAGCCCGAAGACACCGAAAATGTTTCCTCTTAAACATGTTGCATAGCCTGTGTTTTATACTCTATAGGGGCTAGCCAAGATGTCGAGTAATAAAATCGACACAGAGCTTAATTTTGGGGATTTTATACTTTGCTTGTTGATACAAGAGGAAAAAATTTAAGTTTGGGTTTTGGCGTAGCAACCAACTTAAACTCCCCGTTGGAAAGTTGCTTAGCTACCACACGTTCCTGTGGAGCATTTCCTGCCCGAATAGCGATATCTATGGATTCTTTACCTAAGTTGATTAGATCATCGGAGAAATCCATATCTAAAATCATAGAGGGGCATTCTTGCCGGAATTTTGGTTTGCTGATGAATACAGATAGGCTGGTTTGGGATACTTTCTTCATGATAGATAGCCTCCCGCGTTGAGTCGATGGCCCGACAAGGACTGCTCAAAAGTCAGCTAAGAGATATTCAGCGGTTCGATTCAAATAAAGTCGATTCAAATACAGTCGGTTCAAATAAAAAAGCCGTCGGCATTTTTGATGTTCGATGGCTTTCTGTTTTTAGTTAAAATCCAGAAGTTAACAACTCGTTCTCTTTCACATAAATCATGATGAGTCGACGAGTCGTCACGCCGGAATCGAGGAACGAGATATCCGTGATCCAGCAGGTCAAAAGAGCCTTAGATTCCGTATAAGTTCGTCCCTCACTTTACGAAAACCGAGCAGATGTTTACCGCCATTATGTCAAAACACTATCTCATAAAAGGCATACTCGTTTGCGCTTAAGGAGTGAAGAAGCAAACAACACTCAAGTGTGCCACGGGTTAAAGGCGCAAAGTGCCGAGCCTGCCCAGATCTGCTAATCCATCTCTGGGCTCGCTCTAGCAAAACACCTGCCGAGATCAACATCCAAGTGCACTATTACTGCTAACTCATATTGCTAGCTTATTTCTAATCCTCATACTTGATTTGTTGATGCGGTGTTGAGTCTGGGGGAAATTAGTGGGCGAAGAACAAGTAATCGGAACAGGGAGCGGATCAAGGAGCTGATCAAGCAGTAGGTGAAGTAGTTAGTTTGAAACATCAGCTAAAAAACTTAGTTAGAATCTATGGCTAAAGTAAATCCCAAACTGGTCTAGCTGGGTTTCATTCAGCTCAAAATGGGTCCATTTTAGCTGCACTTCCGAAGTTCTAGTGACTTGATAATTGAGCTCTATCCCACCATAGGGGGATATACCGCTTTGTTGTCCCGAATCTACAGAGCCTAGTGTAGAGCGTGACTGTTCCCAGTTAAACGCACCGGCATGAATAAGCGTCGTAAAATTAGGTGACAGTACTATTCTCTTGCCGACCTTAGTGCCCCACCCAAGATATTGATAGGATTCATCGATTAAGCGATTGATGTAGCTGGCCTCCTCACCAAAGAAAGCGTTAGCCATCAATGACGATTGCGCTCCCCCAAGCTCAACCCCTTCAAATGCCACTTTCCAGTTTGAACCTTGTTCACTGCCTGTAAACGCGGAGTCATTAAATAAAAAGCTACTGGCTAAAGAGTTGCGAAGCGCTGATTCACTAAAGAAAGAGTTATTAATCAATGAATTCACATAGCGGCTAATGTCTATTTCTGTGTGACGAGTAAAGAGTGCCGGCTCGCTGTGAGTGGTAGAGGAAGCATAAGCCTCGGAATAATCGCTCACTGCATAAGCCTGAGAATCTATGGCCGCCAAATGAAGCATCGAATCATCTGCCTCGGCTTGATTGCTCAGAGTAAATAGCGCGCAGAATAAGGTTAACCATAGGGGGTAAAGCTTACAGGTTTGCAACTTGACTCTAACAGGCGCGTATTTCTGCTCTTGCGCTATCTCATTGGGCAACACTGGGATAGTTGAACTAAAAGAATCATTAGTGTGGATAAGACTCATATACTTCCTCTCATAAAACTTGACGTGTTCAGCCAAAATATTAGGTATGAAGCGCAAGTCAGAACTACACTTTCAACACTTAAATTCAGGCATAAATGCGCCATAACACCAGGCAGCTTTGTGTTTCAAACCCTTATGAAACGATTGTTTTTAGCGGTCGAAAAAGCGTCGGTATGTTTTGAAGTATTTAGGTCTGGGAGAAAAAATATTCAAATTAGTATTATAGGAATTTGAATTGACGACTCGACTAAATTTGACAAGATTATACCAGTTGTACGTTTTTTGTACAGCTCGGGGAGTGATTAAATTTAAGGACTGTTGCGCACTGAGGGTTCGTCAACGAGTTTATCGGGGAGTTTTTCCCCATTTATGCGGTGCTAGGAGCCTAGATATTTCATCGTGATGCTGTGTCGTTACCCTAGGCTGCTTAACGAAAACCTAGTTGTTTTCGATACCTTCAACCGTAACTAAACTGTCCCTCTTTTACTTCTTGTCATGAGATTTTTTATGTGAGCTTGCTATGTTTGTTTGGCGTGTTAGTTGGTGAGCGGATTAATTATCGGTTTATCCGACCACGAACAAGGGGGCGGCCATCTTCACAAGAATAACAATAGGTGTCTTTGTTTTAGATAGATTTTCGAAGAGTTGATGTCTGTACTTCTATCAACAATAAAAAGAGGGGGTCACAAAGGTAAGCCTTTATATCCTCACAAACATGATGATAAAAAATATGTCGCAAGTACACCTCGATTTAAAGATGACTACGTCCGTGTTGATACCATTGAAGCAAATGAGCCACCCATTGTTAACGCCCTTAATTAGCCATTTACGAAATTAACCCAAGACTATTGCCTAAAAAACACCGATAATTCCCCTTAATTAAGGCACGCTCGCCAATTTACAGCGCACGACTCGGACACTATTCAATGGAAATCAAAGTAAATTTTCTCGATAACCTTAGACTGGAAGCGAAGTTTGACGATTTTACCGTCACCGCAGATCAGCCTATTCGCTACAAAGGCGATGGCTCAGCTCCCAGCCCTTTCGATTATTTCTTAGCGTCATCAGCACTTTGTGCGGCCTACTTTATCAAGGTGTACTGTAAGGCGCGTGATATTCCAACGGAAAACATCAGACTGTCACAAAACAACATTGTTGACCCGGAAGATCGTTATAACCAGATTTTCCAAATTCAGGTAGAACTGCCTGATGATATTTCAGAGAAAGATAGAGTCGGCATTTTACGTTCGATAGAGCGCTGTACCGTTAAAAAGGTGGTACAGACAGGCCCTGAATTTAAGATTGAAACGGTTGAAAACCTCGAATCCGATGCGAATGCCATGCTGATGGGGCAACCCGATGGCGATGCCAGCACCT
>PJEL010004550.1_pt1 | contig 11389 bp, 8 predicted proteins | sample 1853271 | NCBI WGS metagenome assembly PJEL01 (sample SAMN08108733, study PRJNA415343) | Invertebrate metagenome, whole genome shotgun sequencing project. | host: Globobulimina | place: Sweden: Gullmar Fjord | collected 2015-08 | reverse complement strand
TAACTTACACGATATATTAAAGAATGCTGTATTTTTTCTTACTTTAAACTCAATAAAGTGGCATAATGGAGAGTTTTCCATAAATCAATCGTTTAAGTTAATGAATTACGATTCCTAATATCATATTTAAGAATATATTAATAGCTGAAAGACAGTAATATATGTTATTCTTAAAATATAAAAAAAGTAATTTAACTAGATAATTTCACATATAATCATGTAAAATTATTTGTAAATACTTAATATTTATATACTCATTCCATTTGAAGATGTACTGATAATTGATCGTAACTCATTGAGTATCAATGATCTTTTTCCGCATCTTCATATACGAGTAGTATATATGAGAAAATATATAAACTAAAAATAAAGTTTATGTAAGATTAAAAATAAAGCAAGGCCAGAATCTATCACTGGCCTTAAAAATAAATTTAATATTCTTCTTCATTCCAAAAGAAATCTTCTTTAGTAGGATAATCAGGCCATATTTCTTCAATATTTTGATAAGGCTGACCATCATCCTCAAGTTCAGATAAGTTTTCAATAACTTCTAAAGGTGCGCCATTCCTTTTAGCATAGTCCATCAGCTCTAATTTTGTTGCTGGCCATGGAGCATCATCAAGATGCGATGCTAATTCTAATGTCCAATACATAGCTAAATTATTATTTAAGTTGTTTATAAATTAAGTAAAAAAATAAAAACAGTACAAATATATATATTAAAATACAAAAATACTTTGAAAATCAATACTATTAATAGAGTAATTAATAACCTATATTTTACAAATTATTATTTAAAAATTAAATACTTTCGTTAACTTTTTTTATCTTGAGTCATGAATTTCCCATTTTTTATATCAAAAAGGTATTTAAGAGCCAATAAAAAAAATAATTTTATCCAAATAATAGGTATTATTTCTTTTATAACAATTATGTTTAGTACCGCTGCTTTAATAATTGCTTTATCTATTTTTAATGGATTGGAAGATTTAACCAAATCACTTATTAATTCAATGAAACCTGATATAAAAATAATTCCTATAAAAAGAAAATTTTTTTCAGATAAAAAACCTTTTATAAAAAAAATCTATGCAATAGACGAAATCTTTAAAATAGTCAAAAGCATAGAGGAAAATGTCTTATTAACGCATGAAGGTAATAAGATAATAGCAAAAATAAAAGGAGTTTCTAATAATTTTTTAAAAAAAAATAAATTAAAAAAAAATATTGTAGCTGGTGACTTTAAATTATTTCAAAATAAAGTTCCTTTAGCTATCATTGGAAGAGGTATACAATATACTTTAAGGATTAATATATATGATACTTTTAGTCCAATTTATGTACTCTATCCCAAAAAAATTCCTACTGGTGTATTAGGAGCTGCTAATATGTTTAATAGAAAAAAGATCTACCCTTCTAGTGTTTTTTCTTTAGAAAAAGAAATTGATTTTAAATATATTATTGTACCTATATCTTTTGTAAGAAAATTATTAAATAGAGAAAATCAAATTACTTCCTTAGATATCTATTCAAAAGATAATAAAGGTATTAAAAAAACTTTAAAAAAAATAAAAAAAATAATACCTGAAAATTATAAAGCTTTAGATTTAGATGAACAAAGTGAAGGGTTTATTAGTGCTATGAAAATAGAAAAAAGAGCTTTAACCATTATTTGTTTAACAATAATAGCAGTTGCTTTAATAAATATGTTTTTTGTATTGTCAATGCTTATAATCAGTAAGCGGAGAGATATAGCAGTTCTACTTGCTTTAGGTGCAACTAGAAAACAAATTAAACAAATATTTTTATTAGAAGGAGTTTCGATTGCTTCTTTAGGAATTCTATTTGGAGTTTTTATTGCTATTATATTAATATATATACAGAAAAAGTTTGGAATTATATCATTAGGAGTTGAATCATCTATAATAAAATATTATCCAGTTAAAATTAAATTAATAGATATTTTTTATTCTATTATTTCTGTTTTTATAGCTTCTATTATAGCTTCATATAAACCTGCAAAAAAAGCTTCTGAAACTGTAATTTCTAAAGAGAATTTGGAATAAGTTTTATATTTATTTATAATTGTCTTATCAGTTGAATAAACCGCAGGGAAATGTATTCTGTGATTATCTTGTTAAATATCTATCATATAATATGAAAAAAATTATAATAGTATTCTCACTTTTGATTTTCAATTGCGGAGAAGTAAGAAGCCCTAAATATCGTGAATCATTTGATCGTATAGAATCAGATAATGTCGAAGAATTTAAAAAATTAATGGAAGAAAATCCTAATATGGATTTAAATCTAAAATCCCTTTTTAAGGGCCATGCTCCAATTCATAAAGCAGCTAAAAATGGAAGTGTTAACACTTTAAAATATATGAAAAAACTAGTTAAAGAAGGTAGAATAGATCCAAATCTTTCAGGTGGTTCAGTATATAAAAATAAAGCTATTCATTATGCAGCTGAATCAACTAATTTAGAAACTTTTAAGATATTAATGGGAGAACCTTTTAATGCAAAACTAAAAGATAGAAATTATTTTAATGATACGGCGCTACATAAAGTTGCAGAAGGGGGATGTTATGAAATATTAGAATATATTAAAGAAAAAATAGAAAAAGGTGAAATTAAATTTAATAAAAATAATTATTTTAATTCTAAAAAAGAATCTCCTCTACATTCTGCTGCTAGATTTAATAATTACAAAATTTTTAAATCTCTATTAAAAAGCCCTTTTAATTTTAATCCAAATGATGAAAATGATAATAGTCAAAATATTTTACATTTATTATGTGAAGACACTTTTACTGATGATGGATTAAAAATACTTGATATGATTTCAAAATTAATAAAATCAAAAAAAATGAAATATAATTCTAGTGATATAAAAGATGATAAAGGTAACTCTCCTTTACATTATGCAGCAATGATAAAAAATAAAAGATTATATAGTCTTTTATTAAAAGATCCTTTTAAATTAAATCCAAATAATAAAAATAATGATAATAAAACAGCAAATGATATATTAAAAAGTGATAATTAGACAAAAATTTTAATTTTTATTTTCATATTCATCTTTTGTTATCCAATTGTCTCCCGTTCTTCTACAAACTGGACAATTATTTTTCTGTTTCAACCAATTAAAGATACAATCTTTGTGAAACATGTGCCAGTTAGATTCTTTGCCTCCTCCTCTACATATTGAAATCTCTTCATTTTTCTTGAAGCGTTTTTTTAAACAAATGGAACAAGTTTTAGAATAATTTTTCCGAGCCTTTAATATTATATTTTCAAAATCATTTCTTTTACAAGGTATAGAACTTGATTTATCACAAACAACATTTTCGCATACTCTCTCGTATATAACTAAAACAGTATCTTCTGAAGCAATTAATTTATCTATTTTACTAGAATTAACAGGATATATGCATTTATCATTGCAATAAAACCATTTATTGTGATTCTTTTTCGTAAAAGCAGTAGCATGATTACCACCTCCTCCATTATCTTTCACTTGAACAAACCCTGATGCAACATATTTTAAATCTTTTGTTGTATTAGCATGTTCTTTTGGGATAATAATTTCACTTGATTTGTATGTAATTGAATGTTTTAAATCTTTATCATTATAAACACTTACAACTACTAGTACTTCTGGATCTATAATTTCAAAATTATTTACAGAACAAGATATCTGTATATTGTCATAATTTTTTCCTTGATCTGTACAATAAGAAATTCTTTTATTTAATTTAGAATTTTTTATAATACTTGTTAATTTGAAATATTTTTTTGCAATTCCTCCTAATAAAAATTTTAGTAAAAGAGATGGATCTCTTGGATCATTCCAATTTCTATTTTTATGATGTTCACATAACCAACCCTTCTCTTTTAGTAATTTTAATAATTGTCTTATATCATTTTTTGTTATGGATCCACCATTTCTCAATTTTTTAATAATTTTATAACATTTTTTTGCAATCTTATCATTACAAGAATATTCTTTGAAAATATCATAATATCTTTCTATAGATGCTAAAACTTGTAAAAGCGAAATCAAATAGCAAAAATTACTTTCATTCTCGATTCCTTTAGGAGGTTTTATTTTTTTCTCTTTTACTTTGCAACTATACTTACATGATAGTTCTACTACTTTTCCTCTTTTACCTAAATCTTTTGTTTGATAATCTATTGTATTATCATCCACTTTTTGATTGCAACTTATGTTTATCAAAATAGATATAATCAAAAATCTCGTTCTTATTTTATTATATATTGAAAAATTACAATTTTCTATAATATTGTTAATTTTAAATTTTATTTTATTATATATAAGATTCATAGTTGATTTTTTAATATAAAACTATAATAATAATATAATCAAAAATCATATATTTTAAAAATTATAATATGTAATATTGATATAATAATAAATTGTAAATTTTCATCATTTTTATGATAAAATACACCTATGAATCATAATATAAAACAATAATATCTTATTATTTATATTAATTAAATGCTACTTATTTCCCTACATTATTCTTCGAAAAATTAAATTTCCCTTAATATATTCTTTTGATTATTTTTTTAATTTTTTTAATTTTAATATTAATTTTAATCGTTTAATTAATTCATATATTGTATTTTTTAATTTTTTTTGTTATTTTTGTTAAAAATTAAAAAACAATTATTATGAAAAAAATACAAAAAAATATATTTAGAAAACACTTAAGATTATATACATATTTTTATATAATATCATTTATTCTGCTTGCTTGTAACATGGCAAATAAAAAATATGCTAAAGGATTCATTTCTTATGCTTTAAGAGATTATGAGAATTATGATGGTATAAATGATAAATATACTGAGATACCTTATGAATTCAGAACCGGAGATAAAATAGTATTTCACTTAAAAGAAGACTTATTAGATAATGGTTTAAAAGGAAGGATTAAAGGTGAAATAATAGAAATAGATGGGGAAAAGGTTAAATTAAAAATACTTTTTAATCGTGCTAAAAAATATAAAAAAATATATAAAAAGAAATCAGAATATTTAATAAATACAGATGATATAATAATTTCTAGTTTAGTAGAAAGTACTTCTCAAGAAGAAAATAGAAGATCACTTAATTATGGAGACTTAAGAACAGGTTTTGAAATTTCTTTTTATAATGAAAACCAAAACTGTTATTTGCAAGGAAATATAACAGATATTGATAAAAAAAATGAGAAGATTAAAATTTGTTATAATAATAAAAATAAAGAAGAATATTTTAATTTAAAGGGTCTCCATATTTGTTATATCAAAGAAGTTTATAATAAAATAAATAATGAGAACTCGGATTCAGATTCAGAGTTTAATGATGATATAATCTATGATAACTCTCAAATAAATGAAAATAACCAAACAGAAGAAATAGAAGATGAAAAATCTAAATATAATATTTATAAAGAAGACCATAAAATAAATATGGATTTATTGCAAAAATGGAAAACAAATAAATATAAATTTATTGATGATAATTTTAGAATTAAGACCCCTTTTGATAAAACAAAATTTGTTGATATAAATATTCAGAAGCCAGAAAAGTTTGTTGAGAATGTTATAGAAGCCATATCAAATGGTTATATGCCTTTAGATCTAATTTATTATTATTTAGAAGAATATTTTTCAATAAATAATTCTTTATGGAACAATAGAGATTTCAAATATAGATCTTTGAATTATGGATTCCGTGATCATATTCAAATGAATTTGATTTTATTTTTAAAAGCAATGTGGAAACATTTAAATGATAATTTAAATAATAAAAATAAATTCTTTTCTATTAATAGTGAAGAAATAGGTTTTGAATATGCACAAATGATGATTCAAAAGATATATGATAAAATGGATTCCAATATAAGATATTCACTTTTAAGATCTCTTTATGGAAAAAATGGAAAAATACTTGAAGGATTTGTAAACTTACCTTTTTTAGAAATTTATCATGAGGATTTAGTTAAAGAATTATTTGTTGAAAACGAACCAATTAATCTAAAATTAGAATTAGAAAAAGTGGGTTATGAAGAAACTGAATATGAATATTTATCAAATAATATAAAGCAAAAAAGAAAATTAAAAATAACAAAAGCGAAAATATTTAATAAAAAAATAGAAAAATTTGATTCAAATAAAGGAAATATATTAATTATATTGCCAAAAAAAGATCATAGCAAGGCTTTTTATGATAGTTTTAATATAACAAATAGTAATGATGGAGCTTCCATAAATATGATTGGAATGCATATGAAAAATAATATACATTATATTCAAATATCTTCTTTTAATGAATTAAAGGGAATTATAGAAGCACAAAAAAATAACTTCAAAATTAAATATGACTCAATCTTTTTATGTATGCATGGATCCCATAATTCTATGACAATTAATGATAAGGAAGAAATTACTTTAGGGGGCATAGAAGAATTAAAAAAATGTTTAGAAATGGTTTCATATAGTTCAACAAATGAAACTAAAAAAACTTATTATTATTTTCTTTCCTGTGAAACTGCAAAAATGAATGATAAATTAAAAACAAATATATCTATACATTTTGCATCTTATTTAAATAAAGATGAAAAACTTTTTTCTTTTAATGATTCTTTAAGTGGGGCATATTTTTTTCAAAATAATAATAATAAATATATTTTAAATCCTACATTAATAAACTATGCTCAATTATTTATTTTTGAAAATGACAACTTGCAAAATAAGAATAAAAATATAAAAATTAAGATAAAATGTCCTTCTAATAATGAACAAATTGTAATTTTAGATAGTCATAGAAAAATTGTATCAATTTCTAAAAAGAATAAATTTGATCTTTAATTTTTCTTTGATAAAAATTTAATAAAAATTGTAGTTAGATATTTAATATTTTTTGCAATTTTTTAATTTTAGAAAATAAATATTTAATTTAAATATATCTAAGTTAAATTAATATAAGAATTGTCAGAACAAAATATAAAAAAGAAAGATTTATTAAAATACTATTCTTTAGATCCAATTTTAAATACATTTTTAGCGAAATTAAAAGAAACTAAAAATTCTGAAGAAAGTTTTGTTAATAGTTTATTAAATATAAATGGATTATATGGAAGTATATTATCTATATTAATATCTTCAGTTTTTGAAAAGAACAAAACATCTCAATTAATTATCGTAAATAATGAAGAAGAAGCTTTAAATATTTACAATGATATATATAATATTTTCAGAAAAGACATAATATATTTTTTACCAAATCAAAATAAGAAAAATGATTTAATAAGAAATGAAATTATTAATAATATAATTCATAATAAAGAAGCACCTTATATTTTAGTAACATATCCAGAAGCTATTTTAAAAAAAACCCATAATTTTAAAAATATAAATAAAAATACTAAAGTTCTAAATAAAGGAGAGCAATTAAATCTAAGCGAATTAATAGAATGGTTATTTTCAAATAAATTTGAAAAAGTTGAAAATGTCCTAAAGCCAGGAGAATTTTCTGTGAGAGGAGGAATAATTGATATTTATTCATATAGTGCTCAACAGCCTTATAGGATAGAATTGTTTGGAAATGAAATAGAAAGTATCAGAAATTTTGATCTAGATACACAATTATCAGTTAATAATATTGAAAAAGCAATATTATTAAATACAAAAACTATTGATAATCTAAAAGTTTCTTTTTTTGATTTAATTTCTAAAAGTATATGCTTATGGATAAAGGATTTGGAAATAATAAAATCAAATTTTGAAAAACAAGATAGCGATGAAATTTATGAAAACTGGCTAGATTCTATAAAACCATTTAAAAAGATAGTATTAGATAGTGATAATATAGAAAATAAATTACAATATAAATCTGAAAGTCAAATTAATTATAATAATAATTTCGAAATTTTAGCAAAAGATCTTGAAAAATATCAAAATAAAAATTATGAAATAATAATTGCTTCAGAACATTATAAATCTGGTGAACAAATAGAAAAAATTTTAAATGATAAAAATGAAGATTTAAAAATTAAATTATTAAAACTTGGTATATATAAAGGTTTTATAGATCATCATTTAAAATTAATTTGTTATACAGATCATCAAATTCTAGGAAGATACTATCAAACAAAAAATTATAAGAAATATTCATCAAAAGATATTATTAGTTTAAAACATCTATATAAATTAAAAGTAGGAGATTATATAGTACATATTGATCATGGAATAGGAAAATTTGGAGGCATAAAAAAAATTGATAATAATGGAAAAGAACAAGAAGTAATAAGGCTTTTATATAAAAATAATGATTTAGTATATGTAAATATCCATAATCTTCATAAAATCGTAAGATATAGTGGAAAAGAAGGAGCTTCACCAACATTAAGTAAATTAGGTTCTATAGCTTGGGAGAATAAAAAGAAAAGTATAAAAAAGAAAGTAAAAGATATAGCAGAAGATTTAATAATTTTATATAGTAAAAGAAAAAATAGCTCAGGATTTGCATTTAAAAAAGATGATACAATGCAAATAGCTTTTGAATCTTCCTTTATATTTGAAGATACCCTAGATCAAGCTTTATCAAGTAGAGATGTAAAAAAAGATATGGAAAAAAGTTATCCAATGGATAGATTAATATGTGGTGATGTAGGTTTTGGAAAAACTGAGATAGCAATGAGAGCTGCTTTTAAAGCTGTAAATAGTGGGAAGCAAGTTGGTATTTTAGTTCCTACAACTGTTTTAACAATGCAACATTATAAATCCTTTGTTAAAAGATTTGAAAATTTTCCAATTACTATTGATTATATAAATAGATTTAAAACAACTAAACAGACAACTCAAACGATAAAAGAACTTACTGAAGGAAAAACAGATATATTAATAGGAACTCATGCCTTAGTAAGCAAAAAAATAAAATTTAAAGATTTAGGGTTATTAATTATTGATGAAGAACAAAAATTTGGAGTTTCTACTAAAGAACAAATCAAAAAGTTAAAAGTTAATATAGATATTTTAACAATGACAGCTACTCCAATACCACGTACTTTACATTTTTCTCTTATGGGAACAAGGGATTTAAGTATAATCTCAACTCCTCCTCCAAATAGACAACCTATTGAAACTCATATAATAAGATTTCAAATTGAACTTATAATTGAAGCAATTAAAAAGGAATTAGATCGGCAAGGACAAGTATTTTTTGTTCATAATAGGGTGCAAAATATTGAAGAAATTGCAAGTATGATTAAAAAATATATTCCTAATTCTAGAATAGGAGTAGCTCATGGCCAAATGGAAGGTAAGCTTTTAGAAACTCAAATGGTAAAATTTATAGAAGGAGAATATGATATACTTGTTTCTACTAATATTATTGAATCAGGCTTAGATATTGCAAATGCCAATTCTATTATAATAAATGATGCTCATAAATTTGGATTATCCGATTTACATCAGATGAGAGGTAGAGTAGGGAGATCTAATAAAAAAGCATATTGTTATTTTATTGCTCCACCATTAGATCTTATGTCTTTTGATGCAAGAAAAAGAATAAGTGCTTTAGAAGAATTTACTAATATTGGAGATGGGTTTAAGATTGCAATGAAAGATTTAGATATTAGAGGAGCTGGAAATTTGCTTGGTGGTGAACAAAGTGGTTTTATTGGTGATATTGGTTTTGAGATGTATCATAAAATATTGGATGAAACTGTAGTGGAATTAAAAGAAACTAAATTTAAAGGTTTATTTGAAGAAAAAACTAAAATTTTGGAAAAAGATTGCTTAATAGAAACTGATTTTGAAATTTTAATACCTGAAGATTATGTTAAAAGTCAATCGGAAAGAATAAATTTATATATGAAGATAGATAAAATAAGAGATGAGAAAGAATTAAAAGAAATTAAAGTAAATTTAAAAGATAGGTTTGGAATTATTCCTGAGCCTGTTCTAAAACTTTTAGAAATAGTAAAGCTTAGATGGCAAGCTCAAAAAATGGGAATAGATAAGCTTAAATTAAAAAAAGGCAATTTTAGTTTATGTTTAAATAAAAAAAGTTATAAAAAAGATTCTAAATTAATTGAAAATATATTAATGCAAATTCAAACAAATCCAAGTTTATTTTCATTGAAAGAAACTGAAAATGAACTAAAAATAATTATTAAAAATATTGATTCTGTTAATAGAGCTAATGAAAGCTTGAGAAAATTGAATTAAAACAATTTGCAACTTTAGGTTGCATTTAGTCGTATTTTATTTAAAAAATAATTATATTTAAAATGTATTAATAAATAAGTTTAAAATGTCTCAAGCAGTAAAATTATCAAGTAAAATTACGACACAAGCAAAAATAATTGCTAAAGCTTTTAATAGATCATTAGCTGGTCAAATTGAATATTGGGCAAAAATTGGTAAAATAGCTGAAGAAAACCCAGAAATGAATTTTGAATTCATTAAAAATATTTTAATATCTAGAGAAGAATTAAAAAATAATACTTCTGAATATAAACTAAATTGACAAGATTTATCTTCTTGGATAATGTTAATTATAAAACAAACTGCTACTTTTAGAAAACAAGTTAAGAAATTACATAAAAATCAAATTAAATATTTGAATGAAACAATTAAAGTAATTGCTAATAAGCCTAATATTGGTGAAAGTAAAAAAAGTGATTTAGCAGGAGTTTTTACTTATAAATTTAAAATGATAAAACAATTGACTTTATTAGCTTATCAATGTACTGAAAAAGAATTATACTTGTTAGCAATAGGTTCTCATCAAAATTTTTATAAAAGTCTTAAAATTTAAATATACTTTTAGTATATCCGAAATAAGTAGTAAAAGATTTATTTAATTCAAAAACCTTGTTTTGAATAATTAATAAAATGGCTTCTGGAATTACATAATCTGAATATTTATTAATATATACTCATTCCATTTGAAGATGTACTGATAATTGATCGTAACTCATTGAGTATCAATGACCTTTTTCCGCATCTTCCTATACGAGTAGTATATCCATTAAATTTTGATTATCATCCGATTGTTGTTTTTAACCTTTCAAATCTATGTTAATAACTTTATAAAATAGTAAAAATAAAATTTATTAAAAAATTATTTTTATAATAAATAAAATTCAATTTAAAATAAAGTTTTATACATTTCCCAATGATGTATCTGATAATGATTAAATTTATCTAAAAATTAAAAAAAAGAATTGTAATAATAAATAGATTAAAAGTAACTGAATAGAAGCCCCCTTATTTTTTTAAAAAATCACTTGATGAATAAATTTTAGTAGCATTTATAGTCAACAAAATGGTTTTATACTCAAAATATTCCAATCAAAAAATCT
>PJEL010004549.1_pt1 | contig 11390 bp, 11 predicted proteins | sample 1853271 | NCBI WGS metagenome assembly PJEL01 (sample SAMN08108733, study PRJNA415343) | Invertebrate metagenome, whole genome shotgun sequencing project. | host: Globobulimina | place: Sweden: Gullmar Fjord | collected 2015-08 | reverse complement strand
CCTTTACTGGTAGAGAACACGAATTAACCATTCTGTATTCCTGTCTTGAAAAGACTTTGGCCGGAAAGGGACAATTCGTGACGGTCTTGGGTGAAGCCGGACTGGGCAAAAGCCGCCTGACCTATGAATTTCGGCATTCGTTAAACAGATCCGCAATTACAGTCGTACAGGGTCGCTGCCAATCTTACGGCGCAAGCATCCCCTATTTTCCCCACATCAACGCCCTGAGGCGGGGGCTCAATTTGCGTGACGAAGACACGCCCGTCGAATTGCATGAAAAGGCCGTTTTTAATGTCCTGGCAATTGACCCGTCACTTGAAAAATACCTGCCTGTTTACTTGCACCTGCTGTCGATTCCGAGCGAAGTTTATCCGCTGCCGCAACACCTGCAGGGCCAGGAGCTTACCACAGCTATTCAGGATGCCCTGGCCGCAATCTTTATACTTAACTCCCAAAAGCAGCCCATGATTTTGGTTTTTGAAGACTGGCATTGGGTTGACGAGGCCTCAGACTCAGCATTAAAACAGATAATTAGTCTGATAGCCTCCCATCCTCTCATGGTATTGGTAGTATATCGACCCGAATATTCAGCGAACTGGAGAAACTGGAGCCATCACACCCCCATTATTTTGAATGCTCTGGATCATCTGAACTGTGAAAACATCATCAAATCCATCTGGAAACCTTGAAAAATCTGGAGCTAATCCAACAAATCCGGGTCGTTCCGGAAGCGGAATACCTGTTCAAGCATGTTATCACCCAGGAAGTCACCTACGAAACGCTACTCAAGCAGAAACGCAAGGATCTGCATGGCCTTGTCGGCCAAGCGATTGAAAAACTCTACGCGGACAGGCGGGAGGAGTTTTATGAGATGCTGGCTTTCCATTATCGGCGGGCCGAAGATTGGTCCCGTGCCTACAAGTATAATCGAGACGCCGGCTTGAAGGCCCAATCTTTCTCTGCTTATATAGAAGCCCTCAATTATTTAAAAGCTGCCCTCGAGGCGCTCAAAAAGCTTCCTCGCACAAAGGTTCATCTTGAACAAGACATCGACTTGCGTTTCAACATGCGCTCGGCCTTATATCCTTTGGGCAAACATGATGATTGGGCGGATCACATACGAAAGGCCGAATTGCGGGCCAGGGAAATCAGCGATAATGCTCGCCTGGCCAACTGCCACGGTCATCTAACATCATATCATTTTATTCGTGGCCGCCACAAAGAAGCTATCAGGGTTGGCGAAGAAGGACTGCGCCTGGCTGAATCAGCCGGGGATTTCTCTGTGGAGATAACCACCAGGTATCACCTGGGTTTTCCGCTCTTTTTTACGGGTCAGATTGAACGAGCAGTGGCATTGCACCGGGAAGTTGTAAAACAGTTATCGGGACCGGCGGCATTGGAACCACATGGACTCTCAGGCGTGCCCTCTGTGCTGACTCGCGGCTTTCTGGCATGGGGGTTATCGGATCTCGGTGAGTTTGAAGAAGCGGAAATGTACGCCCGGCAAGGGATCGAGCTTGCAGACCACGTGAAGCACGTTTTTAGCACTGCGGTGATATATACACAGTCAGGCTTTGCATACCTGCGCCACGGCAACCTCGGAACCGCAAAAAAATTGTTGCAAAAAGCAAATACGTTAGTCCGTGAAGCCGATTTGCAGTCCATTTTATCATTCGTTGCCGGCGGCTTAGGCGAGGTGTATCTATTATTGGGCCGTCCTGATGATGCCTTGCCGATTTTAGAAGAAGCAGTTGAGCCACAGAATTTGGAATCCTCTATAAATTCTTCGATCCATCCGATAACAGCACTGTCGGAAGCTTACCGTTTGAGCGGGCAAATTGCCAAAGCCATCCTGACTGCGGAGGAAGCCTTGCGCCTTTACCGACAAACACAAGAGCATTGCTTTGGCGCCTGGGCGCTCTATGTCATGGCCAAAATTCAGTCGGAAAACGGCTCAGGGCAGGTTGAGCAGGCAACGCATACATTTCGTCAGGCCATAGAATTAGCGGAGGAACTAAAAATGCGTCCGTTACTGGCGCATTGCAGCCTGGAACTCGGACAATTTTACACCAAAAGTGGCGAAACTAAAAAAGCACGTTCCGAACTCATGAAAGCCATCGACTTATTCCGATCTTTAGGTATGGGATTCTGGCAGCCCAAGGCAGAAGCCCTACTGGGCAAACTATCCTAACCCGGACAAGCCGGAATTGAAGATTGAAGATTGCAAATTGAATATTTGTGGATGTCGCTTCGCTCCGTCTTCTATAAAATTGATCCGGCAGTGGACCTTAAATATTCAAGCTTTACAAGGTGGAAACTGAAATGAATTTCAAATATCTCAAGGTGCGAATCGATGAGCGGGTGGGTTAGCTCGAATATAATTTTCCGCCCATCAATGCCTTTAATTGGGACATGCTCCGGGAGGTGCCAACTGCGCTGCAAGCGTTGCTCGATGAACCGCAGGTCCGGGTGGTGGTGTTTGCAAGCGCCATTGAAAAATATTTCAGTGTGGGCGCAGATCTTAAACTCTTTGATAACATCGGATCAACGGGAATGGCAGACTGGGTCTCCATTTGCCATGGCCTGGTAAACAAGATGCGCGGTTCGCGCAAACCGCTTTTGGCGGCCATTCATGGAACTGCAGCAGGCGGGGGTCTCGAGATGGTGCTGCATTGCGACATTCGCTTTGCCGCTGCCGATGCGCGCCTCGGCCAGCCTGAAATTAACATCGGATTCATACCGCCGGTGGGCACCACCCAGGCGCTTGCCAGACTCTTAGGACGGCCGCGTGCTATCCGGTATCTGTATGAAGGCACCATGGTGTCGGCCGAAGAGGCCCTTTCAATGGGATTGGTCGATATGCTTTTTCCTCCGGAACAGTTACGTGAACAAGTTAAAACATATGCCGAAGCATTGGCCCAAAAGCCTGCCAAAGCCCTTGCTGCTATCCGGCACACGATTACGAAAGGCGGTGCCCTGTCATTTCAGGAAGGTCTGAAAATCGAGTACGAAAGTGCAGTTTCGCTTGCAAATACCGAGGATTTTGCAGAGGGGATTTGCGCTTTTTTAGAAAAACGCAAGCCGAAGTGGCAATAAATTGTGTAAAACACAATTTATATAAAATATAAGCACTGGTTAACGGAATTTTACTTTGAGCTTCAGCCATTTGCTTTGAGCCGTTCGGCCCGGAGGGTAGCCATGAAATGTACAAAATGCCAGACCGAAAATCCTGCTGGAAGAAATTCACCGGCATGAAGGAACCATCAACCAGTTCACCGGTGACGGCGTTATGGCTCTGTTCGGCGCTCCCGTGGCATATGAAGACCATGCGCGGCGCCAACACTCCTTTGGTTTAAATCCGGTATTTTTAAAACTGCTAGTGCAATACGCTTAAATTTCTTCCCAGCACCGGTAAATATTCGATCATATCCAGACTCTCCAATTTATCAATTGCATTTTGCGGAAATTCGCTCCTAGGAGCACCTTGCAGCATCAGTGCAGTTTCTTTCTCAGAAAATTCCGGTCCTTCCTCAATCGACACCGGCACATCTTTGTTAACCGGACATGCTTTCTGGCAGTACAGACATCCCACCAGGCAATTGTGCCATGCGGGCTTTATCCACTGGGGGAATTCTGCCCCGCGCTCATTGTGAAAGGTAAGGCATCGTTCTGCATTGAGCAAAAAGCGATCTGCGGGTATCGCCCCGGTAGGGCAGGCGTTCATGCAGGCTTTGCAATTTTCACAGCGCTCGAGCACCTGTGGTGCCTGCCAGTAGTCCTGCGCTGCCGGAAGATCTGAAATAAAGGCTACCAGCCGGTGATAGCTTCCCATTCCATTAACATAGGTGATATTGTTTTTTCCGTATTGCGCCAATCCGCTGGACACGGCCAATAATTTCCAGGGCAGATTGGCTTTTTTCGCCCGGAAACCTGCCGGCTTTAATTTTTTCTCCAGCAGATCCTGTATTTGTCTGTCGGTCTTGTAGCTATAGGTTGCAGGAATTGTACAAGGGGATGATTTACTGTGACGGTTGAAGGTGACACGGACGTGTGGTTGGGGAGCGGCAACAATAAATACTGATTTTGATCCGGCAAAGTCGTCTGCAATCTTAAAATCAAAACCGGCCAGCTCTTCTGCATAAAATTCATCATCAAATAAACCCTGACGATATTGGCTCTCAATTCCGGCTTGAAGATCATGAATATGTTCGCTGGATATTATTTTAGACTGGTAACCTCTCTGTACCAACTCCTCGGACAGCATGGTAGCATTAAATTGCTCCTGCATAACGGATCCCCCTTTTTAAGTAAGCCGATGGATGGATGCTTGCTTGACAGCCACCTAACCATCTATTATAGTTTAGCTGGTTAAATAAATAGCCTAAACATTCTAACCTGTCAAGAAGTTTTTGACGGTTATATAAATTTATTGGAGCGAACTAGTGACGGACAAAAAAAGAAACGCCGGAAATTTGAAATTGCTGGGCGGTCGCCTGTGCCTTGATTTTGTAAACACCCTGGATTGGAGGGGCACCGATTCACCGCAGGAATTTTTGAAGATCTTTGATGATCTTGTCAGTTGGAGCCGGCACGCCGGGATTTGTTCGCAGCGGGAAACCAGAAAACTATATAAATTGGCTGAACAATCAGATGCTGACGCCAAAAAGGCTTTAAATCGAGCCCTGAAGTTACGCGAAACTATCTATCGTTTGTTTGCAGCAGGTATCGTGAACCGAAAGCCTCTAAAAGAAGACCTGGTAATTTTCAACAAAAACCTTTCACGATCAATGAAGGATTCACAAATAATCCCAACCGCAGATGGTTACGCCTGGGATATAACCGGCAACCAAACCAAATTGGACTGGATATTGAGCCCTATTATCCGTTCGGCGGCCGAAACCCTGGTCTCTGATGAAAGAAAGAAAGTCAAAGCATGCGCCGATTCTGCATGCGGTTGGCTGTTTATTGACGTCAGCCGCAACCGTAGCCGGCGTTGGTGCGATATGCAAGATTGTGGTAATCGCGCCAAAGCCAGCCGTTTCTACCGAAAGAAAGCACGCCAGGATTAAAATTAGGGCAATACTCACAAAGTTTTGGTTGACAATCAGCCTGTTTATCAAGTATAAATAGTAAACAAAATTGTTTACTTGGTGTGTCTGATGATAGCTTTCGATCTCAACAAAATCCGCAAACCCTATTTTGGCTACGAGGAAATTGCCAGAATTAGAGGCATCAGCTTAGATTCAGCAAAAGTGACCGCGAGCCGGTATGTCAGGCAAGGTCTACTGCTGCGTTTAAAGAAGAACCTGTATGTTCGGTGGGACGTGTGGAACTCAGCAAGCAAAGCGGACAAATTTCGACTTGCAAACCTGGGGCAGTCACCTTCTTACGTGTCGCTTATGACCGCCTTGGACTATTACGAAATCACAACCCAGGTGCAACAGGAATTTTTCGAATCAGTGGCCGTCAGAAGGACCAAAGAAATTCAAGTAGACAACAGCGTTTTCAGGTATTCCAAAATCGATGAAAAATTGTTTTTCGAGTTCAAGAAAGAAAATGGTTTTTTTATAGCGAGCCCTGAGAAAGCCTTACTCGATGCCTTTTACTTGATGTCCTATGGCCGGTATTCATTAGACATTTCGGCCATGGATGCAGATAAGCTTGACCGTCAAATGATCAAGCAGCTAAGCCGTGAGTTTCCGTTGAAGACACGAAAAATGTTAAAAAAGCATGGATATCTTCAGGCAGCATGAAATTTTTGAAATAGAAGTTCTGGACAGGATGAAGCGCGCCAGATTGCTCGAGCCGCTCGTCTTCGGCGGCGGATCCATGCTGAGGCTATGCCATGAGCTGAACCGGTATTCTGTCGATCTTGATTTTTGGTTCACAAAAAAGATCCCTCAAGGTGTCTATTTCGATAAAATCCAGAGCACTTTTGAAGAATACTATGAGATTACCGACGCCCAGACAAAGCACTACACGCTTTTATTTGAGTTGCGATCAGCGGACTATCCCAAGCGGCTGAAAATTGAAATCAGAAGAGCGGTTGAAGATTGCGACTTTCAGGAAATGATCGCCTTTTCCAGGTTTGCCACAAAACAGGTTGCCTTGAAGGCCCATACCTTGGATCAGACGATGAAAAACAAACTCAACGCTTTTCTTGATCGCAGAGAAATTAGAGACTGCTTTGACATCGAGTTTTTGCTGCGCCGGGGAACCGAACTGCCGGCCGGTATCGAAAAGGAAACCGGCAAAATTTTAAAAAAACTTGATGGCTTTAAAGACAGGGATTTTAAAGTGAAACTGGGATCCATCCTGGAAGCCGAAGTTCGTGAATACTATGTCACGCAGAGATTCAGCTATTTGAAAGAAAAATTATCTTCAGCAATCTTAAGATAGCGGTGTCATAAATTACGGTAATCTTAAATCGTTATACGAAAACATCTTCGCCTGTTGGTAACCTGTACCAAACGGAACATATTTATGACAACCGGTATAAGCTGGTGACTTTTTTCACTTCCCGGCCTTTTTGGCCTTGAACAAATTTACCCGCCGATGAATTGCAAATATTTGCTTAACCAGCCATACGGCAGGTTTCAACCACCATTTCTCAAATTCTTCGGTAACGTCCTTTAAAAGATCTTGAATGGGCAAATGCTGGGGACAGGCGTCTTCACATTGACCGCAATTTTCGCATAAGGAGGCATAGGCAGGATCACCGCCCATCACTCCACCGATCCGGGTCAAATATGATAACTTGGCGGATCCAGATTTACCGAACATATGCGAATCGTTTAAGATTTCAAAACAAGCCGGAATGTCCACCCCGGCCGGGCAGGGCATGCAGTAACGGCAGCCGGTGCAGCCGGCCTTCATCAGGCCGCGATAGATTTCCTCGACCCGGTCGACTAAAGCCAGCTCCTGGTCGGTAAACGACCCTGGATAGGCCTCATTGGCGATGCGAAGATTCTCATCGATGTGGGCCTCCTGATTCATGCCGGACAGCACCAGGGTGACCTCGGGGTGATTCCATATCCAGCGCAGCGACCATTCGACCGCCGAACGTTGGGTGTCAGCTTCATCCCAGACGGTTTGTACCGCCGGTGGAACTTCTCCGGCCAGGTTGCCGCCGCGCAGCGGTTCCATGATGATCACCCCCAGGTTTTTGGCCGCGGCATACTTTAAACCTTCGGTGCCGGCCTGATTCTGCTGATCCAAAAAATTGTACTGGATCTGACAAAACTCCCAATCGTACGCATCCACGATGTTCTTGAAGGTGTCTTTATCTCCATGGAACGAAAAACCGGCATTGATGATTCGGCCATCGGCCCGGGCTGCATCCAGGAATTCGAGAACCCCGAGGTTTTTCATCTTTTGCCAGCTGCTTTGTTCTAGAGCATGGATCAGATAATAATCGATATGATCTGTTTTTAAATTTTCAAGCTGAATCTTCAGCAGTTGATCCATATCCTGCCGTGCTTTGACCGACCAGGGCGGCAGCTTGGTGGCAATTTTGATTTTAGCCCGATAACCGTTGGCAAGCGCACGTCCGAGAAACGGCTCGCTGGCCCCCATATGATACGGCATGGCGGTGTCAAAGTAATTCAGCCCCTGCTCAATCGAAATATGAATCTGGCGGGTTGCACGCGCCTCGTCAATTTTGCCGGTACCGGGTGAGCCCTTCTTCTGGGGCAGGCGCATGCAGCCAAATCCCAGTATCGACAGTTCATCGCCGCTCTTTTTCATTTTGCGATACAGCATCCTAATCTACCCCAAGCGAATTCAATAATTTCCCCAAAATAGAACCAATATCTAAAAGGAATGGATTCTTTTTAAGTACTTTTTTCTGACAGGATCAACAGGATAAACTGGATTTTTCAAGGAATTTAAATTATCCTAATAATCCTGTAAATCCTGTCTATTTTTAAAATTTAAATAGAATCCATTCATCTTCTAGTTTTTTAATACAAGGCGAAACTCCTTTAATCAAATTACTAACATATTTAAATACAATAAGCCCTAAGGATTTAAAACCGCTTATTAGTGCTCCGGACATAATCCCCGATTCGTTTCATCCGCTCCATATCTCCGGCATCGAGAGGGCCCAGGTCCAGGGCCGCCAGGGCATCCCGCATCTGATCCACGTTTTTCGGTCCGCACAAACATACATCCACCGTCGGGTTGGACAAAGCAAAGCGGTAGCAGTCGCTGGGCAGCGGCACGGTATCGCCGGGCGGCATCTTCTTCGGGTTTAAAAGCTGGCCCCAGCGCGTGGCGGTATAGGAAACAATGCCCGGCCGGTCAGCGCCCTGAAGGTGGGGAAAAATTTCTGTTTGTGCACCGCGATGGGCGGCATTATAGCGGACATGAAACAGGTCGAACTGTCCCTCAGCGTCCATTTGCGGAAACAGTTTCCGCTGGTGACCTGACATGGCCAGGTACCGGCAAAGGCCTTTGGCCTTCATCGCCTGGGCCCGCTTCACAAGCCCTGATGAAGGCCGGCGTTTGTGCCAGCCCAGGACGAGAATATCGGCCCGTTCAAGTCCCATGGAACGCAGCCTGCTTTTAAAAACCCATTCCATCAAATAGCCGAAACGAGCGTAGCTTTGGATGGCAATCACCAGTTTGTCCCGCTGACCCTGACGGCAGAGGCTCCGAATGGCTTGCTTCATTCCAGCTTTGCGCCGGCCTCCGCCCAAATAAAAATAATTGCAGCCCCTGTCAAAAGCCTCCTCAAAGGCTTCAGCAGGTGCTCCGTAGCTGGCCGCCATGCCCAGCGGCCCGACCTTTAAACCGGTACCGCCCAGTTTTCTCTCTTTGAATGCCGCCATGAGCAATCTCCCGTAAATAGGTTGATTAAGTATAGTTTCAGATCTCGTAACTTACTTTTAAATGAGTCAACTTTTTTTAACACTATCTATGTCTATTTGTGCCAAATAATTCCTCAAACACAAAACCGCGGATATGAATATTAACCAATCAGCTAATCAACTCAATCAACCCAATCAACTAATCACCCAATCATCCAATCAACCCAATCATCCAATCAACCAATCATCCAATCAACTAATTTTCGACAGGACGACAACAAATGTACTGCCTTTATCAATCTCACTGGTGACGGTGATTTCCCCCCCATGGGCCCGGGCTGCAGCCCGGGCGAAACTGAGCCCCAGCCCCGTTCCGGCCTGGGACCGGCTCGGATCGCAGCGATAAAAGCGTTCAAAAATATTTTCAAGGTCTTTGCCGGAAATTCCCATGCCGTTGTCTTTGACCGTTATCTGCGCCGATTGTTCTCCCGCGACAGATACGGTCACATCGATCCTTCCATTTGCCGGCGTGTATTTAATGGCATTATCAAGCAAGTTGGCAACCATGCGCTGAAGCAGCCGGAGATCGCCATCAATGCTTATATTTTCAGATTTGCTGTAAACCAGGGCGAGGCTTTTATCCTCGGCCGGTGACTGGAATATACCACAGGCATCACGAACAAGATCTGCGATATCCAGCTGGTGGCAGTCAAGCTGACTCACCCCGGCCTCGGTCCTGGAGATAAACAACATGGTGTTGATCATATCCAACAGGCGGTCGCATTCTTCGATAGTGCCGGCGGCCATGGATTCGTATTCTTTCAGGGAAGATCCGGAAGTCAGGGATACCTCGGCAGTCCCGCGAATACGAGTAATGGGACTTTTGAGATCGTGGGCGATGTTGTCGCTCATTTCTTTGATCCCGTTTACCAGATTTTCAATCCGATCCAGCATCTGGTTAAAGGTCAGCGCGAGCTGATCAATCTCGTCGGCTCTTTTTTTCACCGGAACCCGTTGTTCAAGACTGCCATCTGAAATTCGGCGTGCGGTCCGGGTCACGGTTTCTACCCCCACCAGCGCCCGTCGCGCCATAAACCAGCCGACCACGACCGCAACCGCAAAGAGGATCAGCATGGTGGTGATAAATACTTTACGAAACACTTCAATAATGCGGGTATGATTTTCCATGGATTGACCCAACTGCAAAATCATGCCGGGTCCGATGACGGCATAAAGCACGCGTATTTTGTGCTTCCGATCCGGTATATTAATGGTATCAAAAATCGGCCCCCGGCTTTTCAGGAGCCGCTTGACAACCCCCCTGTTAATCCCGATATCCTGCCAGTAAGACATGTTGGATGAAGAAAACAACTGCCCGGTAATGTAGAGCAGCCGAAAAAATATCTTTTTTTCCCCGGCCGCCTGAGCTTGTATAAACGCCTGCCGCTTGACCGCTTCCGATCCCTGGCCGGATAGAATCGAAGAAAAGGTCCTGACCTCACTGGAAAGCGCCTGGTCGGTCTGTTGCCGAATAACCGATGTTATCAACAGGTAAAAGAAAAAAAAGGCCACGCAGGCAGAAAGCATGAATATACCAGCATACCAGAGGGTTAGACGAAAGGCCAGGGTGTGATAAATATCAAGCAGTCTCGTGTTTAAGGACATAGCCCACTCCGCGGACGGTGTGAATCAACTTGGTTGGAAATCCTTTGTCTATTTTTTCGCGCAGCTTGTAAATTCTGGATTCCACCACATTGGTTTGGGGATCAAAATAATAATCCCAGACGTGTTCCATGATCATGGTTTTGGAAACCACCCGGCCGGCATTGCGCATTAAATACTCCAGCAATGAAAATTCCAGGGGCTGCAATTCGATCGGTTTATCCGCCCGGAAGACCTCCCGGCGGATCAGATTCATCTCTATATCAGCCGCCACGAGTTTGGTGGGTTCCTCCTGGTCACTGCTGCGTCGAATCAGGGCCTGGACCCTGGCCAACAACTCGGAAAAGGCAAATGGTTTGGTTAAATAATCGTCACCGCCGATCTGAAGGCCTTTGACGCGGTCATCGACCGCAGCCCGGGCGCTTAAAATGATCACCGGAAATTTAATTTTTTCCCGCCGCATTTCCTTGATCAACGACAGACCGTCCTTTAGCGGCAGCATAATGTCGATGATGGCAGCAGAGTAAGGCTCGGTCAATGCCAGGTGCAATCCGTCCACGCCGTTTTGAGCATGATCAACAGCAAACCCCTCGGCTTTAAACCCCTTGATAACAAAAGAGGCAATCTTGGTATCGTCTTCGACAAGCAATAGTCTCATCGTATATCCTGCCTATAAATTGATAGCGTGGTACCTGAATTTTGCACGAGGGGGCAGCAATGGCGCAGTTTATAGGTTTCAGGTGTCAGGTGTCAGGAAGTTGAGGTGATAGATCCTATTACTAAAAAATTCGGTAATTACCACGGCGTGATAATTCGAAAACCAGGTTTTTTTTACCTTCAGCCTTCCACTATATACCTTATACCTTGAGCCGTGTCCTCATTGCCTTGTGCCCTACGCAGTGGGCCATATATTCCATG
>PJEL010004548.1_pt1 | contig 11390 bp, 31 predicted proteins | sample 1853271 | NCBI WGS metagenome assembly PJEL01 (sample SAMN08108733, study PRJNA415343) | Invertebrate metagenome, whole genome shotgun sequencing project. | host: Globobulimina | place: Sweden: Gullmar Fjord | collected 2015-08 | reverse complement strand
TTACTGAAGCCCCATTCGGTAATCGTCGCCCAGTAGGAAGTACGCTCGTTTATCACGTTCAGAATGTAGTCTTTTACCTGTTGCTGTTCGTCTTCCGACTCCCGTAAGGTGACTCCGTGGTAATCGTAGTAGGTGACCCAGCCACGATATTGGTCCACGCTGATAACATGGGGAGGGAGCTTCTCTGCAAGCTCTTTTTGAAGTTCTGGATCAAAGGGTTTCATTAAAACACCTACTTACATCGTGTACGCTTCGGGCCATGTTGGGGTGGGGATCTCTTTACCTTTTTTAAGGTACAGCGCGTGGATAGTAACGAAGACTTCCTCCAGGCTACTTAGTGCTTCCTGTACCGATTCACCCATAGCGCTGCAAGTGGTAATTCCCCAATCAGGACACCACACCATATAATAATGGTTCCCATCTTCTTCCACTTGTAGTCCGATTGTAATCGGATAATCCCAAACAGATGGTTCCATAACAGTACTCTCCTTCTGCACTTTTAGCCTTCGTCACAGGCAGACCGTATAGTAATACCCATCAGAAATCGAGATAATACTTGTAATCTACTAATTTCATTATACTATACGGTTTCCTAAATTTACGCCTCGAACGCGTACCCCAGACAGGGCACAAACACGTTCTCATCGTAGTGTTTAGTGATAGCCTCGTAATAGAATTTGATTACCTCGAAGTCGATGGGCTTGAAGTCGTGGCAGTCGACACCTACGTTTAAACCGTTCTTTTTAACCATCTGCAGCTTGTGTATATGCCCAAATAGGTAGAAGCTTTCGGGATCGTCTGCCTTTTCAGGCTCGTGGATTATCTTCATGTTTGGAAGACCTACATCGGGAGGAAATACGAGTACCTGTGGGTTGGGGCCAATTATTTCTACCCGTTGGTCCCAACACAACTGTTCCAGTATGTCTCGTGTATCGTAGTTACCTGGAAGGATTCTAATACGCTTTCCATTGAGACGACGGAGGTACGCAGGGTCTCCAAAGTCTCCCAGATGGTACACCTCGTCTTCATTGGACACGCAGATATTCCAGTTCTCGCACATCTCTCGATTCATGTCCTCTACAGAACGAAAAGGACGTCGACTCAGTTCGAGTGTGCGTTCTTGCCCGAAATGCGTATCCGACGTGAACCATATCTTAGGCATCGTTTTCCTTCAATTTCCCACGTATGCGGTCAACCTCCCGTTGCGCACGACGCTCTTTATCAAGATGCTGAGTCAGGTACTCTTCTTCAGTAATTTCCCGCTTGTCCACCAACACAAAACGAACTGGGTGGTCTGGGAACTGACGGTTCATGAACACCATAAAACCTTCAGGAGTCTCGGGCCAGTCGCCGCCTTCTACACAACAAGCGTGCTGGTATTCCCTACCGTTTTCTTTATACCCTTTAAGCATAATACTTTGCAGTAGGCCATCTTCGTAGCCTTCTACAGGTTCTATCTTATATGTAAGTGACCAGAATCTAGTCATAGGACTACCCTTTATACTTGTAGTGCCTCTTGGTCCCCTTAGCGTACACGTACTTAGTAATACGGAAACGCGGGCGGAACCTAGGACCGGCTACGTCGCTCCAAGCGTCTTGTCTACTCACGTAACCAGAGCCAAAGACTTCGCCCTTGCTGTCGTAAAGCAACCATCTGGTTTTATCCGTGTCGGCGTCTGTTTTATTCTTAGGGAACTCGGTGGTAGCATAGTAATACGTGTGTGTAGACCCACTGACACGGTCAAAACGCGCAACACTAAACCCAGGTTTGAAAATCGACTCGGTGGCGTCAGCAATTGCGGCATTCAAGCTTTCGTAGTCGCCACCCCATTCCTGCCCTTTCGCTGTGTACAGAACCCAGACGCACGCCATTGTGGGTGGCATCGGAGGCAGCTTTTTCCGTTTGGGGTACGTGCGCGTCGGTCGGTAGTATTCCCAACTATTGACATCCTGCGCTCGTTTGCGTACGGTACCGCAACGCTTACACCATTGGATGATGGCCTCATCTCGATACTGCAACTCCGTCCAGTTATGCTTACTACATTTCATGATGCCTCACTCCAAACATAAACATGGCCATGTAAAAGTCAACTCAGTGATACGTTTATACCCACTTCCCATATAGAAGTTCGTCCAAGTCGAACTTTTCACCAAGCGCGTCTTTTATTGAAATGCGTGTGCCAGAAAAGCCAAGGCAATACTTTCGGTTGTAAACCATCGCATGGGAGGGAACACGGATCTTTCCCATAGCGAAGCGTACGCCCTTTTTCGTAGGGCGGTACATTCCACTCTCGCGCTCTACCAATCCCCAATGTACGAGGTAGGAAGCGTCGGTGCTAGCTTTCTCTCCCGTGTTGATTCTACGAATATGAATCCAGGCGTTGTCTTTTTCGGCCTTCCAAATCCGTACTAGGGCGCAGAGAAATGCAGCCATCCTATCATGAAGCTTCCTTGGGTAAAGCTTCACAATTTGCCCGCAACAAGGACATTCTTCGGAGGCAGACGACCCCAGCACCTCTGATACATACTCGATACTCTCTTCTAGAGTGTCGAATCTGGCAGAAGGGAGAATGTCCGCTGGGTCAACCCACGTTTTGGGATCAACTATTACCTTTTTATATATTTTCGTCATCTACCCATTCGATTCCATGGTCTTCCATGCAGCCCGTGCACACCCAGATACCATTATCGTTCTCCCAGTTGGTTATCTCTCCTGCCGTTTCCCGCTGTAGCATGACCACGTTGTCCACGACGGGCTCCGGAATCAACTCAAACTTCTTGTACCCTTTACAACGAGGGCATTCTACTTCGACTTGCATTGGTTTTACTTTCCAACCCATTGGGAATTTAACTCGTCAATATCCAGATACCGAACCGACTGAGCGCAGACGATACAGTAGTCACGTTCTAACAGCAGGAAGGTTTCACCATCACGTCCTACCAGCAAGACGCCATCTGAACAAGCAGGGCATTTGGACTTGAACACCGTTTCCTCTGACGTCCGTTCCAACTGAGCATGCCGCACCTCAAGTAGCGGCGCTTCAGCGTTCATTAAATACTCACCGCCCATCTTGGCACGGGCGTCTTCCAAACTGATTTCTTTGCTGCTCATCTGTGTTCCTCGCTGGTTTTGCGCTACCAATCTACCATGTTTTCCGTTAACGCGAACACACGATTCGATTCGAAACGGCTACGCGCACGTTTTGCTACAGCGTTCCAAGATTTGGGATTGAAGAACACTACACTACTCCCACTAAACAGGCAGTCATCATCGCTGCAAGAGATATAGTATGTGCTATCTGTGTTATCCATGAAGCCGTCTTTGGCCGGTTTATTACAAAGAGGGCAGGGCAGTAGTCTAGCTGCCTCTTCACCGTAGTAGTCTGCTAGAAGAGGGGATACCTCTCCCTTGGGTTCCTCTGGTACGTCGTCTTCCATGAGAAGCCGTACACGTTTTTCCCAGGTGGACAACTCAATCTCCTTGCGCCACTGGGCAACGTCTACAGGGGTACCGTCCATCTCAAAGTTACTGGGGGTGTTACAGCGGGTACAGACAGCCGTTTTGTTGTACTTACCCCAATCCCCACCGCTGTACGCTTGGAAGTCTTTGCCTCTGCACTCCTTGCACTCTAGTGGAAATCCTCCTCTATCCTCACCACCGGGATCTAAAGGTACAATTGCCATCTACTGAAGCCTTTCAACCACTTCGTAACCAACAGCCCACACGAACAGCCCATTTTCGAGTTGTTTTACTTCAACCGACTTTACCATAAGGCTCAGACGGCTCGCCCACGCAGGCATTGTTCTTGCCTGCTTCTTTCTTTGAGAAGCCCACCATTCATCGAGCAATCGTCTGTGCACATCTGCCCGGTCCCATTCATCAAGCTCTTCAAAATCCTTTGGATACTTGACGTTCTGCTCTGGAGTGGCAGAACACATCTCCTTGAATGAAGAAAACGGTATCTTTACTTTACTGTCGTTTGCGCGGTACAGAATGGTCGTCTTGTGGTCGTTTCCAATGGTACTAGAGCCAAAGTACCCCCAGTCTTCCTTCACCCAGAGCATGTCTCCTGGTTTTCCGTAGGGACACTTCCCAAACTCACTCAGGAATTCGATAACCTCGTCTTCAGAGTCAAACCAGAGGTCTTTTATGTCCGGATTATTCCCATCCCATGTTGCATCACGTTTCCGGCTGGCGTTTGGGATTAGCCAGTCGAAAGGAAAGTCGGGATTCGCGTTGTAATCTTCTGGTTGTGGTTCTACAGCCACGTTGACCACTCCTACAGGCTTTTCTAGGATTTCCAGCACACTAGTGGCGTCTAATTTAATAGGGTATAACTTCATTGTTTCTCCCTAAAGCGTTAGCACCAGGTCTGTTGGATGCTTTTCTGTTGTTGTCGCGTGGCGCTCGTTTGCCCCACAAGCAGTACACGTAGCTTCTGTGGTGATTCTTTTATAACGCAGACCTACAGCCAGACCCCACGACCTACTCACCACTTCAGGCTTTTTGCATATGCATCCTTTTACAGATGTTCCTTTATTATCTTTCACGTTTCCTCCTTGGGCTAGCGTGCTTGAATAGATCGAACAGCGTCAAGTCTTGGTTTCGGAAGCCACAGTTGCAGAGCCAGTGCTTCTTTAGAATCCTCCCTCGGGTGGGGAAGTACTGGACCCAGCTACGCATGGGAAAAGCCACGCAGTCGCAAGATGGGCAGAGACTGGGTTCTCTATCCGGGTCGATAAGCTCTACCATGGCGTCTTTTCTATCCATTACGGTACTGGCTCCCAGCTTCTTTGTTAGCACGCAGCTTCCGAATCGTACACGGTACACAATAGTAGATACCAGGGCCGAACCAAGTGGTCATTTTTTCCCAACACTCAGAGCAGATCCGGCACAGGTTCCTTTTATATACGTTGTTACACTTTGTGCACATTGCGCTACGTCTCAGTGGTGAGAAGATCAATTACCTTCTCCAGTATCTCGTTAGTCACGCGCCTGTGTGCTACATGGCTAGCTATGTCCGCTACTTGAGGGTCTACGGTTAGAACGCCCTTAACCATGAGGATTGCGTCTAGAATGCTCTTTGCATCATCATCTCTGATGTCCTGTTCTAGCACTACAATTACACTGTTTATTCGGTCAGTCATCTATTTCTCCAACACCAGTTTGGTGTACTCTTGCAAAAGTTCTCGTTGTTTAGGCGTGTGTCCCATGGCTGCCCAGAGGATTACAAGTAGCTGTTCGCTACCTACCCATTCTAGGCCCTTGCATACCGAGCATTCGTACCACTCGCCTCCGTCTTGGAGGAAAGATTCAGTAATCTCGCTGAACTCGCCGTCCTTGAGCAAGCAGTCCTTACAGTATTTTTTATCAAGCGTCATTATGCTTTCTCAACAGTCCCGTCAAAGTAGTTGAACCCGCATTCCTCGCACACATGCTCGTCGGGATCGATTTCCGCTTCCATGAACAGCTTGTCCTTGCGGCGGAATATCCCTCCGGTGTTGACTTGCACGAGGCCGCCCAGATTCACACCAACGGTGGTGTCCGCACCGCAGTTTATGCAGTTACCGTCAATCATTACTCTGGCTGATATCTTCTTCATTTAAACCTCATCTATAACCAGAGCAACGCGTTGCTCCCAAATACTACGGGTATCCTTCGGCTTTTTCCTGACAACTACCCCATCCACCAACGTTTTCTGAATACAACGCCCGTCCCTCCATTCCTGCCGTTCTTTCCTTCCGCAAGAGACGCAATAAATCATCACGTAACGAGTACCATACGCATCTAGGGAGGTTTGTGTTTCGTATGGTTCACCGCATAGCTCACATGCTGGTGCAGGCCGCTCTCCAAGAATCTTTAATATGTCGACCTTTTCAGTCATTACCCCAACATGTCCCTCAGATGCTGCATGCCGTCCTTATGTGCTTGGTCTTCCAGATCCTTTTCTTTCTGGCGGTTTTGCACTGTCCACTGATCAGCACGCTCTTTCAGTTTGTCCATCAGTGCTTCTACTTCTGCGTGTTCAGGACTGTTGGCATGCCTACGAACTGCTTTTGTGGCTGCGTTGCAGTCATCGCAGATCGGAGCACCAAAACACCCACATGTATCTTTAGTTGGGGCGCTACAGAGGAAGCAGGTTCTAGTGTCTGTGTCTTCTTCCTCGCCTTTAAGCCGTGCCACTTCTTTCAGAAGCTCTCCGTTTTTATCCATGAACCCCTTGACCACCAAGTGATCCTCGTCCCGTTGTGCTCGCATATCATCACGGAGTTGCATGGCAATGCGCTGCTGCTCTTTAGCCTGTGATGCTTTGTGTAGCGCACCATCTGCTTGCACCATGCACTCGTCAGCTTGTTTATTTGCTTCCTTCAGTTCTTTTGCCAACCGCTCCACTTCAATCTTGAGGGCGTCACGTTCAGAACACAAGACGAGGGCCTTGGTTGTAGCATTGAGTGCGCCGGTAATCGCCTCCGTTTTGTCTAGGGTAAGTGACTCTATCCCCTCGCGCAGCATCTTACAGTCGGGGCACTCTGTCGCTGTAGACCCAGCGTTACGCGCTGCTTTCGAGTAGCAGGAAAAACATGCAATTAACTCTTTGTGTTTATCGCATTCAGCACATTCACCGCACACGGCCTCGGGATGTATATCGCACTCCCCGTTAGAGCGGGGAAGAGCTTGCCAAGCGGCAACCGATAGCGAGGCGTCGTGCATTTCGCAAGACGGGTTGGGGCAACTAGCAAACCCTGGCGCATGCTCATTACCTATATATCCGCACAGCGGGCACGGGTTTAAATTACTCACGGCTCCCCTCTTCCATCGGCTCGTATTCTTCCCAACCCATATACGCGTGCATCTGCTTCCTGGCGTCGTCCCAGTCGCTAGCCTCGAAAGTCTTATGCATAATATCGCCCTCTTTCACAAAGGTTGACTTCTGCGGGTGGTTGCTGGGAAACATCACCACACCATCTTCGTCTTCCCATAACTCGTATTTCATTTCATCGCCTCGACTTTAACATAGCCATGAAAATTAAGAAGGCAAGCCTGTATTCTACTGCTTTGGTCGCTTGAAGAGACATTCGTAGCCCCAGTTGTTGCTACTATCGCGGGCACGGCGGCAATGGACAATATCCCAATGCTTTTCGCCTATCTCGGTGAACTTGGTTGCCAACTCAGTATCTTTGGCAAATTCGCCAGCGTACTCCCATTTCTGACTGGCAGCCTTTGTCGGGATGCCTCCTATTATAGCTAGGGCGCTGTTAGCTGTGAGGACTATGGCGATAACCATCAACCAGACCCACGTCCAACTCTTCTCCTTTTTAGGAACCTGTACCGTAGCATTCTGGGGCATCATCGGGGGTTGTTGTGCATTCATCTTCTTTTCCTTTCCTAGTTTTTCAACATCTCTACGCCTTTAAGCAGGCATTCACGACAAAGTCCGTAGTCATCGGTCATAACAATCAGCGCGTCTACCTCTTGGGTACATCCCTGACAAGTAAGGCGCATCAGCACATTATCCTCACCTAAGTGCGTTAGGACGTCTTCTCGGGTTGGGTTCTCAGGAAGCCGCTCTACGTTGCTTTTAAATATAGGGGTCTTGTACCTGCTTTCCCGGTAGCACTTTTTCCACTCCTTCTCACCCCACTTTACCATTTCAAGGTAGCGGTCAACCCCTTCCTCCAACTGCACCTCTTTTGTCTTTTTTTCCATCCTGTTCCCCTTTTATCCACCCGATACCAGCATCACACGTTGCTTCCATGCAGACAGCACACCTAGTGCTAGTAGCGTACCTCTTTCCACCCATTGGGCTCCTGCCCAGTAGGCGTTCGTTTCCCAGTCGTAGTCTCCTACTTGAAGAGGGTCTGTGTTGCCGTATACGTCTTCAAACTCTCTGACCACCATAGGCCAGTGGCAGTTACCACAAAAATAGCTCTCTCGGTAAACAACACCTGTCCAGCTACATCTTGGGCAACAAACCTTTTCCATCTATTTAATTACCCTCATGTATTTCTTTCATGTACATAGACCCACAGAGGAGGCAACGTAAGAGGCTTCTTTCTATGGCGGGTTGTCCCATTCCTTCAAGAATAGCCACTTCTAATGCACAGCAGTCCTTTTCTGGACAACCACAGCTACCTAGTGTCCTTGTGTGATCAGGTCCATATAGGCGTTTGTAGTCTTCCACTCCTTCTCACCCCACTTTGCCCCGTGGTACACGTTCAATGAGCCACTCCACCCGATTTACCACGTGCATCCGAGGAACCTCAGCCTTGTCTAAGTCCTCTCCAATGGTATCGAGCAGTCGTTGTTTCCCTTTGCTAGCAGACTCCTGTTCAGACAACTGCTTTTTCGTCTCAAGCAGTTCAGTAGACAGCTTCGATACCATTTCCAGAAGTTCATCGTTGGTCATGTGTATCTCCTCTTTACCTACACCAGCCGTTCACGCGTACCACTCTCCATCCCCAATAGGTTTGTTTATAGGGATCCCAGTATTCATCTACGTGATTAGTTTTCTCTGCCCACTTTTGTTTGGCTTCTCTAAGCGATTTAGCCCTCACGTCCATTACACATTCCAGTGCAACGTCAGGTTGCTCCGGGATGCCGCCTGTTTCCAAGGCAAGCCTGTACGTTTTAGTAAACAGACCCATCTATGACTCCTTCAGCTTAAGCTGCGCCTTGGTAATTATCACTGCCAGGGATTTAATCTGTTCCGATGCCTTCTCTTTCTCAGGCCCTTCTGGAAGCTCATCCACAACAACCGCTATGTCGTACAACGCCGCATCAACCTCTCGTTCAGTTGGATTCTGTTCACTCATACGTTTTATCCTTCTTGAAGACCTTTATATACTTTGAGCGCCCTTTCCATCGTATCGTTCACTTTGGCCATGAGTATGAACCTGTCAAAGTATTGGCGGGTTTCTTTTTTACAGGCGTCACACCTATCAGATATGGTATCGTGCCCTGTGTAGTAAAGCTCAGTGACGTTGTTGTAGCCACAAACACCACACCATATATCGTGAGGGCCTTTGATTCTTCCCATCGTACGCGTGTCTTCTGTGTTACTCATCTAAATTTTCCTATAAAAAAGGCGCGAAACTCCCATCCCCACTCCCAGACACCTACCCATCATCTACTATAGACCGGATACGTGCCTCCCATACAGACTTAGCCTTAGGGGGCACAGGCTCTACTACCTCTACACTGCAAGAGGCACATACAGAGCAAGAGACAGTTCTAAGGGTCCTACCGTTATCATCTATACGCTCTGTAACACCAGCATAGGTCCCACAGCCACCACAGTAGACAGTTTTACTACCTCCTACCATCTACTTCCTCCTCACTTTGCAGGAGCATCGCTTTTTATATACCACTGAGTTTCCAGACCCGACTGTTGTGGGTGCATATGGTGTATCGCATACCACGCATACTGGTGCCTGGAGATCCAACGCTGGTTTCGGGATAGGATCGCAGACACACACGCATCCACATCCACAACGTTCGCAGTGTTTCATCTACATTCCATCCTCAGCGTCCTTGTACCGCCGTTTATGTCGGTCCCTATACCATCTCCACCAGTGGTCAAAGCATTTCCTTGATATATTGTTCACAATGATAAGTATAGTGAGCCACATAATCAGTTCCAGCCAGTGCATGTGAATTTTAATCATGACGGCAGCCCTTTCTTTATCTTACTGAACTGAGGTAGCTCCAACAGGTCTTTAGCGTTTACCTTATCGGCTACCATCCCAAGCAGTTCGAGCAACTCTTCTTGGTGCTCAGTTAATACAACTATTAACTTGGCCAGGTCGCCAATGCTCTTGGACTGGTCCCTAACCTGCTTGCGCAACCCATCTATCTCTTTACTGGTACGCTCTTGGTTAGTATTGATAAGACTAACAATACGCGTAGTGAGACCCAAGATGTCGTCGCTCATCTACTCTCCCTCCAGACAGGGCGGGCAATCAAAGTGGAGCCAGGGTCCGTCCTTCCGGCGATACTCGTAGCGTTCGCCTTTTTTAGGTGTAGCCGATTTACGCTTCTCAGCCCCACACCTACGGCACCATACGTCCACTTCGTTAGTTTGCCATTGATGGCGGCGTTTATGCTGGTTCATTTACTTCTTCTCTGCACACGGTTCGCTTGGGCGATGGCGCGTCAAGCACTTAAAGCACATCCTAACGCCATCTAAACGCTTCTTTACTTCTTCGGTAGCCCACGACGCACAGCCGCCTTTTGACTTTGCAGCCAGGTTGCAAGGGCTACCGTCGTTGTAGTACAGCGGCTTCTTGTCCTTATCCCAACCCATGGCGGTCATGTACTCTCGTGCCTATCTGCCATTAGGAGTAGGTTTAGTCCGCAGGTACTACAGATGCTTTTTACTACCCTGTTGCCCCCGGGCTCCACTTCTCCCCCATTTCTGAACAGGGCACGCACCATCTCCACCACAGTGTCACGGCAGTGCTCACAGTTAGGGCTACCTACTACGTAGCGAGGTGTTTCTTTAATCTCAGACATGTTTCTTTTCCAGGGCTACTTCCAACCGCATCAGCCAGTCGTCCATAAACCTCTGTTGCTGGGAGAAGGCTTCACGGATGGTCTCTGCTGCACGGGACATCTCTGTTGCAGCATCACGCATCGTGCTTCCTGCCCGTTGTACATCTTCAGCCCCGATTAACACAATCGTTTCCATCTACTTTTCCTGCTCCTCAGGTATACGTTTCAACCGAAGCTCCCTCACCCTTTAGCAGAGACTTCGTGGGCAATCACGAACATCCCGAACATCATCAGGGTGATGCCCACCTGGATACCCATAGAAATCTCATGGAACACAGTAGTCATGGGGAGCTTGCTCATTCCTACACCCATGAGTCCTGTGATTAAAAAACATACTACAGCCAGACCTAATAGAATCCACTTCATTACTTACCTCCAGTTGGTTATGCCCCCTCGGGCGTTTTAATAGTTTCCACGAGTTACAAGCAGTTCGTGGGTTAGTGATGGGTATTACTACGCGCGCGAGGCCCACGCCTGCATATCTGTAGGCTTTTCTACCCTACCGCAACCGTCGCACCACCACACTGGTACCGGGAATGGAGCCATAGCCCGAATCTTTTGTCCGGTCTCCGGGTTCTCCATACTCACCTGCAAGCACACGTCGCTTTCACCCTTCACAACTTGCCAGCACTGCGCCTGCAACGAGGGCCAAAGAGGCCGAAACAACTGAGGTTATTCGAAGTCGCCGAGATTTCATGGAGTCCACCCTATACCTAATGGGCCAGCCTATGGTCCTAAAACTGTGACGTCGTCCAAGTTATCGGCGGATCCAGGTAGCGCCTTTGGCTACCTGACGCTTCGGGTTGGTGTCCGATAACTCGCATCCCGCGATGTAGGT
>PJEL010004547.1_pt1 | contig 11390 bp, 6 predicted proteins | sample 1853271 | NCBI WGS metagenome assembly PJEL01 (sample SAMN08108733, study PRJNA415343) | Invertebrate metagenome, whole genome shotgun sequencing project. | host: Globobulimina | place: Sweden: Gullmar Fjord | collected 2015-08 | reverse complement strand
GCTGCTCTTATTCAAGAAAAAGCTATTGAAAAACCAATTATAGCTCCTGTTGAGGAGGAAAAATCAAGAAACTTTATTTATTGGTTAGCAATACCAGGTTTGGTAGCATCATTAATTATTGCATATATTTTTATTGATTTCGATAAAATATTTGGAAGTGATGAACCTGTTGCAAATACAACACAGGCTGTTGCAGAGAAAGTTGTAGAACCAGTACTTGATGTAGATACAGTAGAAAATGTATTTGTTGGAGATAGTAATTCTATCGATAATCAAATTGCTGAGCAAAATATTGATAGTATTGAGAGCGCCGAAGCAGTTATAGAGGATGCTATTATTGTAAATACAATAGAACAAGAATCTCCTGTTGAAGAAAATACATATGTTGAAGAGGAGAAAATCCCAGTAAAAACCTTGGCACAAGAGGCCTCAGGTAATTATTATATAATGGCTGGTTGTTTTAAATCTACATTTAAAGCCAATAGGTTGCTAAAAGAATTGAAGAATGGAGATTATCCCAATGCTTCAATTAAAGGTAAAACCAAAAGTGGTTTAATAAGAGTTTGTTATAATAATTTCCCTACAAAGGCGGAAGCAGAAAAGAATATGCTTCAGATTTCTAAAGAAGTAGGCAAAGAATTATGGATGCAGAAGATTGATAATTAGAATTTTAGATTTATTGAATAATGGGCAGAAAGAATAAGTTAAAGCATTTCGCTGAGAACCTTACCTATAAAAATATGTTTCAACCTACCTTTGAGGAACTTGAAGAGGGTTATGAGATGAGGGGAAATTGGGATAAAGATTTTTTTAAGAATAAGCAGCCAATTACTCTAGAGGTAGGATGTGGCAAAGGTGAATATACCGTTGGTTTAGGAGAAGTTTATCCAGAGCGAAATTTTATCGGAATAGATATCAAAGGAGCTAGAATGTGGCGCGGATGTACCGATTCTAATGAAAGAAATATGACTAATGTGGCTTTCATTCGTAATCATGCGCAAATGGTTCCTAAAATATTTGCCCCAGGCGAAGTAGATGAGCTATGGATTACATTTCCCGATCCTCAGCCAAAAACATCAAAAGCCAATAAGAGACTTACTTCCCCGCGCTTTTTAGAACATTACAGAAGTATTCTTAAGCCAGGAGCGATTATCAATTTCAAAACAGATAATGAGCCTCTCTTTGATTATACTCTTGAGGTGATTAAGGAAGAAGGCCATGAGCTTTTGGTCTCAGTAAAAGACCTATACAATGTTGAGGGTTTTGAAGTGGTGAAGTCCATAAAAACTTTCTACGAGCAAAAATTCTCTGCTTTAGGCTTTGCAATCAATTATTTACAATTTAAACTTAAGGAATAATAATTTAATTATTCCCTCATAGCCTTCATATGCTACAGTCACTATTTATTTATAATTACGCATTAATTGACGAATTAAGTCTGGATTTTAATTCAGGGCTGAATGTTATCACTGGTGAAACTGGTGCTGGTAAATCAATTCTTATTGGTGCTCTTGGCCTTATTTTGGGCAATAGGTCCGACAAAAGCGTTGTAAATAGGGCTATTAACAAAAAGTGTATTGTTGAGGGTGTTTTTAATAATTTAAGCTCCAAGATAAATGCTTTGCTAAGTGACAATGACTTTGATGTAGAAGAGGAACTTCACATTAGAAGAGAAATTACCATCACAGGTAAGTCACGAGCTTTTATAAATGATACTCCAGCAAATCTTAATCAACTTAAGTCTCTGGCTGCATTATTAATAGATGTGAATAGTCAGTATCAAACTTATGAGTTTAAAAAGCCTAATTATCAGCTTTCAGTTTTAGATAATCTTGCTGAAACCACTGAGACAATGGAGGAATATACTATTCTTTATCAAGATTTTTTGAGCAAGCAAAAACTTATAGAAAAGCTTAAGCAACAAGATGTTGAAGCAAAGAAAGAGTTTGATTTTGTGAAATTTCAATTTGAAGAATTGCAAACAGCAGAGCTTCGGATAGGTGAGGAAGAAGAAATTCGTAATCAACTTACAATTCTTGATAATGCTGAGCTTATAAAGCAATCATTGCATCAATCTACTATTTTATTAAGCCAGAATGATGAGAATGTTTTGGGTTATTTAGAGCAAGTATTGGCATTATTGCAGCCAATTCAGGGTCTGCATTATGAATATGAGCAATTATATCAAAGGCTGAATTCTAGTTTAATAGAGCTACAGGATGTTGCATCAGAATGTGAGCAGCTGGACGAAAATATGGAGTTTGAGCCTCATAAATTAGCTGAATTGCAGGAAAGATTGGATGTTATACTTCATTTACAGCAAAAACATAGAATGCAATCCATTGAAGAACTTATTGAATATCAGGATAAACTGGATAATCAATTGCAAGAGTTTGATGGTTTATCAGATAATATAGAAAAGCTTCAAAAAGAGCTTAAGCAAATTAAGTCAAAAGCAGAAACCAAAGCTGCTGTGCTTTCTAAAAAGCGTTTAGGTAGTATTCCTAGAATTTCTAAGAAAATAACTACAGGGCTAAGAGGATTGGGTATGAAAGATGCTGAATTTCAGGTGGGAGTGCAAATTATTGATGAAATTGGCCCCAATGGACTTGACGCAATAGATTTCCTGTTTTCATCCAATAAAGGCCATGAGGTAGACTCAATGCTAAAAGTAGCCTCAGGAGGTGAGCTTTCTCGTTTGGTACTTACTTTAAAATCAATGCTTTCGGCAAATAGAAACCTTCCAACGGTAATATTTGATGAAATAGATACAGGAGTTTCTGGTGATATTGCCACTAAAGTAGGAGTAGTGATGCAGCAAATGGCTGACAATATGCAGGTTATAGCAATTACTCACTTGCCTCAAATAGCTGCTAAAGGAGATTTCCATTATCGTGTATTCAAAAAAGAAGTTGATAATGTAGTTTTTAGTGATATTGAGATTCTTAATAGCGAACAACGTAAACAACAAATTGCGCTGATGCTTAGTGGCGATGCTGATAGCAAATCTGCTCTTAATATGGCTGAAGAATTACTTTCGTAATAGCATTTTCTTAAATTCATACTCCCTTTATTTACTACATTTTATATGATTAAATACTGTGTGATTTAGTATAAAATCACTTATAATAATTCATTAAAAAATCATTACATTTGCCTCTGTATTTTAATAATATTATAGATGAATATATTAATAATAAACATTAAAGAGTTAGTAAATATAATTGACGATAATAGGCTGTACACTAGTGGTAAAGATATGTCGGAATTAAAAACTATTACTAATGCATATTTAATTGTTAAGCAAGATAAAATTGCGGCTTATGGTTCTATGGCAGAGCTAGGAAATGAGGCTGAAAATATCGAAATCGAAAAAACCATTGATGCAGAATCTAAAATGCTGTTTCCAGCTTTTGTGGATTCGCATACCCATATGGTTTATGATGGCAGCCGTGAGGTTGAATATATCGACAAAATCAAAGGTCTTTCATATGAAGAAATTGCTGCTCGTGGAGGTGGAATTTTAAATTCTGCAAAGCGAATTGAAAAGGCTTCAGAGGAGGCTCTTTTTGAGCAATCGATGCAACGTGCCAAAGATATTATATCAATGGGAACGGGAGCTGTGGAGATCAAGAGTGGTTATGGGCTTTCTTTGGAGAGCGAGTTAAAAATGCTTCGTGTGATTAAAAGGATGAAGCAGGAGAGTGCTCTTACCATAAAATCTACTTTCTTGGGAGCTCATGCAGTGCCAGCGAATTATCGTGGTCGCCAAACAGAATATGTGGATCTTGTTGTAAAAGAGATGATTCCACAAGTAGGAGAGCAACAGCTTGCCGACTATGTAGATGTTTTTTGTGATAAAGGATTTTTTACGGTAGAAGATACCGATAGGATTCTTGAGGCAGCTTCTAAATATGGAATGACACCTAAAATTCATGCCAATGAGCTTGATTATAGCGGTGGAATTCAAGTAGGAGTTAAGCATAAGGCACTTTCTGTAGATCATTTAGAATTTACTGGTGAAGAGGAGATTAAGGCTCTTTTAAATTCAGGAACCATGCCAACAGTATTGCCAGGAGCAGCTTTCTTTTTGGGAATGGTGCATGCGCCAGTTCGTAATATGATAAAAGCTGGACTGCCTGTGGCATTGGCCAGTGACTTTAACCCAGGATCGTCTCCTTCGGGAAATATGCAGCTTATTGCAGCAATGGGTTCAATAATGTTTAAAATGCTTTCCCAAGAGGTAATTCATTCTACTACAATTAATACCGCTTATGCAATGGGCGTTAATAATGAGTTGGGAAGTATTACTGTTGGTAAAAAAGCAAACCTTATGATTACTAAACCAATGCCAACCTATCATTATTGGACATACTCTTATGGCGATAATAAAGTAGATACCATGATTATGAATGGTGAAATTGTTAAGTAAATTATTGAATATTAAAATATTAGAAACATAAACAAACCTAAATATTGAATACGTCTGCCTCGCTTTTTACATCAATAGATAGTTGAAAGTAAGGCAGATGTATCATCTAAATTACTAAATATATAATATATTACTATGAAACAATTAATAGAATGCGTACCTAATTTTAGTGAAGGGCGCGATATGAATGTAATTAATCAGATTACTGCTGAAATTGAGAAGATTGACGGCGTTAAACTGGTAGATGTTGATCCAGGTGCTGCAACAAACCGTACTGTAGTAACTATGGTTGGTACTCCTGATGAAGTTTTAGAGGCTGCTTTTCAGGCTATTAAGAAAGCTCAGGAATTAATTGATATGCGTGGTCATAGCGGAGCTCACCCTCGTTTTGGTGCTACCGATGTTTGTCCATTAGTACCAGTTGCAAATATAACAATGGAAGAAACTGTTGTTTTTGCTCATAAACTAGCAAAAAGAATAGGTGAGGAGCTTGAGATTCCTATCTTCTGTTACGAAAATGCTGCTAAGACTGAGGTTCGTAGAAATCTTGCTAACTGTAGATCAGGTGAGTATGAGGCTGTAGCTGAAAGAATTGTAACTGAAGAATGGTGTCCAGATTATGGTCCAAATCAGTTTACAGAGAAAGTTGCTAAGAGTGGTGTTACTGCTGTTAGTGCTCGTAACTTCTTGGTTGCCATTAACTATAACTTGAATACAACTTCTACTCGTCGTGCAAATTCTGTTGCTTTTGACGTTCGTGAGCGTGGTCGTTCTCTTAGAGAAGGTGATCCAATTACAGGTAAAGTTGTTAAAGGTGAAGATGGTAAGCCAGTAATGGTTCCAGGTACTTTGAAGCATACAAAAGCTATTGGTTGGTTTATTGATGAATTTGGCATTGCTCAAATCTCAATGAATATGACAAATATTGACGAAACACCTATTCATATGGCTTTTGACGAAGTTTGTGCTAAGGCGATGTCTCGTGGTATGCGTGTTACTGGTTCTGAATTAGTGGGTGTTGTGCCTTTAAAAGCTATTTTAGATGCTGGTCGTCATTACTTAAAATTACAAAATCGTTCTACAGGTATTGCTGATAAAGAAATTATCAAAATAGCTATTAAGTCTCTAGGCCTTGATGAGTTATATCCTTTTGAGCCAGAAAAGAAAATTGTAGAATATATTCTTGAAGCTGATAAGCCAAAAGCGCTTATTGATATGAATTTGACAGAGTTTGTTCATGAAACAGCTTCTGAGTCTCCAGCTCCAGGTGGTGGATCTATTTCTGCTTATATGGGTGCTATGGGTGCTGCTCTAGCTACTATGGTTGCTAACCTTTCGTCACATAAGCGTGGTTGGGACAATCGTTGTGAGGAGTTTTCTGATGTTGCTGAAAAAGGTAAATTTTACCATGATGAGTTATTGAGATTGGTTGATGAAGATACCAATGCTTTCAATAAAATTATGGATGCTTTTGGCCTTGCTAAAAAGACTGATGCTGATAAAGCTATTCGTACTCAAGCAATTCAAGATGCTACACAATATGCTACTGAGGTTCCATTAAAAGTTATGAGACTTTGTTTTGAATCTATGGATGTATCTAAGATTATGGCAGAAACAGGAAATCCTAATTCTGTAACTGATGCTGGTGTTGGTGCTTTGGCTGCTATGGCTGGTGTACGTGGTGCTCATTTAAATGTGAGAATCAATGCTAAAGATCTTAAAAATACAGACTTAGCTTCTAAATTATTAACAGAAGCTAAAGATATTGAGAATAGAGCATTATTCTTAGAAAAAGAAATACTTGCTGTTGTAGAGACTAAACTTTAGTCTTATTACAATATTTTTTAATAGTCTGAATTGTATTAAATACTTAGAGTGGGGGAATGAAATAAATTAATATTCTTGTTCCAAACATTCTTAGCTGCTGATTTTGCAGAGAAGTAAATAATGCAATTCAGACTTATTTGTTTTATAGAGCCACATATGTATTAATTTATCTGGCATAGATTAATTATTCATTAGCCCAGTGCTTTAGCTCTGGGATATAGGTTGATAGCATTAATAAGTTTTGGCAGTATTATTGATTTTTTATTCAATAATAGTGACAAAATAATTGTTGATTATCAACTGTTAATATGTAAATATATTATTGATGAATAGTGTTTTAAGCTGTTTGTTTATTCCCCTTATACCTAATTTATGAATTTATTACAAGTAGAGAATCTATCAAAAGCATACGGCGAGAAACAATTATTCCATAATGTTAGTTTTGGTATTAATGAAGGACAAAAGGTTGCTCTTATTGCTCAAAACGGCACAGGAAAGACCAGTTTGCTTAATATCATTATGGGTAAAGATATTCAGGATGAGGGAGAAGTAACTATTAGAAAGGATATTAAAATTGCCTATCTAAGCCAAAATCCGCAATTTGATACTTCTCATACTATATTTGAAGCAGTATTAGATAGTAGAAATGAGTATTTTACTATTCTTAAGAATTACGAAGATGCCCTAGTTTTGGTAGCTACTGAGAATACCAAAGAAGCCCATGATATGCTCCAGGACGCTATGGCGGCAATGGATGTGAAGAATGCATGGGATTACGAAAATAAAATAAAAGAGATTCTGTCGAAACTTCAGATCTCTGATATGAATCAAAAAGTAGAATCTTTATCTGGTGGTCAGCGTCGTAAATTGGCATTGGCAAAGAGCTTGATTGAGGATGTGGACTTATTACTACTTGATGAGCCTACAAACCACCTTGATATTGATATGATAGAGTGGCTTGAGAAATTCCTAAAACTTAGAAAAATCAGCCTACTTATTGTTACTCATGATAGGTATTTCTTGGATAGTGTTTGTGAAGAAATTTATGAATTAGAGTATAGTGGTATCTATCATTACCGTGGTAATTTCGATTATTATGTGGAGAAAAAAGCTGAAAGAATAGCCATTGAGAATGCAGAAGTTGAGAAAGCGCAGAATCAAATGCGTAAAGAGCAGGAGTGGATGCGACGGATGCCAAAAGCTAGAACTACCAAGTCAAAAGCTAGAATTGATGCTTTCTATGAGCTAGAGAAAAAAGCTCAAAAGATCCAAAGAGAAGAGGTGAAAGACTTTAAAGTAAAGGTTTCGAGGATAGGTAATAAGATATTGGAAGTGAATAGTATATCAAAATCCTTTGATGAGAATCTAATCATAAAAAACTTCTCTCATACCTTTACAAAAGGTGAGCGAATTGGAGTGGTTGGGCCAAATGGTTCTGGTAAATCTACTTTCTTTAATTTGGTGATGGGAAACCTAAAACCAGATACAGGAAGCATTGTAAAAGGCCAAACAATGGTGTTTGGATATTTTACTCAGGTAGGTTTGCAGATAAAAGAGGATAAGCGATTAATAGATATTGTAAAAGATGTTGCTGATGAAATTCCATTCGGTACAAGCTCTACTTTATCGGCTGCACAATTCCTTCATTACTTCAATTTTGATTATAGCACTCAGCACAATTATTATAGAAATTTGAGTGGTGGAGAGCGTCGTCGTCTTCAGCTTATGTTGGTGCTTGTGAATAACCCGAATTTCTTAATTCTGGATGAGCCTACTAACGATTTAGATATTGATACTCTTAATGTTTTGGAGGACTTCCTAAAGAATTATCCAGGTTGTTTAATGGTAACATCTCACGATAGAGCCTTTTTAGACGCCGTAGTAGATCATTTATTTGTTTTTGAGGGCAATGGTGAAGTTAAGGATTTTCATGCTAATTATACCCAATATCGCGCATCTAAGCGTAAAGTAGAAAAGCAGCTTAAGAAAGTTGAAAAAGAAACTAAGCAAAGTCTTAAGCCTATTGAAAAAACTGCTCCTATAAGAAAAAAGGCTACTTTTAAAGAGAAGCGTGAGTTCGAACTATTATCAGAAGAAATAGAGACACTTAACCAAAAGAAAGACGAAATTACAGAGCTTATGAACTCAGGGCAGGGTAGCCCCGACGATTTTAAGGAATGGAGCCAAAACTTTAGTGAAACAAATGATAGACTTGATGAAGCTGAATTTAGATGGCTTGAGTTGAGTGAGATTGTTGAAGGCTAAGACTTAAGATTTCAGAATTAAGAGGTAAGAGGTTTTAGATTAAGGTGAGTTGGTGATTGTTGTTCTATTGATAATTTGAATTAAGATTTTTTACCCTGAGGTTTTCTCGAAGGGAAGAGGTGGACTTTAGAGTTTTTATCCTGAGGAGGTCACTGAGTTTAATCGAAGTGCTCTCGAAGGGAAGAGGTTTTCGATTTTGGTTAGTTGAAATTTGATTTTCTATTATTTAATTGAAGATAAGAAAAAGGACAATGCCTTTCGACTCCTTCGACAAAAGCTCAGGTACCTAAAAAGGAAGTCTTTGATAGTTTAGAGTTTAACGTTCTATTTATAGAACATTGTAAGTCCTCCTTTGAAAAGGAGGTGGGCAAATTTCAAATTAATTATCCTACTATTAGTAAAGTTTCAAGCAATTTGGCCGGAGGATTGATTTTCTATTATTTAATTGAAGATAAGAAAAAGGACAAGGCCCTTCACTTCGACCCATTCGATAAACTCAGGGTAAACTCGTTCAGTGCAGGCTAACCTCAGGGGCTTGAAATAGGAAAAAGGACAAGTATAGAGGAAGAAGGAAAGAGGAGTTGTCGTTTGGTTGATGATTTAAGTTCTATTGGTAATTCGAATTAAGATTTAAGAGTGTGATTTAAGAGGTGTTAATGCCTAAATAACGTTGACCGATAACAAACTACTGCCCACTGAAGACTGCCTACTGCTGACTGAAAAACCTACTTTTTCTTATCGATATCCTCAGGATTCACATATTCATCATTATTCTTTCCACCAAATACCGATACCTGAACGTAGCGCTTAGGATTTAACTTAATGTCTTCCAGTAATTCATGAAGTTCTCGAGAAGCAGCTTCTAATTCAACGTATAGCGAATCGTCGTTAACTAATTTACCCATAGTACCTTCTCCACTATCCACTTTCTTAACAATGCTGTAGAAATCAACAACAGCTTTGTCCATATTGTCAAAGGTAGATTTTACGTCAAGCTTTACTAATGAGTCACTTAAGTTAGAAAAGTTAGTGATTACATTATTAATCTTAGAATTATTTGAGTTAAGATTTGCGGTAATATTATCAAGATTAGTAAGCACATTCTGGATATGAGTGGTCTCTCCTGCAATAAGTTGATCTAAGTTCTTAGTAGAACTTTCAAGATTTATAATTGTACTTTTAATTCTAGTGAAAGTTTCTGAAAGTCCACTTACGGTTTCATCATTAAATACCATTTTAAAAGAAACCATAATAGCTTCAATAGAAGCCATCATATCCTCTGCTTTGGCCTTTAGTGGCGCTACCTGCATCGATACCTCTTCCTGAATGGTTGTAGCAATATCAGTGGCTAATGTGTCCCCTGATTGTGCCATGGTATTCGATTTGTTTAGAACTAAGTCAATCTTATTAACTCCTAAAAAATCGCTTCGGATAACTGCTTTGGTATTTCTTGGAATTTCAATATCATTTTTAAGCTTAATTTTAACCAAAATTCTAGCATTGCTATCATTAGGAATAAAATTAATATATGATACTTTTCCTACTCTTAATCCATTTATGTTTACAGGATTGGAAATATTTAGCCCCGCAACTTTATCATAGATAAGTACAAATTCTCTTTCTTTAGAAAATAAATCATTGCCCTTGAGGAATGAAAATCCCCAATATGCACCAAATAATGTAAGTACAGCTACAACGCCTATGATAAACTCTTTTGTAATCTTCATTTAATGTTCTTTGTTTTACTTATGCAAAAATAGTTATTTATCTTCTTTCTGCAATTCTTTAATTTTTTCTTCAGCAATATTTCTCTTTACCCTATTACCATTGATAAAGGCAACAACAAAAGCATCAGTAAAACCTTTCTCACGCATAAGTTTCATTTCCTTTTTGGCCTCTTTAAAAGAAAGGTATTTACCACTTACATACTTATAAGTTCCGTTTTGCTCATAATACCAAATATCTTTTACATCAAAATTATCAGTAGAAACTTTTTTGCTAGAAGTGGCAAACTGTACACTGAAATATGCATTTATTTTTGGAATAGAAATATCTTTATTAGTAGCTGGTTTTTCAATACTCACGCTGTCTTTTTCAGCTTCTTCTATAATATCTTCTACAGTTTTGCCTCTTTCTATGGAAAGTTTATAATCTCTAAAAGCTCGGTAAATAGCTGATGCTAAATAGTCTTGCCCTTTTTCTGAAACTAAAAACTTCTCTTCAGCAGGATTAGAAAGAAATCCCAACTCAATAAGTACACTAGGCATTGTACTATAAACCAATACTAAAAACCCCGCTTCTTTTACTCCTCTATCAACTCTGTTTACTCTACTTTTAAACTGATTTTGAACAGAAGTAGCCATCTGCATACTTTGACTACGATAGGAATTCTGTAATAATTCGAACATTATGAAAGACTCAGTAGAATTTGGATCAAAGCCATTATAATTCTTATTATTGTCAGCCTCCAGAAGGATAGCAGCATTCTCTTTTTTTGCAACAGCAAGGTTTTTTGCACTTCTTGAAACTCCCATAATCCATGTTTCAGTACCTTTTGGTTTAGGTAAATGAGAGGCATTACAGTGAATGGAGATAAAAAAGTCCGCTTTTGCCTTATTTGCAATGTCGGCACGCTTATATAATTCCACAAAAACATCCTTATCACGAGTGTAAATTGTTTCTACACCCTTCAAATTTTCATTAATAAGTTTACCAACCTTTAGTGCTACAGCCAATGCTATATCCTTTTCTTTGGATTTTTTGCCAACAGCACCAGGGTCTTTGCCACCATGACCTGCATCAATTACAACCTTATCTATTTTGTAGACATCTTGTGCAACAGACATATTACTAATGGTTAACGAAA
>PJEL010004546.1_pt1 | contig 11395 bp, 7 predicted proteins | sample 1853271 | NCBI WGS metagenome assembly PJEL01 (sample SAMN08108733, study PRJNA415343) | Invertebrate metagenome, whole genome shotgun sequencing project. | host: Globobulimina | place: Sweden: Gullmar Fjord | collected 2015-08 | reverse complement strand
TTGTCGAAAAAGACGTTTCGAATCTTGTTTGCCCGTGCACATATTTCCAGCAACGCAGGCTCAGTTGTATCTTTCGTAGTTAAATCGCCTAAATCCGCGAGTATGTCAAGAATTATCCTGTTTATTTTACTGGCTTGCGGTTTCCCTTTATCCAGAAACTTGCTGATATAATTCAACTCATTCAGAGATAGTGGGTAACTGGTGTAGCCGGACACTGCGTCACCGTAACAAACCTTGAGAACTAGCAATAACGTCTCCAGTGTCTTTTCATAAACAATGTCCCGAGAAAACTGTCTCAGCAGATCAAAACAAAGCCCGATAAAAAACCGGCTACGTTTCAGTTTTTTTACGCTGTTCAGGATTTTTCCGTCGCCTAAAAAAGCGCTGATGACTTTCTCGTTCTTGTGGAGAAACAGCCGCATGTAATATGGATAATTTTGATTATCCAAACCTTTTTGGTGCAAAAACTTCACAAACTCAACCGACGCGGTAACCGCCAGCTCATTCTCACAAAGGAGAAAATCCAAGGCGAGATCACCGTGAAGTTTTTGTACAAGAGCTTCATCCCAAGAATCTTGAAGATTTTCGTTTGTTTGTAATCTCATCACATTTTTTCAAAAATTTCAATAACGAATCCATATATTCAGTCACTAGATCTCAACCATAAATGGTTCGTTTTGTCAACGAAAACTATTCATCTTGGCCATATTATACCTATTTGATATTAGTTATCAAACCGAATTATCACCAATCACAGCTATCGGCCGAAATGATACCTTTTCAACAAGGAATTGTTTTGTTAGATCTGAAAGAGAAAACCAACACCTCCCAACGACTGTTTTTACCTAATTTCTCACATCGCGGTCTCAAAATAGATCCCATCACATTTGCGACTGGAAGTCATCGTTATTGCAAACATTCTATGGTAAAAAAAGAACTCGGGACCGTCATCAGAAGAACGAAAGGTTTTTACTATTTGAGAAACCAAGCTAATGAAACGGTCGAGTGTAAAATTAAAGGACTGCTATTTAAGAACAGCCGCTTTGATAACCAAGTGGCGGTTGGAGACATAGTCGTCTTTCAGAAATCCGACAATGACAATGTTGGTCTCATCACTAAGATCGAACCAAGAAACAGCTTTCTTTCAAGGGCAAGGGTCGGTAAAGAGGCAGAGCAGGTCATTGCAGCAAATATCGACTACCTGTTGATTATCGCTGCCACCAAACATCCCGCTTTTCGGTTCAACCTCATCAATCGGATGCTGGTGGCTGCGTCCGTCGGCAAGATCACACCTATACTCGTTATCACAAAAACGGATCTCATCCGGAAGGAAGAGATTGATCGCCTACTCGCACCGTTTTATGGTTTGGAGCTAGAATACTTTTTATCAACCACCCAGAAACCAGAAACAGATCCAAAACTATCTAAGATACTAAAAAATGGCGTCAGCGTTCTTTCTGGCCAATCCGGTGCTGGAAAATCATCTCTACTAAACAAATACTTTCCCTCACTTTCGATTAAAATCGGAGATGTTAGCGCAAAGACCCATAAAGGATCCCACACCACAACCTACACGATTTCCCACCAAATTGCGGACAATGGATTTGTGATAGACACTCCCGGCATCAGGGAATTTGGGCTTTGGAATATCACCCAGACGAACCTGTGTGAATACTATCCGATGATTCAAACATATCAGCAGCAGTGTAAACACAGAAACTGTCGACATGTTCACGAACCCCATTGTGCTGTTAAAGATGATGTGGCGACTAAATTAATCCACCCCGTTCTCTATGATGGATATGTTTCAATTTTTAATTCGCTCCCATCCCATTGAGGCCAATTTTAAAAAATCCCGAGTTGTCAAAGCCCTCATTTGACATCAAACTCGCAGATAGGTAAGATATAGGGATTTGAAACAACTTCATCTCCTTACCAGCCTCAAGGCGCATTCAACTTCGTCCGCTTCCTTGAATAACATTTATTTCAAAGCCTTCAACAATGTCCTATAATCCAAAAATCACCGAGCCCAAGTGGCAGAAGTATTGGGAAGACAATAAAACTTTCAAAGCGGAAATCGATGATTCCAAGGAGAAGTACTACATCCTGGACATGTTCCCCTATCCATCGGGACAGGGTTTACACGTCGGACATCCTGAAGGTTATACGGCAACTGATATCGTAGCCCGATACAAGCGCATGCGGGGGATCAATGTTCTGCACACGATGGGGTGGGATGCATTCGGACTGCCAGCAGAGCAATATGCTATCCAGACCGGTACACACCCTGCAGATACAACGGCAAAAAATGTCGATTGTTTCCGTACCCAGATCAAATCATTAGGCTTTTCATATGACTGGGACCGAGAGATTAACTCAACGGATCCCAAATATTATCGCTGGACACAGTGGATTTTTCTGCAACTGTATAATAAAGGGTTGGCATACCAGGCAGATGCTCTCGTAAACTGGTGCCCCGCCTTGAAAACCGTTTTGTCCAATGAGGAGGTGATCGAGGGCAAATCCGAGCGAGGTAACCATCCGGTTATTCGCCGTCCGATGCGTCAATGGATGCTGAAGATCACAGAGTACGCGGACCGACTATTGGAAGACCTTGATGATCTGGATTGGCCGGATTCTATCAAGGAGATGCAACGGAACTGGATCGGCAAGTCTTTTGGCGCAAAGGCAACTTTTGCGATCGCGGAGGGCTCACTTAGTTTCGACGTGTTCACCACCAGACCGGATACACTGTTCGGGAGTACCTATTGCGTACTCGCACCGGAACATCCTTTGGTCGACCAAATAACATCTCCTAATCAAGCAGCGCAGGTTCAGGCATATAAAATGGCTTGCGAATCCAAAAGTGATCTGGATCGAACCGATCTTTCTAAAGAGAAAACAGGTGTTTTCATTGGTGCTTACGCCATCAATCCGGCCACTAATCAGCCCATACCCATCTGGATAGCAGACTATGTGCTGCTTAACTACGGTACCGGGGCAATCATGGCAGTTCCAGGACATGACCAGCGAGACTACGAGTTCGCTCAGAAGTTCAATCTTGAAATCATTCCCCTCATTGTCGATCAGGATATTTCCAAGGAAGCGTGGACCGGTGATGGCATTTTGATGAACAGCCAATTCCTTGATGGTTTAAAGGTGGCTGACGCTAAAGAGAAGATGTGCGAATGGCTTAGGCAAAACGGCAAAGGCGAAGAAGCGATCAGTTACAAGCTACGCGACTGGCTTTTTTCCCGACAACGATACTGGGGAGAACCGTTTCCCCTCTCAATCAGCGAAAATGGGGACGTTATCCCTCTTTCAGAGGATGAACTGCCTTTGACCCTGCCGGAAACTGAATCGTTTCAACCGTCAGAGTCGGGAGAGAGTCCTCTCTCCAACGTGACAGACTGGATCAACACAACTCTTCCAGACGGCACGCCGGTAAAAAGGGACTCCAACACTATGCCACAGTGGGCTGGTTCATGCTGGTATTTTCTCCGTTTTGTAGATCCCCATAACGATAAAGAGCCTTGGTCAAAGGAAGCCGAGAACTACTGGATGCCAGTTGACACCTATATTGGTGGCGCTGAGCACGCTGTCTTGCACCTGTTGTACTCTCGTTTTTGGCACAAAGTACTCTATGATCTCGGATATGTCTCGACCAAAGAGCCGTTTCAAAAACTGGTTAATCAGGGTATGATATTAGGGGAAAACGGAGTCAAGATGTCAAAATCTCTTGGCAATGTCATCAATCCCGACGATGTCGTTTCGGAATATGGCGCCGATGTCCTGCGAATGTATGAGATGTTTCTGGGGCCATTGGAAAAAGCAAAACCCTGGAACACGTCCGGCATGGAAGGAATCGACCGATTTTTGAAACGTGCCTGGCGCTTGATGATCGATGATGATGGCAACCTTTCAAATTCTATTACTGATGAACCTCCAAGCGAAGGACTAGACAGACTACTGCATCAGAGTATCAAAAAAGTAACAGATGATATCGAAAGTCTGCGGTTAAACACGGCTATCTCCCAATTGATGATACTATGCAACGAACTGATCAATTCGTCGCAACAAAACCGCAATCAATTAAAGACATTTGTCCTGCTCTTGAGCCCATTTGCGCCACACATCGGAGAGGAGCTCTGGCAACGCCTGGGCAATGAGGCAACTCTGGCTTATGAAACATGGCCCGAATACGACGAAACCAAACTCGTTACCGAATCATATCAAATTCCAGTGCAGGTGAATGGCAAAGTCAGGGATAATATTACGATTCCGCAGGGAAGCGACCAAGATCAGGTTTTTGCCCTTGCCAGTGAAAGCACCAAAATTCAAAAGTACCTCGATAATAAAGACGTTATTAAAGTCGTTTTTATTCAGAATAAAATTATGAACATTGTTGTCAGGTAACGATTTGGTTACACCATCCCCTGCCATGAAGAAAACAGCCCCGGACCAACTGGGAAAAATTCAACGCAATGACCCTTGCTGGTGCGGCAGTGGGAAAAAATATAAAAAATGTCACTTGGCCATGGACAAACAAAGGCTGGGTGAAAGAAAAGAACCCGCCAAGCAGCTTGACAAGATGGAAAGAAGTAGTGAATACATTGAAGGGATGAAAGTAAGCTGCAGACTTGCAGCGGACACTTTGAAAATGGTAGGAGAAAACATTCGAGCAGAGATTACCACGGACACCATCAATACCTGGGTCCATGAATACACGCTCGATCATGGTGCTATCCCAGCCACGCTGAACTACAAAGGGTACCCCAAATCAACCTGCACATCGCTCAATAGTGTCATCTGCCACGGTATTCCTGACGATACTATAGTCAAAGAGGGAGACATTATTAATGTCGATATCACCTGCAATCTGAACGGATATTTTGGTGATACGAGTAAAACCTTTTTAATAGGTGAGTGCTCCCCAGATGCCAAAAAAATCACAGCCGTTGCTGAAGAGTGCCTGAAAAGAGGTATTCAGGCGGCGACACCGCATGGAAAAATGGGAGATATTGGCGCAGCAATTCAAGCATACGCTCACTCCATGGGGTGCTCAGTTGTCGAAAAATTTGTCGGCCATGGAATCGGCAAACAGTTTCATGAAAACCCCCAGGTTCCCCACTTCGGGAAAAGAGGAACCGGGGTCAGGTTAGCCCCTGGAATGTTTTTTACCATTGAACCTATGATTAATCTGGGAGATAAGGATCTGTATATTCTAGATGATAATTGGACTGCCGTCACGATTGACGGTAAACTTTCGGCTCAGTTCGAACACACCATTTTCCTGACTGAGTCAGGGGTAGAAGTATTGACCTGAACGCTCCGTATTTTCTACCCAACGCTGGCACCAGACATGGTGGCTTTAAACTGAACGCATATCACATAAAACAAGAACAACACATTTTAGAAAAAAAGAATTTAGGGTGTTACACCAAATCCTGAGATAATCTATCTTAGGTGATTTAGACTGTTTCCGGCTCATCGAAGCCAATTAGCAAACCCGGGACATCGGCCATACTGGTCCTATCCCATTCAAGACTTAGAAATCCTGCCTCTGAAAGCCAAACGGCTCAGATCTGAAATCAGGATCGTCTAAAAAAAGAATGATCGGCAAAACCTGAAACACAGGGTTTTTTCGATGAGCATGACGGAAAACAAATAGCTCGTATCCAATTACAACGATTTGGATTGAGCCAGAAGGATTTCAGGAGGACTCCTCCTGAGGAAAATATCGATCACAGCTGTTCTCAAAGTCGCAGAGAAAACGTGAAGAAAAAGGTTTATCAGACAATACAGCTGAAAGATATTTGTAGAAGTATCGGCTAAAAAGCACTCAAAACAAATTGACGTGCTGAAATGCTTTTTGCAGCCTCAGATAGACTTTATAACATGACAGAATCAGTCTCTTGACTACTGTCTTTTGCCTATCCACTTCTCCTACCTTCAAGGCTCAATCCGACAAAAATCGTTTATTTAATGGGGACCCCACTCCGAAACTGGAATTGTTCAGACAACAACTCCTGGATCTATAGTGAGGGGGGAGTCTTCTAATTATCTTGTCGGAGATTTAATGACAAAAAAAATCATTCTCATCAACGAAACCGATGATGAGAGCAGGGTCGCTATCGTTGAAGATAGCGTCCTCCAGGAAATGCTTATTGAACATCGAACCATAGAGCAGACCAAAAACAATATTTACAAAGGAACGGTCGTTCAAATCCAATCCTCACTTCAAGCCGCTTTCATTGATTTCGGAAACAAAAAACACGGCTTTTTACCCAGTAGTGAAATCAATCCCTCTATCTACCAGAGAAAAAACCTGCACAACAGTAGTCCGATCCAGCAAAAGTTGAAAAAAGGGCAGCCTGTGCTTGTTCAGGTCACACGGGAAGCCGTTGATCAAAAAGGCGCCGCCCTGACAACGAATATCTCTTTGCCGGGACGTTTTATGGTCTTAATGCCAAATTCCAATAAAGGGGGCGTCTCTAAAAAAATAGACGACGCAAAGGAGCGGGATCGATTGAAAAGCTTCATCTCGGCTATTGATGCTGAAAAACATGCCGTCATCATCCGTACTGCCGGCGTTGGCAGAGATCTGGTGGAGCTGAAAAAAGACTATACAACGTTAAAGAAGACCTGGGAAGATATTCACGGCTCCTTTAAAGAGACCAAAAAACCGAGTATTATTCTTGAAGAAGCGGATGTTGTCACCCGAACACTCAGGGACTACTATGCTGAGGATATTGAAGAGATATGGGTGGACAATCCAGAAACCTTTCAGAAAGCCTTGAACTTTTTGAAAGAAGTGGCACCGAGAAGACAAAAGGATCTGAAATTGTTTATCAGTGACCGCTCTCTTTTCTCAACCTATAAAATTGAGCGGCAGGTCGAGCAGTTGACATCCCGTGACGTTAAACTGGACTCCGGTGGTTCAATTGTCATTGATCAAACAGAAGCTCTAGTGTCGATTGACGTTAACTCAGGCAAATCGAATCAGGAAGGAGACATAGATGCCACTGCCCTGCGAACAAATTTGGAAGCAGCCAAAGAGATTGCACGCCACTTGAGATTGCGAAATCTGGGCGGACTGGTTGTTATCGATTTTATCGATATGGAACATGATAACGCTCGCAAAAAAGTGGAAGAAGAGCTGCAAAAAGCCATGTCCAGGGATAAGGCTCAACGAAAATATAATCCCATTTCCCAATTTGGTCTTCTGGAAATGAGTCGACAGCGATTAACAGTCGGAATATCCAGTACGGTTGAAAGCGACTGTCCGGTTTGTAACGGAAAGGGGCGGATACCTTCTTTACTCGCTTCGACCAATCTTATTTTGCGATCGATCCGAGAAGCTGCTGCCAAGGGAAATCTTGTCCAGATCGAAGGAGTCTTACCCCTGGAACTGGCAAATCACCTCCTCAATGAGAGACGTCAATCCATCACCGACTTGGAGTTGGAGTTCGGAATTGATATCATCCTGCGCGGTGAACCTCAAATGGCTGTTTTTGATGAAGCCAACTTCAAACCAGTCTTCGCCCAGAAGCAGCAAGACCAGAAAGGGGACTCTGTCTCTAAAAAGGAGAGCCCGAAGGAGGATGAAGAAAGAAAGAAGTCTCCACAGAAAGAAAAAGGCTTCCATAAGAAATCAGATACTGTAGATAAAAAGAAAAAAGTACATGAGAAAAAAGAGGACTCGCACCATAAAAAGAGTCCGCCTGCCGAAGCAGCGCCTGAAGATATCCAGCCAGTAGACACGGAGCAACAACTTGTTACTGAACAAAAATCTGATAAAAAAAGATCCGGAAGCACTAAAAAGCTGGATACAACCCAACCCGTTGCTGCTAAAAAACCTGCTAAAGTTGCCCATTCTACCGACGGCGCAATATATCCCGCCTGCCTGTTTTTAGATGTTCAGGAACCTGACGCTGAGGAACTGGAAGAGCTCACGGTTGCCTTTGAAAACCGTCTGAAGGGAAAACCTGATAACCAAGCCCCCCATCAGATTGATCAGAAATATCTCTGGAAAAACCGGAAAAGTGAGACTGAAAAAAGACCGGTTACACCGAACAAGGATGAATCTATAAACAGGCCCTCACAAGAAGAAGCACCAGTTGTGACTGAAGGCTCCCAAACAGCTGAAATGCGAACCTCATCGGGTATTACAACTGATGAGCCTCGTAAAAAGAGCCCCAGTTCAAAAAGAAAGGCTCCTCGTAAATCGACTACAGGTAAATCGAAAACAACTGGACGGAAAAAGCCGGATTCTATTCAGCCAAAAAAGCCAGTCGAAAAAAAGGTGGAACCCTCTGCTGATAAGGAGAAAAAAACCGACTCAGCAAAAGCAAAAACACCTAAAAAGAAACCCAGCAGTAGTCGACCCAAAAAAGCGGCACCTAAGGGGAATACCACTCAAAAAACAGCCAAAGAAAAAAAAGCTGTTGTAGAAACCGTTGCTGAGAAATCAAAAACGAAAGAGAAAAAAACACCGGGAAATAACAAAAAACCGAAATCTACTTCCAGTCGAGCAAAAAAACCGACTGCCAAAAAAGAATCTCTGAAAACGACACAGAGCAAAAAAGCCAATTCAGAGAAAAAATCGGAAAAACCGGCAAAAACACCAGCGAAGTAAAAAAGCGCTGAATCTCACCGAATAAGGCTTTAAGGATGGATCCTCTCGGCTTCGATCCATCCTTTGGCTAATCATTTTTTAGTTTTAGCCTGATTCCTGCATTTCCACACTGAGAGAATCGTCCGTCTCTCATCAGCCCTTCAATGTTCTCGAAAACAGTATTGCAAAACGATCATTCGGGAAGGCCGCTTTAAAAACGGGAAGGAGGGGGAGACGATTGATGAAAACCAAAAATTCAATCTGCAAATCGCCCATGAGCGGAAATCCAATTTACAAATTAAGTATCTGTTGTCTACTTTTTGTTTTAAGTGCTCTACAACTGTTCACAGCACCTGTCTTCGCCCAGACAAATCCCGAAGAAGTTATCCAGAAGGTCTTGGAAGCCCCTGAAAGTGATGATCGAAAGCTTTTTGTACTGCAGTTCAGTTCCACCGGAATGACAGAATCAGCGGCCAGAGCATTCAGTAATATGATTGCACGAAACCTGGACAATACCAGCCGTTTTAAAATTATCGCCCTGGACGCCGTAGAGGAAGAGATCCAAAAACAAGCCCCTTCCCTTCTCCCCTGTTTCGAAATCGGGTGTGGTATCCAGATGGGAAAAATCACGAATCTTGACTGGGTTCTGTCCGGCCATATATCTTTGACCCCCTCCGGTCTATTCAGCCTCAATGTAAAACTGGTTCACATTTTCGATAATTCACTCGCTTTTGAGGACACCATCCGGTTTTCAGACGAAAACATGGACCGGCGTTTTTACCAGCTTTCTAATCGGATTGCAAACAACGCCCCTCTGACCGGGAATGTGATCACTGCCAACAACAAAATTGCTAGCATCGATCTGGGGGAGCAAAACGGTATTTCAGTCGGCGATCAGGTAGTCATATACCGAAATAAAAAAGTGGGGGACGAGGAAGAGGCCAATTCAACCATTGTCAGTCGACACAATATTGGTATTCTGAAAATTACCCGAGTTGGGAAGAAAGTGAGTGAAGGCGTTTACTTCCAGACCATTGAGACCCCCAAACCCGGTCAACGAGTCACGTCTTATCTCGACAAAGTAAAGCAGATCCAATTGATCGTTGAAATTCGCAAAGAGCTGGATACACAACAACGTAATGTTTACGAAATTAAGAAATCGGTTGTACTCTCGCCCATCCAGCTAGAGGATATTGCTCGAAAAAAATGGATCCTCAAGGTTCGACAAGTTAAATACGAAAAAGAATTCTGGCAAATGGTTTTGATGGGTTCCGGAGTGGCTTCTGCCTATTTTCTAAGTCAATTCCAGTCAGGCGACGACCTGAAACTTCTGGGATCATTGGGCGTATTTGCCTATAGTACATTTGAATTTTTTACAATCAGAAGTCGCCAAAATGAGTTGATGGATGAAGGTCGTTATAAAGGATATCTGGATTTAAAAATCCGACCCGCACTAGGTGAAGTCAAGATAGGATACAGCTTTTCATTTTGATTCAAGATCCTGAATATCCCCCTAATCGTGCTGCCGCATGGCATTCCCACCCCGGCAGCATCTCAATGTCGATAACTACTCAATAAACTGAAGCTTACGATTGACAAAGACTTCAGATTTCATTATTTTTAAAGGATTCACTAATTCGGCAGTCGTTACTAGCGACACTCACCCACATAAGCAGTCAAGACATGTACGCAATAATAAAAACAGGCGGCAAGCAGTATCGCGTAGCGAAAAACGATATTCTGACCGTTGATTTACTCGATCAAGAAGAGGGTTCGGTGTTTGAATCGGATCAGGTATTGTTTGTAAAAACCGGAGAGAACGATTACAAAGTTGGTACTCCGTTTGTTGACGGTGCAAAAGTCAGCGGAAAAATCTTGAATCACTTCAAAGATAAGAAGGTTGTTGTTTTCAAGAAAAAAAGAAGAAAAGGGTACCGGAAAATTGCCGGTCACCGGCAGAACTATACTAAAATTCAGATAGCGGATATTCAAGTTTAAGTAGCTCTTTTGCCAGTCGAAGTAGACGAATTTTTCAGCGGGACATTGTCGCTGAGGGTAATAAGAATTAAAATATTCCGGTCAGTTTAACTGTATTTATCATCAGCAATTTGAGGGGAAAATGGCTCATAAAAAAGGTCAAGGTAGCGTTAAAAACGGAAGAGACTCCAATGCACAACATAGGGGTATCAAAAGATTTGGTGGAGAGAATGTGACTGCAGGCACCATCATTGTCAGGCAGGTCGGCAACACATTTCATGCTGGCGATAACGTCGGAACAGGCAAGGACTATACATTGTTCGCGCTATGTGACGGGGCTGTCAAGTTCACTAAAAAGAACAGAACCCGGAAACTGATCAATATCGTTCCGGCAGAAGCATAATCAAAGCACAATGCCAATAACAGGTCGCTGATAGAATATCGGCCTGTTACGTGTTCTTACGGTTCATAAACCTCTGTTAATCCAATCTGTTCCAAGAGATTCTTCTCAAAGGCAAGCATAGTCGCTTCTTCAGCCTCGTCTTCGTGATCATAACCAAGCAGGTGGGTTAGTCCGTGAACCGTCAGCCTCAGCAGTTCATCTTCAAGTTCCCAGCCGGATGCAGCAGCTTGTTTCCGAATCACTTCCAAGCAATAGACCAGTTCCCCCCAGGGCTCTTCAGGTGTAATCGACTCTGCGTCGCCATCTTGATATAGCCAGGACAAAAGATCTGTCGGCTTTTCCCGATTTCGATAGGTTCCATTCAATTGAATCATTGTCTCAAGGGAGCATAAAAACAG
>PJEL010004545.1_pt1 | contig 11397 bp, 8 predicted proteins | sample 1853271 | NCBI WGS metagenome assembly PJEL01 (sample SAMN08108733, study PRJNA415343) | Invertebrate metagenome, whole genome shotgun sequencing project. | host: Globobulimina | place: Sweden: Gullmar Fjord | collected 2015-08 | reverse complement strand
CACGCCGGGACCCTTTGCAGGCTCCGAATCCATTGACGCGTTGCAGGTTCGAGTCCTGCTGGAGATGCCATACTTCGCTTAAAAATCAAACAAACAAGTCTGCCGTTCAATTCTTAATCTTCAAAAAGCAGTGTGGGTTTTGTTGATGAAATCAGCTATCGGCGGGTTTTCCAATATCCAGGTTGTCGTCTGATGTGCATAACAGCCAAGACTTCTACGTGATTCTTTCTATCTCTGAAGACGATTGCAAATGGGAATGCAGTTACACGAGAACATCTGATACCATTCTCGATTTTCCTTAAATAGAGGGATTCAAGGAGATTTTTTCTACTGTTTGAGAGACGGCTTGAAGAAACCGTTTTTCCAGTTGTGCCTGTTTATCTTCATAAAACCTTGCTGCATCTGTCATTTCAGATTCAGCTTCGGGATGAAACTTGACTGTTTTCATCCGAGGGCGTCCATTGCCGACTGAAATACTTCTTCTGCCTCTTTCAACACCACTCTACCTTCATCAACATCAGCACAGCGTTTTTCGATTTCAGTTTTCCATTCTTCTGAAATCTCAAACACCTCCCCTGTTTCCAGACTTTCCAATAGTTTTTCAGCCAGCCAGGCACGCATTTGGGCAGGTAATCCTAAGGCTTCATTGATCGTTTTTTCGGTGTTATCATTCATCTTTCTACCTTTCTTTGAGTTTTTTCCTTCTTGAGATCTAGATTATCAAGTAATATTTGGTATGACAAATCCCAAATTAATAAGCAGATGACAGTGTAAACAGCCAGGGACTATACGCTTATTATTATCAAAGTATGAATACACCGGTTTTTCATTGAAGGTTTGGGATTTCGGGATGTTGAGTCGATCTTCAGACATCCTAAATCAACCCTTAATGGCAAGCCAGATCAGACTTTTATGAGTAGATGCCGAAATGAAGGTTTCCCTCAATCCACACCCAATCCACAATCCTTTTTCGCCTCGGTCACGAATCATCAATTATAACAAAACGTTTAGTGTGCAATCTCGCAGGATTCCTAATCCTCAGCTGTAGCAAGTGTTTCACATTAGTGTAAAATGAAACACGTTGCCCATTCGAGTCCAGCTGGGGACGTGACCCAATTTCAGATAGTTACTTTATATCCACATGTCAAAACACCCCCTTTTTCAATCCACAACAATCCGCAAAACGTCAATCATTACGTTGAAGCTTTTCCAAGTGATTCTCATTGGATTTAAAGAAACGCGTCGACCGACAATCGATAATATTATAACAATTCAGGCTGCCGGAAACCCAATAATAATAACAGCTAAACAATTTCCACCAGAAGACCCCGTATTGCGTCCATATCTTTTTCGTCACTTGCTGTATCTACATACAATCATAGCTATTTATTTGTTATTCAGGAGAATTCCTGCAATTTCTCTCTGTCACGGTTGTTCACTGTAGTGTGTTTTATATTGCTACAAAAGGGTCTTTTCTGGCTGGGACTTGGAACAGAAAATTCTTGAGAGTACCAAAAAGTCTTTGAGATGTTCTTTCTATTCTGATACAATATGTCGCATCCACCGCGCTGAACTTTCCGTTTAAGGCAGCTTGGTGAATCACAGCAATCAAAAGGATAGAGAATTATGAAACGATTCATTCTGATATTAATTGCTTTCCTTATTGGACTAACAGTTTTAGGGAAAGCTGAAGAAATCTTCGTTGTTACAGAAGATTATCCTCCATACAACTTTGAAAAAGAAGGGAAGATTACTGGATTTTCAACTGAAATAGTGAATGAACTCATTAAAAGGGTAGGTATCAAATCGAAACTTGATATATATCCTTGGAAAAGGGCTTATGATTTAGCGTTGCGTGAAAAGAACATACTCATTTTCACAATTACTAGAAGTGAGCAGAGAGAGAAATTGTTCAAATGGGTGGGACCTATTGCCTCCCGAAAGATATTTTTATACCGACTAAAGGACAGAATCGACATAAAAATTAGAAATCTGGAAGATCTGAAAGAATATGTCACTGGTGTTGTTCCTGACGATGCTGTTGGCCAATATCTTCAAAATATTGGATTTGAAGTGGGTCAACATCTTGAGAGAGTTCCAACAGAAAGAATAAATGTTAAGAAATTATTTATGAAACGTATCGACTTAGTTGGAAATACTGAACTGAATATGGCCTATTTAGTGAAAAATTTAGGATTTGAATTTTACCAGGTAGAAAAAACATTTGAACTTCCACATGGAGGTGACTACTATTTGGCGTTCAGCAAGAAAACGTCTGATACCATTGTAAATAGCTTTCAACAAGCACTTGGTCAAATCAAGCAAGAAGGAACTTATAAAAAAATAAAGTTAAAGTATTTGAATTGATCTCAGGGCAAGAAAGTGCATAGTATGGATAAAATTATCTCAAAAAAACAGCGACATAACAATGTTAAAACCGATTCCGCTCTGGAAACGAGTCCTTGCCTTTACCAAAGAAGGAGAAGCGATGGTCCAGTCTACTCGTCTAATCTTATAAAAAACCAAGACGCGATCAATAACTGGATTAATTATTCAACAGAGGCTTAAATCGTCTGAAAGAGAGTAAAAAACTTGTTATGTATCTTAGAAAATCATGAGAAAGGAAATATTTAGAATGAAAGGTTAACTATGACCCAAACTCCAATAGTCCACATAAAAGATTCTATCGCCACCAAGCTATTAATAATGGTCTTTTCCGTTTATTTCATATTAACAATTATTGTAACTTTCACTCATATGTACGCTGAATTTTTCAATACGAAGGATCAGGTATATAATGAAATGAAAGTGGTCGGACACACATTTGCGCCAGGATTATCTAAAGCATTGTGGGACGTGAATTTGGCACAGTTGCAACCGACATTTCTGGGTATGGCGAAATTCCCTTCGATAGAAGGTGTAAAACTTGAAAATGAACTAGGCAAGGAAATCGGCGCTTCCGGAATAGTGATTACCAGCAATGGAGATGTTGTGAAGGTGAATTCGGAGGGAAAAAAAATTCAAGTAGAAGGGTATTCTGGCCTATTTCACTTTTCTTTTCCCATTATTCACAAACGACGGGGAACCGAAATCAAAGTGGGTAAAATCACCATCTACTCCAGCAACAACGTGGTTTTTGATAAAGTGAAATTGGGATTTGTATTTATTGTAATCAATTCAATAATTAAAACACTTGCATTGTGGATGCTCGTTTTGTTTATTTCACGCCGCATACTGAGTCGCCCGCTAGCGGAATTAGCAGCGGCGACTAAAAAGTTGGATTTGGATAATTTGGAAGACGCGAAAATTGATATCAAAACGTCGGGTAAAAACGAACTCAAGATTCTTGAAAAAGCGTTTAATTTTATGGTCGTCAAGTTGCTAAAAGGAAAAAATGACCTAGCAGAATCTGAAAAAAAATATCGGGGTATTTTTGAAAACGCATTGGAAGGAATTTTTCAAATAACCATGGAGGGTCGTTTTATCGATGCCAATCCTGCGTTGGCAGGCATCCTGGGTTATAAATCCCCAAACGAACTGATTAAAAGTATTACTAATATCGAGAGACAACTTTATGTTGATCCTCGTCAGCGTAGCCAGCTTATCTATTCAGTGCAAGAACAAACCAGGGTTGAGAATTACGAATGTCAATTGTATCGAAAAAACAGGAGTGTGATCTGGGTTTCAATTCAAACACGTTCGATATTGGAAGAAAATGGTGAAATCGGTCATTTAGAAGGTATTCTAGAAGATATTACCGAAAGAAAACGAGTGGAAGAAGAGCTGAAAGAGTACCGCAATCATCTTGAAGATCTGGTAAAAGAGCGCACTTCTGAATTGGAGAAGGAGATAACCGAGCGCAAGCAGGTGGAGATAGAACGTGTAAAACTGATTGGAGAACTTCAGGAAGCCCTTGAGCAGGTAAAGCAATTAAAAGGATTGATTCCTATTTGTGCAAACTGTAAAAAGATTCGTGATGACAAAGGATATTGGAATCATCTTGAATCATACATTGAAAAACATTCTGATGCCCAGTTTAGTCACAGTATATGTCAAGAATGTGCAGATGAGTTGTATGGCGATGAAGAGTGGTATAAAAAAAGAAAAAAGGATGGAAAGATATAAAAAGTTCAATTTCATCATTGCTCCAATAAAAGCAACCAGTGGGCTCTCCACTGGTTGGCGGAGCCCCGCTGCGTTTACTTCTTCATTTTCTTCGCTTCAGCCTTTTCCTGCGGCTGGGATTTGCCCATTTTGGGAATTTCAACACCCTGATCCCGAAGGATCTGAGCATTGCAAAGTACCGTGACATAGTCATCACTGCCGACTTTCTCCACCAGAATTACATCTTCCGGTTTGTATTTGAGATCCAGCCTGGCCGAGTTCTTATCTCACCTGCTTAGATGTTACAATTGTTGTTTCCAAGTATATACTCATTTTACTGCTAAACATGTGGCTTAATATCCAGACCCTGGGGCGTTGTATTAAACTTGACAAGAGCTGACTTTCAGAAAACTTTCGATGATGTGATATCAAGATGCAGTTTTTATATACATTTTTCAAGCAACTGATATAATGTAAGCAGAATAAGAGTCTTATTGATTAAAAGGATTGGCATCATATTTTTCAACGCTTTTTGATACTCGCATCAACGGCGGAATAGAATATCAAAGAATCTGAATCGATTGAGAGTTAGTTGACGTAAAAAAAATTTCTTAACTAAGTAGTGGAGTAAATATGGCGGAAAAGCCAACATATGGAGAATTAGAAAAAAGGATTCGAGTTGTCGAAGAAGAACTTTTAAGGAAAAAAGACATAGAGATGGCGCTTCGTGATAGTGGGAATATGATGAGCATCCTGATGAATGCCACTACGGATGAATTTCTACTTCTTAACCCTGATGGAACTATTATTGCCGCTAATGAAAGTGTTGCTAAGTCTTGGGGGCATTCTTCGAGTGAAATAATTGGAAAAGTTAGTTTCGACTTTTTCTCCCCACAAGTCAGTAAAAGTCGAAGGGAGGTTTTTAGAAAAGTAGTAGCAAGCAAAAAGCCCATGAGATTTGAAGATGAGAATAGTGGAAAATACTATGATAATTCTTTGTTTCCAATTCTCGATGACGATGGCCATGTGATGTATATTGCTCTGTTTGCCCACAATATGACAGAACATAAGCAAATTGAAATTGATCTGAGGAAAAGTCGTGAAAGAATTAGAGATATTGCTGAAAAAGCAAATCAAGGCATCATTGTCTATCAAGATGACATGTTTAAATATGTCAACCCTCATGTATGTGAAGTGCTAGGTTATCCATCAGCAGAAATAATCAACAGGCCATTTACCGATTTTGTTCACCCGGATGATCTGGCAATTATCAATAAACGACACCAGGGAAGAATTAAGGGGGAGAAATTTGAGGATATCACTCATTTCAGAGTCATCACAAAAACCCGAGAAACAAAATGGGTGCAAAATAAACCTGTTTTGATTGATTGGGACAGCACACCGGCTACGCTAAATTTTATCAGCGATATTACTGAACGAAAACTGGCAGAACAAGCTCAACGAGAAAGTGAGGATAAATTCAGGCTTATATCGGAACAGTCGTTAATGGGAATCGGAATAATTCAAGATGGTGTGTATATATATCTTAATGATGCAATGTCAAGACTCAGTGAATACTCAATCGAAGAAATGATGAGATGGAAAGCGGGAGAATTTTCAAAATTAACGCATCCTGATGATTTAGATTTCGTAATGGATCAGTACAGAAAAAAATTGGCTGGAGAGAAAGAATATATTACCAACTACACATACAGGGGAATAACCAAAAGTGGAAAAACTAAATGGATTGATCAATACTCAAAATCAATAGTATACCGAGGGAAGTCAGCTGATCTTGTGACTGTAATCGACATCACGGAGCGTAAACAGGCTGAAGAAGGTTTCCAGAAGAGTGAAGAAAAATATAGAACTTTAGTTGAAAATTCACCTTTAGGTATAGCTGTTATTGATAAACAGCACAACTATAGCTATTTAAGTTCTAATTTCATTAAAATATTTGGTTATACATTAGATGATTTTTCAACTGGTAAAGAATGGTTTAAACTAGCATTTCCTAATAAAAACAATCGGAGGAATGCTATTAAAAATTGGATCGATGATAAAAATACATTCAAAATGGGTGAGTCAAGACGCCGGATATTTGATATTGTCTGTAAGGATGGAAATGTCAAAACGATAGATTTTAAACCAACAACGTTAGAAACTGGTGAACAACTCATAATGTATGAAGACATTACCGAACGAAAACGATCAGAAGAATTGATGATCCAAACAGAAAAAATGATGTCTGTGGGCGGATTAGCAGCAGGGATGGCGCATGAGCTCAACAATCCGTTAGGAGGAATATTGCAGGGAATTCAGAATGTGCAACGCCGTTTATCGCCTGATCTGAAATCTAACCACGAATCGGCAAAAGAATTTGGAATTAATCTTCATAATCTTCAATCATATATGGACAAAAGGGGCATTCAATCCTTCATTGATGGAATAATTGGTTCGGGGAAAAAAGCTTCTGAAATCATTTTAAATATGTTGCAGTTCAGTCGTAAAAGCGAATCTAGGCTGGCTCCAAACAGTCTTGCAGAATTAATGGAAAACGCCATTGAGCTGGCCGGAAAGGATTACAATCTGAAAAAAAAGTATGATTTTAGAAACATAAAAATAATAAAGGAATTCGATTCTGACTTACCTCTTATACCCTGTACTGAGACAGAGATAGAACAGGTTATTTTAAATCTTCTTAAAAATGCAGCACAAGCAATGATTATAGAGAGTCAAAAAGATATTCATAGTATTACCATTCGTTTATTAAAAGACCAAAATATGGCCAGGATTGAAATTGAAGATAGTGGGCCAGGTATGGATGAGGTAATAAGAAAAAGAATTTTTGAGCCATTTTTCACTACCAAACCAGTTGGTGAAGGAACCGGGTTGGGTCTTTCGGTTTCATACATGATCATTACCAATAACCACAAAGGTACTATGGAAGTGGAATCTGAGATTGGAAAGGGAACCAAATTCATCATCCGATTGCCATTGGAAAGCGAATTGACACGTTAAAACAGTTACTTCTTCATCATACTCAATCTCTTCTGCTGAAAATATATATCTTGCTCGATTCCAATACCATATGGCCCTTTAATGGATTCCATTTCTATCAACGAAACATATCCAAACTCATCTTGCACCATACCGGTGACATATGAGAACGCAATCTTCTCAACTGGATCGTATTCCTCTATCCCCGCGCTATGCAAATACAATATAAGCAACTGCGATGCATTATTTGGCCCCTCAACTATTTCGTTTGATACAAATTCACAAAATCCGTTTAAAAAAAAGGACCATCATTTCTTCCCACATTCGCGATAGCATATAAAGTTTTTCGCGACACGAATTTCACTACTTCAAAAATGTACATCGTTGATATTCAATTTCTAAAGTTTTTATTTCCAACGTTCGCGACAAAACCGCAATATTTTAGCGACATGAGGGATAAATCTTACTTGACAAATACGAGTCAAAGATATAGACAATACACGTTTTTCATGCCGGATCATAATGGCTGAATATTATGGCATCTCTTTAACTCTTAAGAGTTGGCTCGATTTGTTGATCATCAAACCTTTTTTAAAAAACAGTAAAGGAGGTCACAATGCCTTATATTTTTACTACGTCTCAGTATCCAAGCCATTTAGCGACAGCTGTGGGAGAACGATATCTAAAAGCATTAACTAAATATCCACCAGATGCAACATTGGGTGACCAGATTGTGCCGGCGGCAGTAACTACAAATTCCGAGGGCATTAGAGTGTTGGGAATTTCAGAAATAAAAGAGGGGAAACTTGAAGAGGCTTTGACACGAGCCGGTAACATTGCGGTCATGTTTCATGACATTGAGGGATTTGAGCTTTCTGTCGATGTATGGTCTACACTCACAGAAGCTATGACATCTATAGGTATGAGCCCGCCTGAATAATAGTCATCTATTGTTAAGAAAGAGAGTATTCCAAAGCTTTCTATAGCTTTTAGTGTTGGACGTTTAGGTTTTTATACTGCAAAGGTTTTGAAATTTTTGTATTTTTAATGAAAATTGGGAGGAATGCCATGGCTATTCAATTAGCAATTTTAGAACGCCGCGATCATGCGGATCGCCTTGAATTAGCGAATGCTGCCTTGGCAGCTTGTAGGATTACGCGAAACCAAGAGGGAATAGTTTCATCCCGCTTCTTCTGGCACGGTGCCGATACAATAGTTTTGTTGACCGAAGGAGAAGACTCTGCCCTTGATGCTCAGACCGAAGCTGAAGGTATGAAAGCACTCTTTAACCTTGTCGATTTAGCAAGGTTAACCAGGAATTGGCGATTGATCGACCCGAAGGTGGGTGCAGAGAATTATCTAATTGCTGGGCGTGGATGACATTGAAACACAAATCCTTTTCAAACCTGCAAAAACGATGAAAAAATTTCTCCAAGGGGTGCAAAATCTTCTTGGAGATTAAGTTTTTTTTTAAATCTGTGAGCCTTTGAGAAGAGGTTGTTGTTTGCCTGAGACTGTCTTTCCCTGACTAACCACCAAAGTCTTTTCCTGAATTCATGAGCGGAAACTTCCAGGTTGTCCATTTCACTGTACGACTGAACCGAATTATTCACATTAAGTGATTACAGTTTTAGAAAACTCGTTTCCATGTTTCAAAGATATACACAAACAGTATTCACAGTCACGAACGTTTAGGGAAACCAGAAATAATGCCGATATGTTTGTACCCATTTCATAAAACCTTAAGATAGGATTCATTATGAAAAGCAATCAAAAAGCGACTATTGATTCTCCCATTGGAAACCAAGAGATTGATTCATTGGGGTCTCCCATCGGTGTGGTACGCGTAGATGCTGAAAAATCTTATGCTAATACCGGTAAACTTCTTCAGAAATATATAAATGAAGGAGATAAATCAGCCTGGAGTCTAATCAAATCGAAGATTGACTACATATTCTCAAACCTGGACTTTGCCCTTCTCCCATTAGATCAAGAAAGCATGTTTTCTCACGAAATTCATGCGAGAATAAAGAGGGGTCAAAAGCTGCTTTTCAAACCGAATATTGTAACTGTTCAGAATATCGATCCGCAAACACATGGACCCGGGCCTATGAGTACAGCTTGTACTGAATGGCCTTTTATTGCAGCTCTAATGAGATGGTTCCATGACAAGTTGGATGTCAGTTACCATCAAATGTCCTTGGGAGAGGCTGCCACTGCTATGCCAGGAATGGCTAGTTATTACTCTATGATCAATCCAAGCAAGGCTAAAATAACCCCTGAAGCGACATTAGAAGGAAGATCTGGTGACTTCTTTGGCGGATGGGGGTTTTATTTTGTCCGCCAATACCTTTCTGAATGTTTGGATTCTGACGCTGCCGATGATCCTATGAACGGATACGATGAAAGCATTTCCGGGACATATATTCCACCGGGTCAGGTATCAGATAAATTGATGGTGTATGATCTAAACCGTATTTTTGATGATGTTGCTAAAGGTCGGGAGGTTGAAGTTGCTGGAGGGGTTAACTATAAAACTATCACCCTCCATAAAGTGATTGTGGGTGGAGATCCCGAAGATTTAAACGACTTGACTGCCTACCCGGGATGCATTCTGGTCAATGTTCCTAAATTTAAGGTTCACGCAATCACTCTATTTACTAATGTGATAAAAAACCTGGGTATCGGGCTTTACCCGATGCAACACGCAAAATGCGGAGGTCACCAATGGGACTATAGCGTGCCCAGGCAACTGGTCCCTGGTATGAAAGGGGGAATCCCGCATGAGGTTTGGGTCTCAGATGTAGATCCTGATACGGGATTATCAAAAAGAGATGGGTCTGGTAATTACGTTGTCAGTAAAACTGGTGGTATCACAGCGACCATGATTGATATTATAAAAGCAGTTAAAGACCAGAATATTTTCATGTTGCATGTCGTTGATGGAATTGAATGCATTAATATTGATCATACCGGCTCACCATCCGCAAATAAGGTTCCAGAAGGAATGATTTTCGCGGGGATCGATCCAATTGCAACTGATCTTCTCTGTGCCAGATACATGTTTAGCAATGTTCCTATAAAAGAAGCATACAAATCCGGACTTGAAGACGGGAATGGTGGGATCTTCCCTCAGGAAGTACCAGTTCCGAAAGTTGAGGGCAGTAATATCATCACAGGAACCGGGTACGATTGCCCTTTGATGAGGGATATTTGCTTTCAAAAGGCAGAGGAGAGAGGTCTTGGAAAAAGACTGTATTATGTTGTTGGACAGGACAGGATAACGAATTCTCCCATGATCTCCCTTCATGGTCACTTGGGCATCATTAAAGATAATGCATTTTCTGATCTGATCACCAAAACCCTCTATTTCGATCTCTTTAAGCTGCCCTGGGATCTTCAAAAAACTGCTTTCAATTACATGGCAGCTGTGGATAAACTGGAAGGTAGTTCCATTAAAGACTCGTTTATGGAAGCCTATGATGAAAATGGTAGTGGAACCGTCTCTTATGAAGAATTTGGCAAAAAAGGGGCTTGGGGATCATTACTATACATTGGTGGTGAAGGAATCACGACAATGGGCACAGAGAAATTGGGTTATCTGAAGTATGGATTTAGCAGAGCAGCCATGCTTAAAAATAGTGATTCAACCCTTAATCCTGACGGCCATGATCTCTATAAGGACATGTTCATAGGTACAACTATCCTGGCCGCCTATCGGATATCTCGGTTGGATATGGAAGGACCAGATCCTTTTGTACCAGGTCTTACCTGGGGTAAAGGAAAGTGGCCGAGTTATCAGCTAGCGAAGTTTTTTCAAACCGGGGTTTTTTTGTATGGGGATGGGTTTCCTTATAATGTTGCGGCTCCCAGTTTATATAGCGCTGCTTTCTTCTATGCCAATCATATCCAGAATGATGGCCGTTACGCAGGCGAAATTCAGAGTAAACCAAATCCAAAAGCCTTAGAAGACTATATATCAGGAGTATTGGATGGAAACAATAAACCACTTGATTTCACTTTTTTCGTACCGGCAGGTTACGGGATTCTCTCAGGCAAACAAATTCCGAATGTTGAAGCGACAGAAGATACAGCAAAGGTATTAACCGTCGTTTTTGAGAAGGGAAAAGAGATTTGGAAATGATTTCTCCTCCACCTCTAGCTCCCAAGACAGTTTTGAAAAAAAAAGAAGATTTTTTGATTTCTCTTGTTACTTTAAAATCAAGAAATACCCTACATTATAACTAAGTGCGGGCAGTGATTCCGCACTTAATTTTATCGCTTTAAACATTC
>PJEL010004544.1_pt1 | contig 11406 bp, 6 predicted proteins | sample 1853271 | NCBI WGS metagenome assembly PJEL01 (sample SAMN08108733, study PRJNA415343) | Invertebrate metagenome, whole genome shotgun sequencing project. | host: Globobulimina | place: Sweden: Gullmar Fjord | collected 2015-08 | reverse complement strand
CAGCGCATTTCTCTATGTTACAATTGTGTCAATAAAAACAGGAGGCATGAAACAATGATCTTCACAATTCTTGTAGTTCTTAGTGTTCTATTCTTACTGGCCTTGCTCTTTGCCTCGAAGTCAGACAAAGCTCCCCCACGACCCGTTTAATCATCTGCTCTGGTTATAACAGTGAAGTAAATGATCAAAATATTGCAGAGTTCGGTATCGATTATTTCTTTCAAAAACCTGTCAGTTTAAAACTATTGTCAGACAAACTTGAAACGCTTTTAACTAGTAAACCTTAACTCCCCTCTACTTCTCACACGTCAAGCCTTACACTTTGCTACATCTTTTAACCTAGAAGCTAAATACTTGTTGCAGCTGCAACCATTATAATAAGGAATCAAAAATAAATAGAATATATTTATTCGCTAAAAAGGTAACTAAAATGAATGCAATGACTTTACGCCCAGTAAATATGAATGAAAATGAGATTTCTTATTTAGGTAAACTAAGCAATGATTCAACATTAATTATTGAAAAAATTAAAAAAAGTTACGCACAGTCTAATCTCGATAGAGCGATTAATTATATTTCCTTTTACAGCAAAAATAGTGAAGCTTTAGATCTTGATTTATTAGCACATGGTCAAAGCCGCCAAGACAATGTCATTGCATTAAGTGAGTATATTAAAACCGACATATTCGAAGTTGTTGAACAATTAGAAGAGCAGTTTGGCAACCATGACGATATCTATATTGAAGGATATAAAAAAGCAATTTGTAATGACTTCATGCAACATTGGCAAGAAAAAAATTACACCATTAACGATAATTTACAGGTGTTAGAAAAATTCTTATCTGGTTATGAACAAAAATTATGTGATTACCACAAAGCCGTAAGTTATCGAGAAAAAATAGTACAAGCATTTGCACATGAAGGCATTTTTGAACAAACACGCCACTTAGATAAAGATGACAACTGGTACTGCAGCACAGAAGTAGTTGAATTAAAAAGTAATAAAGGGGCCATACTGATACATCAAGAGCATGGTTTTAGCCAAAACATTGTCATTAGTGCCGATCTTTGCTCTGTTAGTTATGAAATTACAATTAAGTGCAACAAGCCACTTAATGTCTTCCATAAAGCACAGCAATTCGCTCAATTTCTAAAAACAGTTTAAACAAATAAAAGTGGTAGCATGTTCTTACAAAAAGAATGGGGAAGTTTCTACTAAACTTCCCCATCACCTTTATAAAACAATAATATTTACTGATACTTAGCATTACAAATTAATGATAACAACCTCAGTATCAGCATTTATTGATTTAAAACAACGCAAAATTAAACGGTACGGTTAACATAAGCGCCCTACATCGAAGTAATCGATGAGTCATTCACCATACCTCTTTAGTTAAGGGCAGGATAACCGTTAACATGAGACAAATTTTTTCGTTGTCAGAAAAACTAAGTAGCCTTTTTTTAACACTTAAAATTCGCCATAAGCTTAGATTACTGCTTTTTATACCTTGCTCGGCAATTTTAGTTTTTGGCTGCCTGCAAACAGCCGAGTATTATCAAAATATTAAACAAGCACGCCAAGCTAAACTGTCGGTTAGCACGTCACTAATCATTGATAGCCTTATTTTTGAATTGCAAAAAGAGCGAGGTATCACCGAAGGCTTTTTGGCAGAGCATACCGCGACCCAATTAGAACGTTTGAAGCGACAAAGAAACAGGACAGATCAAAAGCTTGTACTATTTCATCGTTTGTCAGAAAACATTCTTCAACAAAATATTAAACTCAAAGATATCGCAAGCCATCGCGCGATAAAAACAACATTATCTTTGCTAGCAAACTCCAGCAAACAACTTACCGATTACCGTCAGAAAATAAATTCATCGCAATCGTTTAACTATTTTGATTATTATTCTACGTTCATTAAGCAGTTACTAAACCTAATTCAACAAGTCCAAGTCAATTTAAAACATGTTGAGCAAAACAGGTTAAATATTGTTTTTATTAAATTATTACAACTTCAAGAAAAAGCAGGACAAGAACGAGGCGCTTTAAACGGCGTATTATTGTCAAAAAATGCCTCAACTAGGCAATTACAACAGGTGATGCTTTATGTACACGAGCAAGACATCATAATAGAAGATCTCTTTTCAATTCCGACAACCGAATACCACAGTTGGTTAGACAACTTTTCTAACCTCCAGTACATTAAAGATATAAAGCCTGTCCGTAATGGCATTATTCAGTCAATGAATAAAGCAAGTTTACTAAATGAAATAGAATACAATATCGGCTATAAAGGCATTTTTAATCACCTAGCCTCAAATCAGAACGAATCACCAAGTAGAACAACGTTATTGTCATTATTAGACGATACATCTAAAAAAATAAAACAACTTAGCCAGATATCGATACTCACTACCGAAGAAAAAGAAGCTATTTCTAAGATTGAAAATGTGCTGAAGGGTTATCAACAATATGTAAGTAGTAAACCCGTTGGAGCCTCAATAAACATTTACCAATGGCAACTACTCAATGTTAATAAGAGTTTACTGGCCCATCACGCTATTGACTTTCTTAAACAACATAAACTGAAGATTAATAGCCTAACGTGGTGGCAATTGGCCTCGGCACGCATTGCCAGTTTTCATCAAATTAGCACCCAATTAAGTAAAAAAATTGAACATATTGCTCATCAAGAAGAACAGCACGCAATAGCTGCCCTTGTCGCCTATTTCTTTTCATTCGTTATTATTTTTATTGTTACCTTATATCTTTCGTTTTTAGTGGTAAAACGCATTGTCGGTGAAATAAAACATATTGGTGACGCAATGAAAAAAATGCAAACCAAGCATGAGTTTAATATTCCCTTAACGATCGAAGGAGCCGATGAAATTAATGAAATGGCGAACGCATTTAATCAAATGTTACTTGAGCGAGAGAAAACAGAAGCTGATTTAAAGATTTCTGCGGCTGTATTTAACTATGCATCAGAAGCTATTATGGTAACCAATGCCAACGACGAAATTGAACGTGTAAATCCTGCTTTTTGTAAAGTAAGTGGTTATACCCAAGCCCAAGTATTAGGAAAGTCCCCTGACATATTAAATTCTGACTCGCATGAAGAAAGCAACTATCAACATATTGAAGATGAACTCGAAAAACGAAATAGTTGGCAAGGTGAGCTATGGAAAACAAGAAAAAACGGTGAGGTTTACCCTGTTTATCAAGCCACAAGTATTGTGCGAAACAAACTGGGTAAAAAAGTACAAACCATTAATTTATTTTCTGACATCACTAAGCGCAAAAAATATGAAGAAGACATTTGGACGCAAGCAAATTACGATGAACTTACCGGCTTACCTAACCGTAATCTTTGCTTAGAAAGGCTACGACATGAATTTAGCATAGCCAATCATCACGAAACCAAATTGTCCTTGCTTTTTATTGACTTAGACCGTTTCAAAAACATTAATGATACTTGGGGACATAACAGTGGAGACCAACTGTTAAAAATGGCTGCGGTACGACTAAGCCATTGTTTACGTGCATCAGATACCATTGCACGATTTGGTGGTGATGAATTTGTTGTTATCTTATCTGGTGCAACCGAAAAAGAAGCAATAGAAAAAATTGCCGCCAACATCAGTTTATCTTTATCAACACCGTTTTGTTTATCTGATAACAATGAAGCAGTTGTATCGGCAAGTATTGGCATTACCCTCGCTCCCAAAGACGGTGTTACTCCTGAAATATTATTGAAAAATGCTGATACCGCCATGTACCAAGCAAAAGAGTCAGGACGTAATACCTATCGCTTTTTCACGCCAAGCATGAACAAAGTAGTTACTGAACGTATGCACACAGAACAAGAACTTAGAAAGGCAATCAAAAACCAAGAATTTATCTTGCATTATCAGCCAGTTGTTTCACTTACTAGCGGCAAAATTGTTGGCGCTGAAGCCCTTATTCGATGGCAACATCCAACAAGAGGTTTAATTTATCCTGATAGTTTTATCAGTATTGCTGAAGAAACAGGGCTTATTGAACCGATAGGACAATGGGTTATAGAAAGCGCAACGGCTGAGTTGGCTCATTGGCATAGCTTGGGGTTAGAGCTGCAAGTTGCCGTTAACGTATCAAGTAGGCAATGTCGTTTAGGCAGTAAATTACCCATTTCAAAAGTGATTGTCGACGCACTTACTCGTCACAATATTAAACCTTGCCACTTGAAAGTAGAAATTACTGAGAGCTTGCTGATGGATAATAGCCAACAAATGATTGATTCTTTACAAGAAATCAGAGATTTAGGCGTTGCCATTCATATGGATGATTTTGGTACGGGCTACTCTTCATTAAGCTACCTTAAACATTTTCCAATTGATGTATTAAAAATTGATCGCTCTTTTATCAGCGGCGCTATTGATGACAAAGTTGATGCCTCTTTAGTAGAAGCAGTGGTCTTAATTGGTCACAGTCTTAATTTAAAACTCGTTGGTGAAGGCATTGAAACCCTAGAACATTTTAACTATTTAAAACAATTAGGTTGCGATTATGGCCAAGGTTATTTTATTGCCAAACCTCTAAACTCGGTCGACTTTCTTAATCATGTGAAAAGTAAATATTAACGACTAGAGCAAATTAATTTATCTATTCTTTTAATATCCTTGATGTAAATCTACTTAAAGCATAAAGGGGTATTGCAAATCTTTTCATTAATTAGGTATGATAAATGATATTAACCAGCTAATTTAATTAAATAATTTTGAAAGAAGCCGACAAACTCAGCGCTATTATTCTTGGTCTACTTTTTCTGTTGCCGATGCAATCTGCATGTGCCGAAAGTGATGATACCGAATTAGAGGCTGTACATTACGCTTTCGCAAACTATTTGGGCAACGGTATTTATCGCACCTCAAATCAAAAAGTTACTTTGATTAACCTACCCTTTTCATATGAAATCGACACAATAGGAAAGTTTACCTATGGCTTGCGACTACCCGTGTCTTTCGGCTTTTTTAATTTTAACTTCGATGATATTCCTGAATTAGAGTTACCTAACAGTGTAGGTACTATGACCTTTACGCCGGGTATTGAAATGGGGTATCAGCTTAGCGAGCAAGTTTCATTAGAAGCCTACCTTGATATTGGCATGGCTAGAAATTTCACTACCGGACAAAATGTCTCGGTAAACTCTGCCGGTATCTCGGCTATTTATAGTTTTGAAATGGCAGAATTAGACGTACTATGGGCAAATCGTGTCTACACCGCCAATTATAGTGGTGTAAATTATTCTGCATCAGACACCTATTCAGCAATACAAACGGGATTAGATATTGGACTACCCGTTAAATATGAAATTTTAGGACACCGTTTTCAACCCAGATTTTTTACCAGTGCCTTTTGGTATTTCAACGATGTAGATTTTATTTATGGTGCTGAAACATTAAATCAATACGATCAAAACAACTTAGATCAAATAGCCCTTAAAGATAGTTATGAATTTGGTATCAGCTTAAAATTTGATAAAGTGATAGGTTGGTCTTTCGTTGGTATCGAAACGCTCGGTATTGGCTATCGCTTTACCGGAGACTTTAGTGCGATTCGTTTTGTATTTAGCATGCCTATTTAATCAGAATATTAAGATTACCTCTCTAATAAATATTTGCTAATAAGTATTTACCTAATAATTACTCGTCTATCAAATAAAATTCTCATGTTTACGCTCCAGCCCTACTATCAACTTACGGCGCTTAGCCCTGTTCAAGTCTGTTTAGCTTTCATCTTTTATAAACCTATATCTCCTCTACAAAAAACAGAGCCAAATTTTATCTCACCAATAAAAATTTCAACTAAACTTAAGTAGATTTCACTAAAACAGTAATTTTTATACTGGTGTATTTGCATCATAGATTTACCCCATGGAAAATAAAATGTTAGGGACATAACTGGCTGATGGCAAAACAGATAATACAAGAGAAAAATGATGAGCTTATCTCTAAACCTTCTGATAAAAAATTACTTAGTCATTCTAAAAGCTCCTTAAAAAAAGAGCTTAGGCTTTGGTTTCTCTTATTAGCATTGGTACCATTAACACTTATATCTATTTTTAATTACCTACAATCGTCTCAAAGTTTACTTGCTGCAGCAGAAAGTGAATTAACCCACTCGGCAGCATTAAGTAAACGTTTTATCAAGAATTGGATGAAATACCGATTTATTGATATTAAGAACCTCGCTGAAGCTAAATCTTCTACTAAGTTATTACAGAGCTTAAATGCTTCAATGGCGAGTAAAGAACAAACATTATTTGATTTTATTAACAGTTATGATTGGACAAGAATTGCTGATGCACAACAAAAAGATATTAACAGCTTTAGTCAAAAGTATGATTATGTTTATGACGTTTTACTAACTGATCTCAATGGAAATATTATCTTTAGCCTTATACAAGAAGAAGATTTTGGTAGTAACCTTTTTTCACTTGAACAAGAGCACATTAAACTAGCAAATACCGTGAAACAATCAATAGATACTGGACAAACACTGTTTTCAGATATTGAACGCTATAAACCCTCAAATTATGTTCTAGCCAGCTTTATAACAAGTCCGCTATACAATGAAAAAGACGAAATGATCGGCGTTATGATTGTTCAACTGACACTTGATAGTGTTTTTTCGATGTTAGAAACAACAACATCACCTGATAGTTCACTCAAACATTATTTGGTTGCTGAAGACGGTTTTCTTAGAACTCCCTACGATTCAGAGCATTGGGAGCAAGTACTTAATAAAAATATTAATACAGAGCAATTTTTATTATGGAAAAGTGAACATGGCAGCAATAGTAATGCAATACATGACGATGATGAGATAGAACAGGTACTGGAATATATAGGCCCTGTTGGCAAACGGGTAGTTGGTTTACATCAATCAATAAAGCTAGGTAACCTTAAATGGGGACTTATTAGTGAAATAGACCAAGAAGAAGCCTTTTCATCGGCGACACTCATTGCAAAAACCACCCTGGCCTTTTTTGTCATTACTACGCTCATCGTCTTTTTTATCGCACTAGTTATCGCTAAAAGGATTAGTGCCCCTCTTTCAAAGCTCGTTGATAGCAGCTTAGCTATTGCCGCTGGCAAAACCGAAAAAGCAGTTAAAGTCTCATCCAATAATGAAATTGGTCAACTAGCTCGTGCCTTTAATTACATGGTAAAAGCCAGGCAGCATTACGTAGAAGAGTTATATAAAAGCAACCATGAGGCACAAGCTGCACTTATTGCCTTAAACGAGCAAAGATATGCATTAGATCAACACGCTATTGTCGCTATCACTGATCTTAAAGGAACAATTACTTTTGCCAATCAAAAATTTGCCGATATAAGTGGCTACTCTATAAAAGAATTACTCGGACAAAATCATCGAATTGTCAATTCTGGCTATCACTCCAGTCAATTTTGGAAAAGCATGTATCACACTTTAGTATCAGGCAATGTTTTTCAGGGTGAAATCCGTAATAGAAAAAAAGATGGGGCTATCTATTGGCTAGAAACGACAATAGTGCCTTTTATCGGCTCAAATAATCGCGTTAAAAACTATATTTCAATTAGAACAGATATAACCCAGCGCAAATTTACTGAGATGGCACTTGCTGAAAATACTAAACAGCTTGAACTTGTCGCTAAAAGCACTAATGTCGGTATTTGGGATTGGTATATAAGTAGTGGCAATATTCAGTGTAATGAGCGTTGGTTTGAAATTGCGGGCTATATAAAAGGAGAAATATCCCCTTTTACTACTGAGAACTGGCAAGCATTAATTCACCCTGATGATTTATCAAAATCAACAACGCTGATTGAAAATCACTTTGACGATGAATTACAGCCCTACTCTTGCGAACTGCGTATAAAACACAAAGCAGGACATTGGGTCTGGGTTACTAATAGCGGTAAAGTGGTTGAGCGCACGGTCACGGGACTTCCGCAACGTATGATTGGCACTTTGCTCGATATTACCCCATTAAAAGCAGCACATTTTGCACAAGAAAAAATCAACAAACGTACACAAATAAAGTTAGCTGCCTCCGAAGCCTTGTCTGTTCCATCTCGCTTAGAAAAAAAATTAGAAAATGCTTTAAAAGCTATTCAACGTATAGAAAACCCAAATTTTTCTAATAAATGTGGCATCTGCTTAATCAACCAAAGCTCTCAAAAACTTGAGTTAGTCGCGTATCAAGGCGAATTTAGAGAAAATGAAACTAAACTAATTAACAATAATTGCGTTAATTTAAACAGTTACACCAATGCTATTGCCTCAAGCAAACTCACCTTAATAAGCACGGCCTCGGCTTTACAACAAAATGAGGGTGAGCAATGTTCAGATCCAACGTCCGCCTCTGGATTAGCGGTAAGCTGCCAAGAGATAGACAATCAATATGTCTTTCCTTTAACAAGCACATTTGAGCGACAAAAACAGGTGCTCGGCATTTTAATTATTTATATAAAAGACAAACAATCATTGGAAAAAGATACCCTTAACCTATTGAATGAAATCAGTGAAATGATTTCTACCGCTATCATACAAGAACGAACAAGAAGCTTATTAAAAGAAGCTTCGATTGAAGCCGAACAAAGTAGCAAATTGAAAAGCGAGTTTTTAGCGAGTATGAGCCACGAGATTAGAACGCCGATGAATGGTGTACTTGGCATGCTTGGCTTATTACTCAATAGCAACCTGAATGAAGAGCAGTTACATAAAGCAAATTTAGCAAATTCTAGTGCGGAATCTCTACTGACTGTGATCAACGACATATTAGACTTTTCTAAAATTGAAGCGGGTAAGTTAGAGCTTGAACTTATAGATTTCGACTTAAGAGGTATGCTGGGAGAGTTCTCTGAGTCTATGGCACTTGTAGCTCAAGACAAAGGACTAGAGTTTGTTTTGGATGTTAAGCAAGTGCAGCAAACATTAGTAAAAGGAGACCAAGGACGTATACGACAAATACTAACCAACTTAGTTGGTAATGCGATTAAGTTTACCCATGAAGGAGAAGTCGTAATTACAGCCCAAACGAATCTACTCGATAATAAGCAGATGCAATTATCGGTTTCAATTACAGATACAGGTATAGGCATTCCACAGAAAAAAATAGATAGACTCTTTGAAACGTTTACACAAGTAGATGCATCTACAACTCGTGAATATGGCGGAACAGGTTTAGGTCTATCTATATGTAAAAGTTTATGTAAATTAATGCATGGGCATATCACAGTATCAAGTACCGAAAATCTTGGCAGTACCTTTTTAATTCAGTTATTGATTGAATCAAGCGAAAAATCAATGCCGGTAATTCCCCAAATAAACATTGAAAAACTACATGTACTCATTGTCGATGACAATGTAACCAATAGAGCAGTATTATGCGGCCAGCTTGAACTCTGGGGGGCGAATGTCAAAGAAGCAAGTAGTGCTGTACTTGCCATGGCGATGTGTGAAGAACGTTTTTTATCAACAGAATTACCTTTTTTCGATGTGGCTTTGTTAGATATGCAAATGCCAGAAATCGACGGTATTGAATTAGGAAAAATGCTTAAAGCAGATAAGCGTTTTATCAATATGAAGTTAGTCATGATGACGTCAATTTCGCAAGGCAACGAAGCTAGCTTTTTCTGTAAAAATGGTTTTAGTGCATACTTTCCCAAACCAGCAACAACTGCTGATCTATTCAATGCATTAGCCATCGTTGTTGAAGATGGAGAAGCCCTTCACCATGTACCTATTGCTACTCATAGCTATTTGCAAACACTGACCGACAACTTAAAACAGTCAAATAAACATAATGATACATGGCCACAAAAAACTAAGCTGATGCTTGTTGAAGACAATAGAATTAACCAACACGTTGCATTGGGTATATTATCTGAATTGGGTCTTAAGGCTGACATTGCAGTTAATGGCAGAAAGGCGATTAGCTTATTAGCAAAAGCACCCGAGAATTCACCTTACACAGCCATACTAATGGATTGCCAAATGCCAATAATGGACGGCTATCAAGCAACTAAAGAAATTCGATTAGGCAATGCCGGAAACCGTAATAAACAAATTCCCATTATTGCTATGACAGCAAATGCAATGGAAGGTGATAGAGAAAAGTGTATTTCAGCAGGGATGAGCGACTATCTCACCAAACCTATCGAACAAGATAAATTAAAACAGGCATTAATAACTTGGCTTTATACCGATACACCATTTCCTGCCAATTTCAGCTCTGACAAAACTAAAAAGAATGAAAAAGAAATAAGTAAAAAAATTACAGAAGCAGCTCGCACTGATGACAATAGCGAAAACAAACAGCAACCTATAATCGATAAAAAAGCAGTGCTTAAACGCATTAGTGGCCGACAACAATTATTATCGATGCTTGTAGACAATTTTATTACCGACTATCCAGAGCATATAGAAACACTTAAACAAGCTTATAATGATAATAATAAAGAGTTAATGCACCTAATTGCCCATACATTCAAAGGAATGTCGGCTAATTTAGGCGGCATGCGCCTCACACAACAGGCACTTTTATTGGAACTATCATTGAAGAAAAACAATACTAATGATATTGAAAGCCTTATCGATGCATTAATAGCAGAAGCTCAGATTTTTATTCGAGAACTAAAAGCATTCGATCAAGAAATGAAAAATACAAACGAAAGTTAGTTGTAGTAGCTCATATCTGATCTGACACTTTTCAATTTTGGGTTTGACCTAATCGTACAGTTGATTAGGTCAGCAAAGATACGTTAGCTGACATTTTGGCTACAAGGTAATCGAACAGAAGTATTTTTATATTTGAGCTTTTATTTTTGTTTTATTCTTCTAATTGGAATATGGACTCCACGGGTACTTCAAAGTACTTGGCAAGTTTTAAAGCAATGACAACTGAAGGAGTAAATCGGCCTGTTTCGACTGTACTAATCGTTTTTCTAGACACGCCAATTAAGTCAGCAAGCTGCTGTTGAGAAATTTTCCGTTTACTCCGTAATTTTGCAATATGATTATCCAGCTCACTATTCATCTTCACCTCGCAATAGAATTAATACCGTTAAACTGTAACTGATAAATATCAGACCGAGTATGAACTCAGCGAAATCACTAAAGGAGAGGGTAACTAAAAATTCTTGAAAGTACTGACCAAAAACGGAAAAAAATATAAGAAAAAAGCATGATGTATCGAATGCACATTTATACCCTTTATTATTGATATGGTTAAAGTATTCATCATTAAATTGATTGTGCCATATCGTATATTTATCCACACTCTCCATTCCTATTGATGTTTGTATTAGTGTAAAAACAAAAGCTCCTAGCCAAATTAACGCTAATAAACCTAAAGTGATATATAACCA
>PJEL010004543.1_pt1 | contig 11406 bp, 9 predicted proteins | sample 1853271 | NCBI WGS metagenome assembly PJEL01 (sample SAMN08108733, study PRJNA415343) | Invertebrate metagenome, whole genome shotgun sequencing project. | host: Globobulimina | place: Sweden: Gullmar Fjord | collected 2015-08 | reverse complement strand
GAGCGGGAGGTGGTGCTGAAGCAACTTGCGGTTCTGGAGCGAGTTGCTGATGTGATTATCATCGATTGTGCCGCGGGCATCAGCTCCAACGTGCTGGCGTTCGCAGCCGCGGCGCACACGACAGTTGTGACCACCACCCCGGAGCCGACTGCGGTAACGGATGCTTATGGGATGGTAAAGTGCCTCTTGAGGATGGCGCCGCAGTCGAGGGTTCGGCTGGTGGTGAATATGGTGATGAATAATGAAGAGGCTTCAGGTGTGTATCAGCGGATGAACCGGGTGACGCAATCGTTCCTGAAGCAGTCGATCGGCTTCGGCGGTGCGATCCCGCTTGATCCGGCGGTTTCCGCGGCGGTCCGATATAGGCTGCCGTTCGCGCTGTATGCGCCGGACGGCGCCGCGACGCGGGCGGTAGAGGCGCTCAGTCGGCGTCTGACGGGGATCGAGAATGAGTCGCAAGGGCAGGAACGGAAGGGCGGTTTTTTCGCCCGTTTGGCCTCGTGGATGGGAAAACCGGAAAAAGGCGAGGTGAGTGTCGATTCTGGTTAAGGTGTGAAGAGGATTGGACGAGACAATTTGATTACCCGGACATGGTCGCGCGTTGAGCTGGGTTTATCAGAACTAGTTATGGGTGCTGTTAGATGAAGGGAATCGCGGTTACCACGATCGCAGCGTGCTTCGCCCTGGCGGCGTTCGCGGTGGCGGTGGCGGCGGGTCTGGCCAGCGGCAATCCCGCAGCATCGGTATTATCACGCGCGATTATTTCGTTAGTAGTTTGTTACCCTGTCGGGCTTGCGACCGGCATCATAGCGCAGCAGGTGATCCAACAGCGCATCAAGGTTCATCAAGATGCGAACCCTGCACCAGATTCGTCTGACGGTTCGACGCAGAAGGCGCCGAAGGAGAGGAAAGCAGATGACGAAGAGGTGATTGTCGTCTAGGTACAGGACGATTTGTGCAAATCCCGTCCGAAGTGTATGATCTCAATGGCGCTCGCCAAGGATTGGCGGCGCGACAAAGGCTGAAGGGCCAGTGGGTCAAGGAGTCGACCAGTGCCGAAAGCGAAGACCAAGGCTAGTCCTGCTACGGAAAAGGTCGCGGGGAAAAAGGCAGGAAGGCGAGCCGCCGGCAACGGGCGGACCGTCAACGGAACAGGAAGAACGAAAGGGGCGTTTACCTCGGTGCGCGGCGGAATGCCGGTCGAGGAGATGTGGGTGGAGTTCAAGCGCACCGGCTCGGACGAGCTGCGGAACCAACTCATCGAACGATATTTGGATATCGTCCGCTACACCGCGGAGCGCATGCACATGCGCCTCCCGGGTGAGGTCGATGTCGAGGATCTCATGTCCGCAGGCCTTTTTGGGCTTATGGATGCGATTGATGCGTTCGATCTTGAGCGCGGCGTGAAGTTCGAGACGTACTGCGCGCAGCGCATTCGAGGCGCCATTTTCGACGAGCTTCGAGCGATGGATTGGGTTCCTCGCCTGGTGCGATCGCGCACCGCCAAGGTCGAGAGGGCCCGCAAGGCTCTGGAGATGGAGCTCGGGCGCAAGGCCACGGATGGGGAGATTTGCGATCGCCTCAAGGTGGATGATGCGGAGTATCGCAAGCTGTCGAAGGATTCAAAACCTGTGGGAGTCGTCTCGCTGAACCGCAAATGGTTCGAGACGGATTCCAACAAGGACATCCGCGAGATCGATGTGATTCACGACACGCGGCAGGAGAATCCGCTCACCGAGATCCAACGCAAGGATTTGAAGCTCCTGATAACCAAAGGGCTATCCCGCGCAGAGCGATTGATCGTCATACTTTACTATTATGAGGAGATGACGATGAAGGAGATCGGGATGACGCTCGATCTCTCGGAATCGCGAGTGAGCCAGATGCACAGCTCGATTCTGGCCAGGCTCAAAGCGCAGATGCAGCATCGCGCGAAAGAGTTCTGAGACCGGGCAGGCTGAGTACCCGGTTCGCAGACGGATGGGGCATCGGCTCCGATAATAAACGCCGCCCACGGGGACGGTGAGGTCTGGCGCGCCTGTGGTAATCGCAGGGTTTGCGCGGGGACGGGCGCCCTTCACTCACATAGGAATACGGTCGATGATCGAGATGGGCCAGGTGCCATGCCCGTTGCGGTAATCCGCCGCGCGGGCTGTATCGCATAGGTGCGATATCTGGAACTGGTCGACGGAGCGAGGGCAGACAGGGATTCCCATGACGAGCGGTCTCACGGTCCGACAGCACGAACGAGAATCGGTTGAACTGGCCGTGGAGTTTGTGGTCTGCGATGAGCACCGGGAGCAGGTTCGATTCAGCCCCAGTTCCGCCGCCGCGGAGCCCCACGTGACGAGAGGACTGGCTACAGACCTGAGTTCGGGCGGTCTGGGGATGATCTGCGGTCAGTTCGTTCCGAGAATGTGCGAGGGATCGATTCGCGTGTTCGACCCCACGCCGGTTGGTACCGGTGCCGACGGCCTTCCGATCCACGAGGTGGCCTTCGAGCATCGGGTGAAGGTGCGTCGTGTGGTTCTTGAGGATCACGAGCCGCAGTATGCGGTGGGTATGGCCTTCATCGACCCCGAGCCCAATATGGAGGAGAGGGTGACGAAGATTCTTGCCTTGGTCGAGGTCGCGCGGGGACAGATCTCCGGAGAGTCGGGGGACGGCCATGCATGACCAGGACCTCTTCCTGCAGAGGGCCCTTGTGGAGGAGGGGCTCATCGATGGCGAGCAGCTCGATGCGGCGCTGCGCCATGGCATCGAGAACGGTCTTGACCTGGTCGATGCGCTTGTGCAAAGCGAGACTCTCACCAGCCGGCAGATATCATTGACAAAGGCGGACGTGTGCGAGGTTCCGTTCGTCGAGTTGGCGGACTACGAGCCTTTCTATGCGAACACTTCGCTCCTGCCCCGGAGCATCGCGGAGAGACACAATACATTCCCGCTGTTCATGATCGACGGCGTTCTGACGCTTGCCATGGACGACCCTCTGAACCTGGAAGCTACAGACCAGGTGAGGCAGATTGCAAAGTGCGATGTTGATGCTGTCCTTTCCGATCGAGAGCAGATCCGGGCGCTGATCGCCAAAGCATACAGCCTGGGGCATGGACAAGCGGAGGAGGCGGCGGAGCAACAGGAAGTCGAGACCGAAGCCGGGGAGGACAATTCGAGCCAGCCGGTGGTCGCGGCGGTGAATCAGATGCTTGCTGAGGCCGCTCAGGAGCGGGCAAGTGACATTCACATCAATCCGGATGAGCACGAGCTTCATCTGCGGTACCGTGTGGATGGCGTTCTGCACCAGAAACAGGGACCGCCGCTGTCGATGCACTCGGGAATCGTGCAGAGGCTCAAGGTGATGTCGCACCTGGACCTCACCCAGACGCGCAGGCCCCAGGACGGCAAGTTCAGGTTCCGCCATGGCGGGCGCAACGTCGATGTGCGCATGTCCACCGTCCCCACGATATGCGGAGAGAACGTGGTACTGCGTCTGTTGGCCAACGCTCAGACCTACCAGGATTTTCTTGAACTGGGCATTCCCGCAGTGACGGCAAGCGAAATCGAAGAGGTTATCTCCCGGCCGCATGGAATGATGCTGGTCACCGGACCCACCGGATCGGGAAAGACGACGACGCTGTACACCGCGTTGGGTAAGCTCAACGATCCGTCGCGGAACATCATGACAATCGAGGATCCGGTGGAGATCCGGTTGCCTTATGTTCGGCAAATCCAGGTAAGTAGCGAAATCGGGATGACGTTCGCCAGCGCTTTGCGGTCGATATTGCGCCAGGATCCGGATGTGGTCTTGGTGGGTGAGATCCGCGATAACGAGACAGCGACGATCGCGCTGCAGTCGGCCCTTACCGGCCACATGGTCCTGAGTACGCTGCACACGAATGATTCCGTGGGTGCGGTATCGAGGCTCCGTGATTACGGACTTCCTTCGTTCGTGATCAACTCGGCGGTTCTCGGCGTGCTGGCCCAGCGCCTGGTGCGCCGTGTGTGCCAGCATTGTGTGACGCCCGATTCTGTTGACGAACTTGTCCGCAGGCGTTTTGACCTTGAAGATGGGTCGGATGGTTTCGTTCGGGGCAAGGGATGTGGCCGGTGTGGACAGACCGGGTATCGTGGGCGGGTCGGATTATATGAATACCTGGGCTTCACCAGCGAGGTGAAGAGGCTCGTCGAAAAGGGGGAATCAACGGACCGGATTCGTGAACGCGCAGTGAACTCAGGTATGCGCCTGATGTGGCAGGACGGGCTCGATAAAGCACGGCTCGGGCAGACGACGCTGGATGAGGTTGCCAAGGTCGCATCGGTGATCGAGGTCAGCGACAAAGAAGGCGAAGGGAGGCTGGCCGCATGAGTCAACTTACCTTCGAGTACAAGGCGATCAGTCCCAGGGGGGCCTCGACAAAAGGCGTGCTTCACGCGGGCAGCCGCCAGGAGGCCTACCGGCAGATCGTCGCCGCGGGATTGAAGCCTCTGCGGATCACCAGCAAACGCTCGATGCGCGGCCGGGGCAAGAAGATTACGTTGAAGGACCTTTCGCACTTCACCCACCAGTTCGCGGTGTTGATGGAGGCGAGGATTCCCGTGGTCGATGGCCTGCGGTCAATCGCGGATCAGGAGCAGAACGCCAGGCTGAAAGAAGTCACGGAAGATGTGGCCGCGCAGATTGAGGGCGGCAACTCGATGACCGACGCCCTGAGCCCGCACCGGGAGTTGTTCGGCGAAGTCTATGTGGAGACGGTCAGAGCGGCGGAGACCAGCGGGAACATGATCGAGGTTCTCAACAAGCTGGCCGCCATGCTCGATCGGCAGTATGAGATCACCAAGAACGTTAAAGGCGCGCTGATGTACCCGATCTGCGTGATCGGCGCGCTGGGCCTGGCGGTCACGTTTCTCATGATCTTCGTGGTCCCCAAATTTGCGGAGATGTTCGCCAGCCGCGGGATTGATCTCCCCGTGCCGACGCAGGTGGTTATCGGCATCAGCGATTGTGTGAGATTGTACTGGTATGCCCTGTTGGGCGCCTCGGTGGCGGGGGTCTGGTACACGCGGCGGGCGTGGCGTCGCCCCACCTCGCGGCGGAAAATGGACACCTGGCTTCACAAGGTTCCGTTTGTGCGGGATGTGTTGAAAGGGATGGCGGTCAGCCGGTTTTCCAGCGTTATGGGGATCTCGTTGCGGAGCGGATTGAGCTTGATTGACGCTCTTGAGATGTCAGGCCGGGCCTCCGGCCGGCCCCTGCTGGCCGCGGACGCGGAGAAACTGAGAGATCAGGTCAACGTGGGCGGCAGGTTGTCCGATGTCATAGTCACGTGTCAATATCTCCCGGCGTTCACCCGGCGGATGATTGCCGCGGGTGAGGAGGCGGGCGAATTGCCCCATATGTGCGAAATCATCTCTCGCAATTGCGATCGGGAGGTTGAGCACCTGACCAAGAATGTCACCACAGTCATAGAACCCATCATGATCGTGGGACTCGCGGGGGTTGTGTTATTGATCGCGCTGGCCATCTTTCTTCCGATGTGGAACATGGCGGCGTTGATCGGATGATGGTCCGGAAATAGACATGTCGTGGGGTCGGATGGATCGGCTCCGTTATCTTTGGTACGGCGAGAATCGTCGAGAGTGGATGTGAGGAACAGGAATCATGTTTAAAAGAGTGTCACAAAACCGAAAAGGCTTCACGCTGATCGAATTGATCGCAGTGATCGTGGTGCTGGCGATTCTGGCCGGCGTCGCGCTGCCCAAATATTTTGACTACGCGGCGGATGCCAAGGAGTCCGCGTGCAAGGGTGCTTTGGGCGGTGTGCGTGCGGGAGTCGCGAACTTCTATGCCAACGCCGCAATCGGCGGAACTGCGGACTACCCGACACTGGTGCAGTTGGAAACTCTGGGCACGGTGATGCAGGAGAATATCCCCGAGAACCCTTACAACAGCAGCAGTGATGTTGTCGCGGCGACGTGGAACGCGGCCGCCCCTCCCGTCAGCGGAACTGCGGGCTGGAATTACGATTATGCTGCCGGAAAATTCTGGGCCAACAGCGATACGGTTGACGAGAACGAGTTCTGATTCGCCTCCGAGAGCTGTAATGACGGCCCATGCGACATCCACGGTGGCCCGCCGCCCGATTAGTGGCGGCGGGTTTACCTTGATTGAGCTGATCGCGGTGATGGTGATCGTGGCAATCATGGCGGCGGCGGCAGTGCCCAGCCTTGAGGCCATGAGCGGCACCCGTAGCGCGATGGCGGGGAAACAACTGCTGCGAGACCTTACGTTCGCAAGGCAGTATGCAACCGCCACCGGTGCGCCCGTCTGGGTGGTTTTTGACAGCGGTGCTGAGACGTGGAGCGTGCTTGCGGAGGATCCGGATAACCCGGGCCGCGCCGGCGCGACGATTCTCGTGGATCCAGCCACCGGCCGGTCCTACATCGAGAGGCTCGGCGTCGGTTCGATGACGGGAGTGGGCATCGCTTCGGTGGATTTTGACGCCGATGCCGAAGTTGGGTTCGACTGGCTGGGGCGACCTTTGAGTTCTTCAGAAGCGCCGCTGGCCGCCGAGGGAACGGTGACGCTCACGGGGGGGCACCAGGTGACGGTAACCGTGGACACGGGGCACGTGGCCTATGTGGCGCCTTAGATCGGCGCGGCGGGAGGAATGTTGATGGCACAGAGGAGACGAGCGGGATTCACGTTGATTGAAACGATTGCCGCGATCGTGATCCTCGCCATCGCGGCACCTCCGATGTTATGGGCCATACGCGATGCTCATGTGCAGCGGGTAAACCCCGTCATGGCGTCGCGAGCAAGATTCCTCGCCACCGAGAAACTGGAAGATGTAATCGCGGATCGGAACAGCACCACGCGGGGCTGGGGTTTCCTTCTTTCAGCCAACTATCCGAGTGAATCGCCGGTCGCGGGTTTTGCCGGCTTCAGCAGATCGGTCACGCTGAGCGAGACGGCGGCGGATCTTGCATCTGCGGGAACAGGGTACATGGCGATCACCGTGGACGTGTCGTGGACGGATGCCACGAATACGGCGAGGACTCTGTCGGTTTCTGCCGTGGCCACGGAGTATACGCAGTGATTGCGAAGCCCCGGTCAATCCGAACTCTCCGGCGGGGATTCACCCTCATCGAGTTGATCTCGACGATCGTGATCCTTGGTGTGATAGGGACCGCGGCTTCAGGGATAATCTTTACCGCAACCGATGGTTACGTACAGGCGGCGACTCGAGCCCAACTGCATTCGGAGCTTTCAATAGCACTGGATCGATGTATCAGGGAACTGCGCGGCATCCAGTTGGATGGCGATGCGAGCGGGATCGCGCCGGACATCGATTCCGTAACCGCTACATCGATCGTGTGGGATGATGACTCGAGCCTGGTTCTTTCCGGTGACGACCTGATGCTGACTATCGCCGGCGGAAACGCAGCGGTGTTGCTTGCCGATGTGACCGCCTTTTCCGTGCAGATGTATGATGAGGACAATGCCGCCCTGGGGGCGACTCTGAGCGGCGCGGCCTGCGACGGCATTCGCCGGGTCTCGCTGGAGGCGACCATCGAACGCAGTGGAGTGAGCGACACCCTTCGAACCAAGGTGTTTCTGCGGTCAACCATGTACGGATCGGGCGATGGGAGTTGATTAATGAATCGATGCGTGAATCAGGACCGAAGGGGAATCGCCGCGATCGCGATGATCGTATTGCTGCTCATTGTTGATCTGATCGTGGTGGGCATGGTGTTGAGCGGCGCGCGCGATCAGGATCTGACGGTTCGCCGGGTGGAGACGGTCCAGGCGTTCTACGCCGCCGAGGGCGGGATGAACATGGCCATCCGCGAGCTGATGGAGAACAGCGACGAGGACGGCGACGGAACGATCGGCTCAATATCCGACGATGGTGATGATGGAAACAACCCCGACCTCGGACGCGCGGCGGTGTGCGTTACCCTCGTGACCGACGCCGGTCAGACGACGCTAACGAGCCGGGGCGAATCCGGCGAGGCGCACCGCGAGATCGAAGCGGTCCTGGAGTGATGACAATCGCCGGGTCGGGCGACAGTCTGCATGGGAGCGGAATAATGGAATGCAATTTGCCTCACCGTTGGCAATTCGGACTGCTCGCGGTCCTGTTGATGGGTCCTGTTGCTCTGGCCGACAGTGATTCACCGGTCATGGCGGTGTTCTGCGATGACACCACAACCCCCGGGTATTCCATCTGGAACGGCAACTCATGGGGCGCGAAGCAGACCATGCCGACGATGGCGGGCAAGGGCCATCATATCCGTCTCGCGGATTGTCCAACGCGCACTGAGATCGCCTGCATCTACCAGATCCACGAGTACCAGGTGAACTACCTGTACTTTGACGGATCGTCATGGAGTTCGGTAACCGAAGTCAGCAGCGACATCAGTAACGGAGGCGAAGACGGCGATCAGAAAAAGATGCGGCTAGCGGATGTTGCCTATGAGCAATCCTCCGGCGATGGACTTATGGCGTACAACGAGTCCGGCAACCTCAAGTACCAGACCTTTACCGCAGGTGCGCTCTCCGGTGAGACGACGATTCTGGCGACCACCGACCTGGCAAGTCTGGAGTTGTTCCCGGAACCGGGCAGTGATCGCATCTTCCTGCTGTGTGTGAACAACAAGGAAGATCTGAAAGTCAATATCTGGTCCGGCAGCGCCTGGGGAGGTTGGACCGATCTCGCAACGGTCGACAGTGATTTGTATGACACCGGCAAGGATCGGCGGCCGTATTGCCTGGCGTTCGAGCGGCGATCCTGCGAAGCGCTGGTTGTATATGCAGATGGCAGCAACACTCCAAAGTACAGGACGTATCCAACGTTCTATGGTGACTGGTCGGCCGAGGGATCGGTGGGGAACATCGGCGGCGAAGGCAACTGGGTGCGATTGGCCGCGGATCCCGGCAGCGATACGATCGCCTTCGCTGCCATCGATTCGGCCAACGACATCAATGTTAACATCTGGGACGGCTCGGCTTGGGGAACAGATTCCAGTACTGGGAAGGCCGAGATCGAGACGAATCTTGAGGATCTCAAGTTCCGTCCGTTCGACATTACGTTCGAATTGGGCTCGGGCCGAGCGCTCATCGCATGGGGTGAGAGCGGTCAGAACAAATTGCGATACCGCATCTGGGCCGGCACAACCTGGGCCTCGGAAGTGCAGAGCACGTCTCTCCGCAGTGAGATACAACAGGTGCGCCTCATCACCGATGAGACTACCGGGGATGTCCTTCTGCTGGCAGGGGATGACGACGGCACCCACGCCCTGATGTGGGATGGCGCATCGTTTTCCGCGGCAACGACACTTACGGCCGAGAGCCACGGCAGCGGCGAGTATCACAACCTCGCGCTTGTTGTGCCCACGCCCGGCGCGTTCACGAATGTGACCGCATTCGCGGGGCTTGACGACGTTGACAACGATTACGGCGTAGCCTGGGATGATTACAACAATGACGGCTACATGGACTTCTACGTCTGCGGTGAAAACAAACTGTATCGAAACGACGGCGACGGCACCTTCTCAGCCGGCCCTTCGCTCTCAGGCGGTCTATCCTATAAGCGGGGGTGCCACTGGGGCGATACCGACAATGACGGCTACGTGGATTTCGGCGCGACCATCGATATGCGTTACAGCCTGAACAATTCGGGCAGCAGCTTCACGCTCCAGAGCAACTCCAGTGTCGGTATCACCTCGATTAACAACCTGGGAGACTTCGCGTGGCTCGATTACAACAATGACGGCAGGCTCGATATCTGGGTCCCGAACGGGAGCTCGCCATATGCGTACATGTATCGTGGGGGAGGAAACGGATCGTTCAGCGCGATTCAAGGATCCACGATTGGCCTGTCCGCCAACACGAACGGCGAGACGACGTGCGTCGCGGACTACAATAACGATGGTTTTATCGACATACTGTATCGCGGCAGCAGCGTCTATCTGTTCGAAAACGACGGTGACGGTACGTTCACGAACAGTACGTCAACTGCCGGCATTAGTATGAGCGGCACCGCGGGGGGATATAACGGGACCGCGTGGGGTGACTACGACAACGATGGCGATCTGGATCTGTACGGCGGGCAGGCCGGTTCCAACAAGCTGTACCGCAACAACGGCGATGGCACGTTCACAGACGTTACTCTGTCGGCGGGTGTGGCGGGCACGTCGGATACGACGCGCGGCGTAGCGTGGGGCGATTGCGACAATGATGGTGATCTCGATCTCTACGTCGCGCAGGATGGCGATGAGAATCACCTGTTTCTCAACGATGGAGATGGTACGTTCACCGATGTGGCCGCGGAGTATGACCTGGATATCTCCGACGATAACACGGGAGTGGCGTGGGAAGATTACGACAACGACGGCGATCTGGATCTGTTTATCGGTAGCGACGACAACGACAGCAGACTGTACTGCAACAATCTGATCAACGAGAACTACCTCAGAGTGCGCGTCGTGGGCAGCGGCAGTTGCGGAACCAACGCCGCGGCCATCGGGGTGCGCGTGGACCTCTACGATCAGACGGGAATCACGTTCATTGCAACTCGCACGATCGGTGTGGCCAGCGGCTACGGGAGCGATGAGACGCACTGGGCGCACTTCGGCGGCGTCGATCCCGATACCACCTACATGGTGAAAGTGCATCTTGCGGGAGGAATAGAATCCCAGTCTGTCGTGCCGTCGGCCACCTCCACCACGATCGGCTCGACGACGATCGACCAGATGCTGACGGTCGAAGAATCATCGTCCGCGGTGGTCTTCACCGAAGTTACCAGCGAAGCGGGGCTGGACGATATCGACTGCGACTACGGCGTCGCATGGGGCGATTACAACAACGACGGCTGCATCGACTTCTACGTCTGCGGTGAAAACAAGCTCTACAAGAACGATGGCGATGGCACCTTCTCAAACGGCCCATCACTCTCCGGCGGCCAATCCTACGATCGGGCTTGCCACTGGGGCGACACCAACGATGACGGCTATCTTGATTTTGGCGCCACTTACTCTCTGCGCTACAGTATCAACAACTCCGGTTCGAGCTTCTCGCTCCAGAACAACTCCAGCGCCGGAATAACATCGATCAACAACCTTGGTGACTTCGCGTTCCTGGATTATGACAACGACGGTGCGCTCGATATATGGGCGCCCAACGGGTCTTCGCCATATGCGTACATGTATCGTGGTGAGGGTGATGGAAGTTTTACCGCCACCCGGGGCAGTACGATCGGCCTGTCGGCCAGCACCAACGGCGAAACAACCTGCATCGCGGACTATGACAACGACGGTTACATCGACATTCTCTATCGGGCCGGCGGTGTCTATCTGTTCAAAAACGATGGCGATGGGACATTCACTAATAGCACGTCAAGCGCCGGG
>PJEL010004542.1_pt1 | contig 11406 bp, 7 predicted proteins | sample 1853271 | NCBI WGS metagenome assembly PJEL01 (sample SAMN08108733, study PRJNA415343) | Invertebrate metagenome, whole genome shotgun sequencing project. | host: Globobulimina | place: Sweden: Gullmar Fjord | collected 2015-08 | reverse complement strand
AGTACTTCTTCTTCATGGACTTGAAGGCAATATCGACTCAGACCATATCGGCAGGCTTGTACACGAACTCAACCGGAGAGGTTATCGAGCTTGTATAATGCACTTTCGTGGCTGCAGCCATGAACCCAATCGCCTGCCAGAGTGGTATCACAGTGGCAAGAGTGATGATCCGCAACTCATCGTAGAATTTTTGAGAAAAGAAATGGATATCGAAGTCTATGCTGCTGTTGGTTTTTCGCTGGGCGGTAACGTATTGCTCAAATGGTTGGGCGAGCAAGGAGCGTCTACACCTTTACAGCGTGCGGCGGCCATATCTGTACCTTTTTGTTTAGAACAGGCCGTCCAACGTATGAATCAGGGTTTCTCACGACTTTACCAGCGGTCTCTTGTTGGCGCCATGAAGCAGAGCTACAGAGAAAAGTTCGCCGCTGTTTCGTCTCCTCTGGATATCGATATTGATGCAATCAATACCTTCTGGGAGTTCGACGATCAGGTCACTGCACCATTGCATGGGTTCAAAGGAGCGGATGATTTCTATACTCGTGCCAGCAGTCGCCAGTTCATTCCGGAGATTCGCGTGCCTACCTTGATATTGCACGCTGTCGATGATCCTTTCATGTATTCGCACACACCGCCTCGGGCCGACGAGTTGCCAGAAAATGTCTGGTTGGAGCTACCAGAGCATGGAGGTCATGTCGGTTTTATCAGCGGTATGATTCCTGGGTTGGCTAACTATTGGGGTGAAAAACGTGTGGCAGAATGGATCGATAGCACCTGAAGGTCTGCGATATATGACCAGCTTATGAATTATTGTGGTTAGGTAAATTGTTATTGATGATCGAGATCGTGTAATCTTGGTTCTGGATAATTATTAGCGCTTCCAGGTCTGTCTTTTACGTCTCATTTCTCAGCGTCATACTTCACCCAACTAAGAATCTTGACAACGGGTTTAAATTTAGTCAGTTTAAGTTTTATTACAAATGGAACTGACACGATTGTAGCCCATGAAGCTATTTGTATGAAGAGGACAGCGGCAATCGACTGGAGCACACTGCTGGACCGTAGATCGGGCGAAAAAGAGGCGTCAATTATTGTAACCACACACAACGCAGGATAAGGTTGGCAATGACTATAAACACTTCGAATATTATCAAGGGCATCGTCGCCGGATTTGTCGCCACCATTGTGCTGACGCTATTTATGATGCTGAAAAAAACGATGGGGGTTATGCCCGAACTGGACCCAGTACAAATGATTGCTGATATGGCTGCCCAGAAAATGGGTATAGAACCCAATATTATTATTGGCTGGGTCATGCACTTCGGCATTGGTTCCGTGGCCTGGGGTGTCGGGTTTGCCATCTTAAATGACGTATTGCCGGGCTCCAATCAGATCGTGAAAGGTATTGTCATGGGGTTAGGCGCATGGATGTTGATGATGGTGGCTACAATGCCCATGGCTGGAGCTGGGCTATTCGGCATGAGTATGGGCGTGATGGCACCTGTACTGACACTGATATTACATATTATCTTTGGTGTGGCTTTGGGTTTTTCATTCAAAAAATTGCTTGGAGCATAGGCGGAGGTGCGCCCGATGATTTCGAGCTTATGAACCTAATGATCAGGGTGAATGGGTTGAGCAGCCTGATTATGCGGAGCCGCCATTGGCTGTTGAGGGTGCTGCTGGTCATTGGGACCATCGTGAGGATGATGATTATTTTTCACAGCCTGGTGATTTATTCCGTTTGATGGATGCAGATCAACAGCAGGCATTGTTTGAAAATACGGCAAGGAGTTTGGGAGGTGTTCCTGAAAAAAATCCAGCAGCGGCATATCAGGCACTGTCAAATGGCAGACCCGGCTTATGGTGAAGGGGTGGCCAAAGCGCTTGGGAAAAAGCCGGCTTTTAAGTGTGAGTCTGGTTATCAGGTGATGCATGAGCGTAGCGCGGCGTTGAGTGGCCAGTATCGGGGCGATATTTAAAATCGCGCTTGCCGAAATAACCTCTCGCCTGGTTACTCGAGGTCTGCGGCTTGGCGACATGGGTTTCTATCCCGGTCTCCGCGCAAGCCTTGATCTCTTCACCGCTGTAGTAGCCACGATCGGCCACCACCGTAATCTCGTCTTCCTCGAGAATCGCTTTCGCCTGCTTCGCCATGTTCGCCAGCTGGGTACGGTCATGACCCTCGTTCGTGACTTCATGCGCCAGGATTATTTGTTATATTGCCATTGATTTTCACATCAACAATACCTGAGGGGAACCGGTCCAGCTGTTGACGCCCCATCTGATTTAGTACCGCCTACGGTGGGGGATTAACCGGAACAATGTAACAATCTAGTAATCGTGGAGTAAGCTATTGAAAATGTGAATGATGTGTAACAGACCTCAGGAAAATCGTGCCATCGCGGCGATTTTTTGTAGGCTAATTGCCTTCTATCAATGCCGCCTTTGGAGGGTTCCAGGCATCATAACGCTCGAGATCCGGCGCATATAATCGCATGATGATGTCCATGCCGTAATCGCCCCGGGGTACGGGCAGCCAGTTGTCTGCGGGCACACCCGCCGGCTGTTCAGCCGCGAGATGAATTTCGATGCCGCCATTCTTATCGAGTTGCAGGCCGGAATTCTCGCCGACGCTGTACTTTTTACGGTCATTCGGCAGGAAAAACCCGTTCTCGTTGTCATACAGTGTGACTGACCAGAACGCCATCGCAGGCGGCATCTCTTCAGGTGACATTCGAATAACATAATCGTTCATCGCATTCATCGGCGTACCGTCGACCGTCCCGATTGGTGGATACACGGCTTCGGCCTTCGGCTGTCCGATCGGGCCGGCTACCGACTGGAGTATCAACGGCGTCAGGGCCATCTCGCCTTTCGGTTGGAACAGGTCACCCAGGAAAACAGCGACGGCTTCTGGATCGGCAACGATTCCCATCTTTTTTGCCGCAACACGTTGGGCGGCCTCCCTGAATCTCTGGCCGTCAATCGCGGCAACCCGGCTTGCATCAAAATTGCGTCCTGGCACCACGCCCAGTGGCTCGTAGGCAGCAAGTAATTCCTGATCGAGGTTGTCATCATCATCAAACGTCGTGTGGTTAAAGACAAATTGCATGACTTCGAGCAGGTTATTCTCGAAGACATCGAAATCAGTCAGCCCATAATCGGGAAAATTTACCGCGCTACCCGCATCAGCGGCTGTCCCGGTGAGATACTCTGACAGTGGAATGACTTTGATTGCTTGCATAGCAGCCGCTACGCGGGCATAGCGATCGGGGTCGTTGGCATGGGGCATAAATCGGTAAATAGCGCTAACAAAGTCACCTGTCTCCTCATGAATCGTGTCGACGCCCTCTATAGCCTCACCGTTATACCCTTTCGTTCTTTCGGTAAAAATCAATATCCGTGACGGCTCGGAGAAATCACCCATGCGTTTCGACATCGGGATGCTCACGAAATGATCATAGCCTGTCACCATCAATGACCCGTACGTCGAGTCCACCGCAGGAGCTTCGAGAATAATCGGTTCCTCGCGCAAATCCAGCATCGCGCTTGCGTACAGCGTGTCGTTGTTCGGTCGTGCGATCGCCTGCAGCGTATGATCGGCGAGAGTCGTAGCCGCCTGTACCCGGTTCCAGCCACCGGTGGTCATCGGGTTGGATGGATCCATCGCGAATTTGTTGTTGACGTTGTACATGGCTACGTACTGGTAAGAGCGCCGGACGATGTTTTCTACCTGTTCATCCGTAAGGTCGACCACTGTCGATGAAGCTGTGCCAGCAGACGGCGTCGTGGCATCCAGCCTTTGTTCACAGCCTGCCAACGTAACAATTATCACAATCGTTAGCAGTCGAAAATAACCGGTTAATTCTAAATTCAAGTTCATGTCTTTTTCCTGGATATCAATAGGTATTACGGGGAGTCCATGTTCGAGTACTGATCGATTCTCTTGGCTCTTATACAATCTATTTTTTTCAGGGTGAATTTAAAAACCACGCCAGGCCGGTGGAGAGGTCTATTTTTTTATGCCCCTTCTGCGTCTACCTTACCGGAATCATATCAACTTATGTAACCACCGTGTAATCTATCTCTTCGAACACACCCTATTATCAGGTGGAATGAATCTTTCAGATGAGCATATGGGGTGTTAATATTTCCTATACTCGCAATTACTACTCAAAGCGTCAAAATCCATCAGCGCGGTGTGCGTGTATTCCTGGACAGGCTTCATATAGCTTCGCTCCCTGCGAGGCAAGAGGGGCTCCGTGAGATGGGAATTGAAACGGCCCGTGAGCATCTACCCGAAACACTTCATGTGTAAAGTATCAGGACAGTTCAGCAACCTGCTTCGCCACGTTGGACACGGAAAGCCTGCTAATGGCGCCACCGAGGTTCTTCAGAGTAGGTTTCTGAATCCACCCGAATGACTTTTCTCCATTCTTGAATATGAAAACGCTGGGTTGTAGATAGGCTTCTTTGCCATGACCTTTGCCGGTAGTGACATTCAGCAGGTCGCGCATCACGAGAGTTTCATCAGATATCAGGGAAAAACCCAAGCCCAACTTACGCTGCAATTCGTTGCATTCACTGACGGTATCCACAGAAACGCCCACCAACAATGAAGTATCGGGAAATTCCTTTCTTACGGCATCGAATTCTTGAAGATAGCTACGACAATAAGGACACCACCTTCCACGATAGCTAGTGACGATCACCATGGGTGCCCTGTTCACAAGAGTACGAAAATCGTCTGCGTTGTTAATGCTTTTCATAATCACCTTCGGTTAGATAATGGATGCCACTCACTGGCCCGTATGCGGCTCAATGCATGAGGTTGTTGCGTGAACATTTTTCGGTTTTTTAATTCGGGATAACCCGGGTCGAAAACCTGCCGGCGGCAAGATTGGGAATGCATTAAAGCGGACCAGGCCCCTCGTTTCAGAGGACCGGGAAATCCACTAGTACTCACAGAGTGGTTTATCAGATCCGGCCCCAAGAATTTATTGCCCGAATTGCTATTTATCGAGGCACTTATTCTGGCGGTCATTCTTGCAGATCCATAAACATCTGGTTGTTACTGATGATCTTGAACCAGCGTGGTTGGTGGAATGACAACCGCCTTCTCTGGAGAGTATCGATCAAACAGGTTGATTAGGCGTGCAGCTTCCTTGGCATCACCGGTGACTGCAATGTCTCCTCTCTTAATCATTTCTTCAGGCCTCGCCTGGCTCAGGTAAAGCTTCGCCCAGGTCTCACCTGACAACTTCAGCCTGATATCGGGCTTGCGTACATGATTACCTGGTTTATCAACAAATTCGGCGATAGCGCGGCGTACATGGAGTCCACTACTGGAGCCGTCAGAAAAATCGAATTGAATAAACCCGTCGGTCTCACCACTTTTCAGCGGATCGATGCGAATCCTGAAGTAATCGACAAAGATATTGGGGGACGCACTAATCGCCTCCGCTAATGGAGGAATAAGGCGCGCCAGGTTGATCTTGCCTTCAAGCGAGAGAGCCTGTGACGTCATGTGCGCCCGGTCGTTTCCGCCCGTTGAGACATATGCCATTTGGCGCAACACTTCCGCCTTAAACAACCGCACTTCCTGATCCTGTGGATCGAGCCGGTAAAGATGATTCACCAGTTGACCTGCCCACGCCAATTCTCTTTTATCCATGGCGGATTTAGCCGCCTCCAGTACCTTGTCACGACCGCCCATCAAGGGCACCAGGCGACGCGACTCGTCGATCGGAGAAAGTTGTTTGAGGTTCACCGCATCGTTGTCATACCAGCCAACCGACTGGTAATAAATGGCGGGCGCATAAGACGAAATCTCACCATAAGCCTGTAAATTATGGGGTACCTCGTCGAGATAATCTGGGAATTGAACGAAGTGACGTAGGTCATCGGGGCCGAGCCCACCCAAAATGCCACGCAAAGACTGATCGAGAACAAAGCTTGCACCATCCAGGTAACCTTCGAGGGCCTTGCGTATTTTTTCCTTCCCGACGACAGGACGCGCAGCCGCGGAAATCAGCACTTCCGCCTTGAGGTCTCGCTGCTCTTTAAGTCCCGCAATCCATTCGCGTGGATCACGAAACACATCACCGCGTACCGAGTAGAGTTGCGGCGGGCCCATCCACAGGAGTGTCGTAAACAGGATCTTACGCTCCGGCAACCAGACAGCTGTATGAACTTTATCGTCAGATCCGTATTTGGTCAGAAACTGCATTTTTACGCCAAGAACCGTCATTTCCTGCCGGTCCTCCACGGGCGTATTCACCGGGAGAAATGCAGATTCTAAGTGCGCCGGGAGAATTAGGGGGAGGACCCACGCATCCGGTCCCTCTGTTGGCGTGTACGCGTTAAACTGGATCACCGCGCGTGCCGTGAGATAAGGTCCGATTTCCGGGAAATAGGCAGGCGCACCGCCAGCGCGAAGATTGTCCTCTACCACGGCATTTAGATCGGGATGCCCAATGACCACCACGTCCGTATCGCCCTCTGTCAGGACGCTAGCACCCAAAGCCGTATGCGAATGGCCATAGATGATCGCTTTGACGGGTTTATCGCTGACGCTGCGAATGGCCTCGAATAGGATCTCGCCATCGTGCTTGCTATCGCCGGTATCAAACGCAATGAGCCCTTCGTCGGTATCGATAACGCTGATGGGAGCAAGCCCAAAGCCACAAAAAGTCCAGATGCCCTCTGCCGGTTGTAAAATCACCGGCTCCCGGCAAACAGTTTCATCAACACGGTCGAGTAGCTTTTTATTGGCGATGGCGCCATTTGGTGCTTTTTCCAGCGTAACCGGAGCACCCATGTAAATGTTTGCTTCTTGAGCGATAACGGTATTCTGGAGCGAAGTAAAGGTCAATAGTAGCGCGCTGCAAAAAATCGCCTGACTTTTCCTGATTTTAGGCATAATTTCAGATCCTTATGTTAAATTTAACTCGATTAAGGTTTGGCCTGCTAACATATTTATAAGTTCTTCGACCTTACAAAGTTTATTAACGGGACGATGTGATAATTCCACGGGTTATTCTCTTCCCAGAGAATTTTACCCCGCTGATGTCGAAAGTGTAAGCAGTGAATCTAAGACATATGAGGGACCGTTGTTGGCCGATTTGAGAAGCCTGGGAAGCAGATTTCAGCGTCAGCTAACGAGAAAACTGATCCTCTAAATCCAAAATTCAGCGGCGATTTACGATCCGAGGCGGCTTTTCATGTCGGTGTGTCGCTCGGAAGCCGGTCCTACTTCCAGCCCTGACGGAAGGGTGTGTCATCCAGTAAATTCCACTTATGATACAGTCCGCTGACTGAGAGTATGGATAGGTGGAGGAGAACCAATGCCGAAAACTGCCCCGCATTATTCGAGCATCGCAGAGCTTGCCCGGCAGATTCGCAGTGTTGATTTGAGCCCGGTGGAGGTCACGAAATCTTATTTAGAACGGATCGGGGCCTTAAACGACACCTTACACGCCTTTACACAAATCACCCCAGAAAGGGCATTGGAAGAAGCAGCGGCGGCTGAGGCCGCATTGCGGTCCGGGTGCGACCTCGGCCCGTTACACGGCATCCCTTATGCGGCCAAAGACCTTTTCGACGTCAAAGGCTATTCCACCACCGCTGGTACCCACCTGAGAAACGATCACATTGCCGAAGCCGATTGCTCAGTTGTGAGCAAGCTCTCCGAGGCGGGCATGGTCCTGTTGGGCAAAACACATGCATCGCAACTGGCGATGACCCCTGCTGGGGTCAATCATGACGCCGGAACACCTTTCAATCCATGGCATCATGAGCACCACGTACCCGGCGGCTCGAGCAGTGGGTCGGCTGTCGCCGTTGCATCGGGCCTCGCGCCCGTGGCTATTGGCACCGATACCTGCAGTTCAGTGCGCGGCCCGGCGTCGTTGTGCGGTGTCGTCGGCCTCAAAAGCCTGGAAGGATCTCACCCGGGTCCATGGCATGCGCCCGAATGGGTCGGGGATGTGCCGTTTCCAGATCACGACTTCTACATCGCCCGTATCCGACTCGGCCTGGGCGACTGCTATCTCATCGACAGCCGCTACGTCGTCGCCCTCACTGGCCAACTCCCCGGCGGCGACGTTTACACCGCCGGTATATCCCGAGCCTATCCCATCAAACGGACGCGAAATGTTCGAGCGGCGGCGTCCTGCGCGCCAGACCGTGACTTCCGGGCCACGTCCCCCGGGTCCGCTTCCCACCGCCAGCAGAACCTCGTCCGCGCCGACGTTCGGTCCGTCGTCGAGCACGGCCAAGGACAGCGTGCCGGTTCGCTGGCCACGCAGAGTCTTGAAATGCAGCTCGCGCTTTCGTCCGAAAGGATTGCAGCTGCGCACGCGCGGGCGCCGGTCGCCACCCAGCCCGGCCGCGAAGATACGGGTCTCTATGCCACGACGGCCGCGGAAACGCCGCAGCTCGGAGCCGTCGACACCCGAGAGCACCCTGACCGTGCCGGCGCCTCGTTTGCCCTTGGCAGCATCTCCTGGAGCGCCAACGAGAACGTCGGCGACGTTGTCGTCGTCCATATCCGGCACCCGTGCCAGGGACTGCCCCAGCCGGGCATGGGGAACCGTTCCGGAGACGGTCCATAGAGCGACCTCACCGTCATCCCCCGAAAGCGCGTGCGCGCGACCCGCTTCCACGGTGCCGTCAACACCGGCGAGCGGCGCGGCGGCAACGACGTCGTCTACCTGGTCGTCATCGAGGTCGCCCGGTGACACGACCGCGGTTCCGAAAGCCGCGCCGACCTGCGGTACGGGTTCGTTGACCGTCCACAGGCGGGCACCGTCGGAAGCGTACAGGGATACCGCGCCAACTTTGATGGCGTTGCCAAGATCGCTGCCCGGAGCGCCCACGAAGAAATCGTCGTTCTTCTTCTTGTTCACATTGCCGGCCGGTCCCAAAGCCTTGCCCAGCTTCTCGCCCTCGGCGCCGACGACGCGAACTATCCGGCCGTAGGGCGTGGCTCCGGAGAAGACCTTGGCCATGCCGGTTTCTTCGACGCCACCTCCGTCGGCTGCACCCGACCCGATCAGGACGTCGTCCTTGCCGTCTCCGTTGAGATCGCCGGCGCGCGCCACCGTACTCGACCAGCGGTCGAACCTCTTCTCTCCGGCGCTCTCGAAAATGGTCGATCCATCGGCACCCGAGATGACGTAGGCCACTCCTCGACTCTCTCCGTCGAAATACTTGCCTCCACCGCCGACCACGAAGTCGGGCGTATTGTCGCCGTCCACGTCGCTCAGGCCGGCAACGCTCTCACCACGGTTCTCGGCCTCCCTACCGCCGAGGATCTCGAAAATCACGCTTTGGTCGATGGACGAGAACACCTCGAGCTTGCCCGCCCCGGCGATCTCGCCACCACCGTCCTTCGGTACAGGGAAGCCTGAGGAGCCCACCGCAAGGTCGTCATTCTGGTCGCCATCGAGGTCACCGACGAAGTCGAGGGCCGCACCCATATGCTGATTCGGCTTCTCTCCTTTCAGCGATAGCAGCCTGGAACCGTCGGCACCCGAGTACACGCGGACACGGCCGGCCTGTTTCTCTCCTGAAGCCCGCGCACAGGGGGAGCCCACTGCGAAGTCCGCGATTCCATCGCCGTCGAAATCGCCGCCGCTCGCCACCGCCCAGCCCGCTGCGTCCCCACCGCCCGAGCAGTTCACCGCCACCGCCGCGGCCGTAGAGGCCCATAGAGGCAACGTCAGCAGGACGGCGAGAGCAACCAGACGCGGACCGCTGGCGGATCCGGGTCGGACGACTCTGGCCCTGATCAAGGCTGTATCGGAGGCCTCGAGGGCAGAGCCGAATGTTGAGCAGCAGGTGGCCGGATTCATGTCGTTACAGGATCGGCCGTCCCGTCTGAACCGCGCACCTTACCAAGGCGGCCGCTCGGGGGACGGTCCTGACCTCTCATCGTGCCTGAACAAGCCCCTGGCGACAACAGCAAAAAAACGCCACCCCCTCCCCTGGGAGTCGTCACGCCCCCGCGGGTCGCAGGCGCCCCCAGAACTCAACGGCCAGGCGGCGCCACAGGATGAGGTCGCGCGGCTTGAAAACAAGGACCTCATGCCAACGAAGCCCGGACTCACGCAAGAAGAAGAAGAGCAGGATCAGCGCCGAGAGCGAGTAGGAAATGGCTGTGGCCATCGCCGAGCCCTCGATTCCCAGCCGCGGTATCAGGACCACGTTGAGCGCCAGGTTGCCCCCCAGCGCAATGTATGCGGCGATGATGTTTATCTGCTGGCGGTTCCTGCTCGTGAAGTTACGCGAGAGCAATACGTACATGGACATCATGACGATGCCCCAGGAGACGTAGCGCAAAGGCACCGTGGCCGGCGCATAGTCGGCGCCGTAGAAGAAGTTTATCGCAATCGGCCCCACCACGTTCAGCGCAAGGGCCATCAGGGCCGTGATGAGCAGCGTGTGGCGCACGGCGGTCGCCGTCATGGAGTGAACGCGGGCCTCGTCAGCGGAGGCCAAGCGAGGAAACATGGCCAGCCCGAGAGCCTGGGGAAAGTACATGATGCGCTCGGCCAGATGGGCTCCGATCGAGTAGAAGGCCACCTGCGTCGGGCCGAGGAAGTAGGCGACGAGGTAGAGTGCGGCGCGTACGTGAAAATGAGAAGCGATTATCTGTATGTGCGACTTCAGGCCATAACGGAGCATGCGCCTGAAGAGAGGGAAGTCGAAGGTCAATCGCAGTGGAGTGCCACGGTGCACTGTCCAAACGACCCACAGGATCATGATCAAGCGGACACTGATCACCACCCCCAACGCTCCCGGCAGGCCGAGATCGAGGACGAGCAGCACCACGCTCATCGACACGAGCGTGAGCACGGTGTCGCCTATGAGGCGGATGTTGTAGGCGCGGAACCTGTCGGTGGCCTGCAGGACTCCGTATAAGTAGCTCTCCAGCAGCAGTACCGGGATCAACGGGCATACCAACAGCAGCGCCCATGCCGGAACGCCGTTGAGCACCGTGACCACGAGCTGCTCGCGCAGCAAGACTACGGCGGCAATCAGTGCAGCGCCCACGACAAGCGCAAACACTCCGACGTTCGAGGCGACCGCCGAGGCGTCGACACGCTCACGTCTTATGAAGTAGATCGATGATTGTGACTGCCCGAACTTGGTCAAGGTGACCAGCGTCGCAGGAAAGAGGGCCACCAACGCGAAGATGCCACGGTTCTCCGGGCCCAGCATGCGCGCGGTGATGATCCCGGTGAACAGACCCAGGCCCATGGTCAGGACGCGCGTGGCCAGCGTCGAACTCGCGTCCTCGGCCAAGCGTCCGAGCGACGAGCGTTTGTCGTCGCTACCCTCTTTCACGCCCCACCTTCGCCAGCGCCGACGGTCGCACAGATGTGATAGCGGGCAACC
>PJEL010004541.1_pt1 | contig 11407 bp, 6 predicted proteins | sample 1853271 | NCBI WGS metagenome assembly PJEL01 (sample SAMN08108733, study PRJNA415343) | Invertebrate metagenome, whole genome shotgun sequencing project. | host: Globobulimina | place: Sweden: Gullmar Fjord | collected 2015-08 | reverse complement strand
CGTCACAACTACCCCATCCTCTTCAAGCTTCATCCGCAGGCCGCCGTCGTCATCAAGGCCAAGCACCTGTGCCTCATACTGATGTGCCTGTTGCACATCATGGCCGTAAGCCACCCGTCGTCCGGCTGAGTCACTGAGCTTCCGCCACTGGTCCTGGAGCAATGCACAGTCACAACCAGCCAACTGCTGTTCTTCCTGAAAAGAGAGCAAACCAATATTCCAGGACAACTTGGCTATCAGATCTGTTGTCACCTGCTTTAGCTCATATGACTTGCCGCCAATCTCTTTCATGGAACTGGCCAGGGAACGAAGTTCTGCTGGAAAATCACCATTATTAACGTTAATCCCCACACCGATTAAGACATACTCTTCGCCCGATTGTGGCCCGATGAGTGATTCAACGAGAATACCGGCCACCTTTTTTCCGCTGACCAGGACATCATTGACCCACTTCAACCGAGCGGGAACCCCAAACTGCCCCACTGTTTCACAGGCGGCCACCCCCGCAGCAAGGGGAAGCAGTCGGCTTATTTCCGGCAGAAGAGTATTTACCAGAATCACAGTCATCCAGATGCCCCCGTGGGGTGCATGCCAGATCCGCTGGAAACGCCCCTTGCCGCCGGTGAGTTCATCTGCAAGAATTAGCGTGCCACTTGGAAAGGACTTGCCTGACTGCTCATGCTCAGCAATCAATGTTCTGGCCTGATCCATACCGCGATCAAGACGCTCATGATGGTGGACAACAGAGCCGATTATGGCCCCATAACGAAATATTGACTCAACCTGATCTGGGGGAAAAAGACGGGTGCGGCGGGGTGTTTCGATGGTGGAAATGTAGGTTTGGATATCAGGAGAAGACAAAATTCGTTCCCAAAGTGGAGCTTTGGTAGCACCTTCTTACTAACAAATGTTAAAAAAAACAAAGTAACAACTACCTGAAGATTCGCAAATCATCACAGGTGCCGTAGGTTCGTTCAAATAGATCATGCAATAATAGTAATACTATATTGCATGATCTATTTGGGCGAAGATGCGGTGCCTGTGGTGATTTTTCACATTCTCACTCCTCCCACTCTGACTTAACCCGATTGATAATTTTCTCAATGAGCGGAAGTTTATCCGGAGGACAAATACCAATCAAGGCCTCTCCCTGTTCCACTGAATGACCTGGCTGGAAATATACGGAATGGATGATGCCGGGATCTCCTTTGTAATACACCGGAGTATCACGCTTCATCAGTGACATGGTAAAAAGCTCAACTCCCGGCTCAATGGAAACGGATCGTTGACCAAATTTTTCAATGCGGGACTGGATGTCCATGGAAAAAAAATATTTGGCCCGTTCAGGGGCAGGGAACGGCAATAACACTTCGCGCAAAATTTGTTCAATAATTTCCCGTTTTTTCAGGGGATGCTTGATGGTGATAATTTTCTCACCAGCCTCGACAAATTGGCCTTCCAGATCATCACGAATAAAGGAGACGACCCCTTTGGAGGTTGAATGAACAGGCTTATTATTTCTCTCCCTTGTCAATACGCATAATTTCGTACCCGGGACATGACGCCACTTGCCGGAAGTCCCTGCAACCTTATCATCAAGATTGACATTAAAACGGATCTTACCGGTGTGCGAGGTACAAATATCCACATAGCCGAAGGGATCTTCACCGTATGCCCCTAAAATTTTATCGTAATCTATTTCGTCTGTGTTCATTAAAAAATTCAAAGTTCAAAGTTCAAAGTTCGAACTGTGGAATTTACAATCCACACTCCACACTTATTTACCGGTAATACAGGTTCCGCCCACCCATAGTCATCAGGGCTTTATGCAGGTTACGGCGAAAATCCCGCCTGTCCCAGATACCATGAATATGACCGCGTTGTAAGGCGTTCTTGGCACTATGATAACCGGGTGGAATATCCTCACCTGTGGTGTCCCGGATAACCCGAGGACCTGCAAAACCAATACGGCTGGAACGAATGGCAAACTGATAATGAGAACAGCCTAAGAAACTGGCCACCGGCCCTGCATAGGAGTTGTTATCATAAACAACAATATACAATCCACCGGAATCCACATACTCCCGAACGGCCATGGTACATTTCGGCATCTGCACAACGCCGTATGTTCCCTCCTGGATACGGATACCGCCAGTGGTATGGATATAGGCCAATAGAGGGCGCCGTTTTATCTTGGCCAGCTCGCAGGCCTGGGCAAACTTCTCACCCTCAGCCGATCCCACAGTTCCATTTCTAAAATCAGAGTAAAGCATGGCTACCACGATATCAACACCAGCTACCCTGGCCTCGAAAGTGAGAATGCCACTCTTACGCCCGGTCTTTCTCTTGGCTGCCTGCAAACGCTTTTCAAATCCACTTGCCCTTAAAGGATTTCCGGCAGTGATCTCATCATTAAATTCATTAATTGAGTCCCTGTCAAAAAGGTGTCTCAGATACCACTGATACTCAAGGGGAAAATGGTGCCCACAATTTTCGCAGACCCCGGCAAATTCACCATAAAGGTCCGGTACCCACAGATCTTTACAACCCGACTTTTCAGCATTAGGGCAGCTGACCGTGCGATCCTCATTGGCCAATGGGCTTGTATAGGTATCTCCAAATTCTTCGGCCATGCTCTGTTGACCACTGACAGACAACCTGCTCTGCTTGGCATCTTGTTTGATAGTCAAAAAGTCATAGGCTGCGGCAATGGGATCCTTTACCTGCTTAAGCAGCACAGACCCTTCACTGGAAACATCATGCATAACCTGTTTTACCTGCTTATGCTGGCTGCGGAGAATATCATAGCGAAAGCTGTAATAAATTTTATTTGTCCCTTCTTTGACCCGCTTGCAAAAAGAAAAGAACGGAGTTGGTTGACCGCCAAATCCGGCCAGAGCCATTTCCCGATATTTCTTTGAACGGAGCTGCAAAAGGCGTTTAATCTCCTCTTTACTGAGTTCCCAGGAGGTTTCAACATGATGCTCATCCATGTTGATCTCCTGATTTTTTTTCAGCTTCAGCTCATAGGCCCGAAAGGCTCTGAGACTCTTGGTTTTCAGCACCACCTCATCTGTAGCCCTGATCATTTCGAATTTCAGGCGTTTAAAAAAAGTAAAATCATCACGCTTGGCGCCAAGCAGCGGCTCGTCAATGACCCGGTCTATGGTGCCAAGTTGCAAATTCTCATCAGCAGTGATTTTTAATCTCTCGGCACAGTCTTCCACAAGTTTTGGAGGAAGCTTTTCCCCCTCCCGCACCTTGCCTTCAATGGCAGCGGCGCCTTCAGGAGAAATAACCGAATAATAGCCATGGGAAAACATCATTCTGAAATCTGACAGGCCAATGGCTTCCGCCCCTCCGGAACCGCCTTCGGAGATAAGGGAAATAAACGGCACCCGCAGCTTTGTCATGGCATAAATATTTCTTGCTATCTGCTGGGCTGCGCCGGGATAATCCTCCACCGGAAAGGAGCCGGGGGTAAAAATATACGAATGGATGGGAATACCTTCGGTCTGGGCTACATGCATGAAGCGCAATGCCTTTTCGTTGCCCCAAGGCCTGCTGCATCCACCGTTCCGGTATTCCTCGCCATGTCCCTTTTCATGGCCAATAACCATGACCTGCTGGGTGATATTCTTGTTCTTTACCCGCCTTACAATAGTCGCCTTGGCGCACACCATGGAAGGATCAATGCTTGCCTCATCCTCACCTCCGAGCTCGGTATAGTCCTCATAGACATTATCGAGAATGTCCTGCAGGGTAAACCGTAGTGGGCTGCGAACAATCCGCACCCGTTCCATGGAGGTCAGGTGCTCCTCACATCGTTGCTCCAGGAAAGACAGGCTTTCCTCAAGAGCACGAGTTTCTTTATACAGGTCCGCTTCAGAAAAATCATAAAATGATTCCCTGATCGTTTCCAGTCGCTCCAGCAGCCCGGAGAGATTGCCCCAATCCGCCCCACCACGAACATGGGAGAGGTAAGTAATTCGCTCAGCGCTTTTTAAAAGCCTTTTTCGTATATCTTCCATATATAAATCAGTTTAAAGTTTAAAGTACAAAGTTCAAGGGGTATTCAACCTTGAACTTTGAACCTCGAACTATCCTTTAAAATGTTAACAATCTGTCAAAATTATCTTTGAGATAGTCGAGATTGGTCAGAATCGGTTCACCTGCTCCGTTTGTCCCTTCGATGTTTATCTCACTCAAAAATTGCAGCCCACGCTCTTTAGCCTCATCCATGGAGTCACCCCAGACAAGGGCCAAGGCCAGGTTTGGATCATAATCACTTGGAATAACATAGGGCCGGTCAAAGGGAACATGGGTATAGACTGCAGACCAATCATACTGGGGGAAATCAAATTTAGAAATAGTACCGATCCAGGGAGCAAACCCGCGCCGGGTATCCTCAGCCACGATCCGCAATTCAATACTGGCCCCCTTGAATTTAACCTTTTTCTGACTGTACCCTATTCTCTCTCCCAGAGCCAGCCGGATCTGTTCGCGGATGAGATTAGGATGCTTGTCTTTGATATAGCTGATACGGGCGGAAACATCATTTTCCACCTGAATACGGGTATTCACCTCAAGCAGATATGGACGGCCGGAACGGCTGACAATCCACTCCCAGGTGCCGACATTGTCATAGCGTACATGGGCAGCCAGTTTTAAGGAATACTTGACTATTTGCTCAAGCACCTCTTTGCCATTAAAATCATAGACAAAACAGCCATCATCAAAACCGGGGGCCGCCTCCAGACGCTTTTGGCGGCCGGTGCTCTGAATAGTACAGTTACGGCTACCGAAATGCACCCTTTCACCGTGCCGACTGCACACCAGCTGCACCTCAATATGATTGTAATCACGCAGGCATTGTTCAATCAGCACACCGCCATCGCCGAATTGGCGTTTGGCGTAATTCTGCACCTGTCGGTAGGTTCGGCGAAATTCATCTATACGCGTCACCTCCTCAATACCCATACCACCGCCACCGGCTGCCGCCTTTACAAGTATTGACGGATCTTTAATATCCTGCTCCCGCTGCTCATCAAGCAACTGCTGGGCGATGGCCTCGGCCTCCATTTCATTATATATGGGACCGTCGGTGCCGGGTATAGTGGGAATGCCAAGCTTATTTGCCACCCGCTTGGTATTAATCTTATCACCGAGATCGCGAATCACATCCCATTTAGGGCCGATAAAGGTAAGTGGCCGCTCCCGAATGGTCACCCGTCGTGCAAAACGGAAATCTTCCGAGAAAAAACCATATCCGGGATGGATGGCTGTACACTGTGTATGATCAGCAACAGAGAGAATATCGTTGGGATCCGTATAACTTGCCACCTTCCAGGCACGCTTGTCCGGTCCTGTTTCCTCAAGGTATGGATAAACATGCTCTGAACCTTTGTCAGCCTCGGTATATATCACAACAAAATCAAGCCCCAGATCCTCACAGGCCCTGGCAATCCTGATGGCAATTTCGCCCCTGTTTGCTATTAATACTTTTTCTTTCAAAATGTTGAACCTTACAATTATGAATTACGAATTAAAATAGTTAAGAATTAGTAATGTGTGATGTTCATGGGAAAATATTGTTCCAGGCAATTCTTAATTTCTAAAACGCAATTATTATATTATTCCTAAGTTAAAGCAAGCTGCTTATACCGATTTCACACATGAACGTCAATTTTTTTTTCTTGACAACACAGCCCTTTTGCCCTTTGCTGAACAGTAATTACATAGTAATTCACTTTATTTATACCACAAGGGCATAAGTCTCATTATAAGCGGACGCTACGCGCCGCTTAATTCGGCTTTATAGTCACCCTTGCCTAACAGACGACACTTTTATTACAAATTATGGACAAAGAACACCCTCCAGCTGAACAGCCCCAATCCCTTTTTCGTCGCTTTCTTCAACTTACAGGCCTTGCCCCCCAACCAGATACGGCTGAAGACCTGGAACATGAAATTCAGGAACTTATTGAAGATGGGGAAGAGCAGGGACTGATCAGCAGCCACGAAGGCAAGATGATCAGCAGTATCTTTGAATTCCGGGATAGCATTATCCGGGAGATCATGACCCCGACCACAGAAATAATCAGCGCGCCCCTATCGGCAAGCCACTGTGACATTATCAAGCTGATCACCTCAAAAGGATTCAGCCGTATCCCCATTTACGATGAGTCCCCAGATAACATATGCGGTATCCTCCATGCCAAACAACTGCTGACATGCTCGGCGGGTGCTACCCTGGCCCCGATACAGGATCTCACCACCCCTCCCCTTTTTGTCAGTGAAGACGGCAAGGTCATCTCATTACTGCGGGATTTCCAGGATAAAAAAAACCACATGGCAATTGTCACCGATGAATTTGGCAGTATCCGTGGCCTGGTTACCCTGGAAGACATCCTGGAAGAAATTGTCGGTGAGATCGTTGATGAAACCGATCAACAGGTTGACCAGTGGCAGGTTATCAATGACCATTCCGTCATTACCCCGGCAAAACGGGACATCGAAGAAATCGAGACATTTTTTGAGGTCAAGCTGCCGGAAGGCCCGTATGAATCTGTGGGTGGTTTTATAATTGACCAGCTGGACCACATTCCGGAAAACGGCGAAAAAATAGAATTTGCAGATCTCACCTTTACTGTTCTCTCTGCCAGCATGCGGAAAATCAGAACTGTGAAGGTGGAGAAAAAAGGTTCGTAGCAGCTATGCCCTCCCCCCTACTCTTTTTGGCAAGCGCCTTGCTGCTCTGGCTCTCCTCACCTGGTCCCGGTTTTTCCTTTTTGGCCTGGATTGCTCTGGTACCTCTTTTTTACGGATGCGAACGCCTTTCACCCAAAAAAGCAGCAAAGTACGGGTTTTTCAGTGGCCTTGCCTATTACGGCTTACTCATTTACTGGGTTGTTATTTCTCTTGGCACATATGGCCATCTTCCCTGGTGGCTCTGCGGCATAGCCCTGCTATTGCTTTCTGCCTACATGGCTCTTTATCTCACTGTCTTTTGTGCAGCAGTAAGTATGTGCACGAACCTGATTTCACCGGTATGGATTGCCCCTGCGCTGTGGGTGGCACTGGACTTTATCCGAGGCAAATTGTTTAGTGGCTTTCCCTGGCAGGATCTGGGATACAGCCAATTTAGCTCCCCCCTGCTCATCCAACCGGCAAGCATTGCCGGACATCATGGAATTACCTTTCTCATAGTCATCTGCAATGCTGTGGTATTTTCTTTTTTTGCCAACGCCAGAAAGAAGAAGGAACATTCTAAATCTTCTTCCCGTATCCCCATATTCTTAGCCCTGCTGCTTTTTGCCGGATCCTACGGCTATTCATATATACAACTGCAGAAAAATGATGAGCAAGGTGTCCAGAAGGCCTCCAGGTACCCGGTGGCGATTATCCAGGGTAATATCAATCAGGATCAGAAATGGGTGCCGGAAAAACAGCGTGAGGCTATTGAGAAATATATTGCACTGAGCAGCAAGGCGGCTAAAAGCCAGGAGGTTGATCTTGTTATCTGGCCGGAAACAGCCATGCCGTTTCACCCGCCAACAAACCCTCTCTTCCCGGAACTTTTAGCAAGAACCGTGTTTGCCGGTAATTACAGTCTGCTTTCAGGGGCTCCATACTTCCAGAACAATAACAACAAGATAGACCTCTACAACAGTGCTCTTTTAGTATCCCCTGCCGGCAGCAAATCAAAGTATTTTAAACAGCATCTGGTGCCCTTTGGCGAGTATATCCCCTTAGCCGACATTCTTCCCCTGCCAGGCCCTGTGGTGGAGTCAGTGGGCAATTTCAGCACCGGTAAGAGCTCTGCGCCTTTGTCTTCAGGTGAGGCCAGGCTTGGCATACTTATCTGCTTTGAATCAATTTTTCCAGATATTGCCAGAAAAGAGGTGAGCCAGGGAGCCAATATGCTGGTCAATATTACCAATGACGCCTGGTTCGGCAGGTCAAGTGCTTCAATTCAGCACCTGTCCATGGCTGTGCTGCGGGCCGTGGAAAACCGGCGCAGTCTGGCCCGGGCAGCCAACACCGGCATCAGCTGCTTTATCGATCCATCAGGGCGTATCAGCCAACCCACCCCACTTTTCACCAAGACAGCCATCACAAAAAGCCTGGTGCTCCGTGGGGATACGACATTTTTCACAAAATTTGGTTATCTCTTCCCCTGGCTCTGTCTGATCAGCCTTATCCCATTATTTTTCAGGGTAAGAAAATAAGAATCAAATTTCTTATGAGGCGCTGTTCTTCTGCCTAGATCTATGGACAAAAACCTGATTTCTCCCCGCCTCTTTAGCACTGTAGAGAGCTGAATCAGCGGCTTTGAACAGCTTAAGAGCTAACTTGTCCACCACATTATCATTTTCCGGGTCACAAAAAATACCCTCTTTATGAAGCTGACGGGCAGGAATATCCTTCCACATATAATTTAACTCGCAGACTCCGACACTGACGGTCACCCCAAAAACATCATTTTCACTGATGCCGGAACTGTCACTTTTTCCAAATTGCTGATCAGCAATCTCCTTTGAGATTATCTTTGCTTTTCTCGCTGCATTATTAAGGGTGGTGCCAACAAGAAACAGGGCAAACTCATCACCACCAAGACGGATTGGCGAATCAATACCGGCACGACAATTTTTCTGAATAATCTCGGAAATTCGCTTTAACACTATATCCCCGGTGAAATGGCCGTATGTATCGTTAACAGGCTTAAACCTATCAATATCCAAAATCAGCAGAGTACAGGGCGGCTGTCCCTTCCGATCAAGAAAGGTCTGAACCATCCGGGGTAATTCCTGGTCATAATAGCGACGGTTAAAAACACCGGTGAGCGTGTCTATCAGGGCATGGGATTCCAAAACCAGCATATTATCCAGAGAATTACGAATACTTTCCTGGTTTTTTTCCGCCTTCACTTTGACTTTATCAAACCCGGATGACACTATCTTCAAGATCGCCTTTCTGTCGGAGGCCGATTTGACAGCCTGAAGTGTTTCTTTTTTAAAAAATGAAATGAAATGCTGGTTCTCAGAGCTATTTATAATGCTATACAACTGTTCGAGGTTCTTACTGATGGTCTCCAAAAGCTCTGCAGTAAACTCCCTTTCTTCCCTGACGATCCTGGCTGGCGCACTTTTACGCAGATTATTGACCTCCTGCATAAAATCCTGGCCTAACTTTTGTACTCTATCCTCTGCTCCCTCAAGGCCATCAAGCAACTCCAGATAGCTGTCAAATGTTTCCTTGATGGCATTTTTCTGGTTTTCAGTAAAACAGGATTCACAATCAAGATTCTTGATAAAATGAGCCAAAAAAATCCAAATGGAGTCATGGGGCAACCCCTTTTCTTTCATTTTCCCACAAACAGGATTACAGGCAATGAGCTCTGAGCCGACCAGCACGGCTTTTCTTTTAGGGGACATATTGTAAAAAACCTCGGAAAATCTTTTTTCTCTTAACTTGCAATTATAGTTACTTTTATACTACTAATGTATAGCACAAAATGGGCGGCTAAAAAAACAAAAACCGGCCAACAAGTATAACTTTGTAGGAGTATTTTCACAGAACCACCATGCACCTAGGAATACGCGACAAACTCATATCCATCTTCATCATCATCAAAGTCATCCCCTTGGTGTTACTCGCCTGGTTTGCCATGGCAGAAATCAGCAAAATCGGCGACACCGTAGAAATGCAGTCCCTGCAAACAACTGATGATACACGAAAAATTATCCATAAAATTGGTAACCTTGCCGCAGAAAATTCAATCTCCGCCCTTGACGAAAAGTCCAGGGAAAGCATTGAACGGCTCACCACCGATACTGCCCGGACAGTTGCATCCTTTCTTTATGAGCGGGATAAAGATATCCTCGATGCAGCGAGTATGGTTCCATCCCTTGACAATTATATAAGATTTCTTGCTCCCCGACTGAAACAGGTCATTTACCATGAGCCATGGCAACAAAACGAGGACGGGTCCAGTTGGATTGCTCCGAAATCACAAAGCGACTACTTTTTTTCTGTCACCGCCCAGCTAGAAGACAATAAAAAAGACTTTCATTACCGGCCTCCCGAGCACGGCAGCAAGGTCAAAGAGCAACCACTCTTTCTGGAAATGACCTTTGTCGGCACTGACGGCATGGAAAAGATGAAAGTAACCACCTCTGATCTACTGCCAAAAAAGCTGCTGGATGTTTCCAACAGTAAAAACACCTGGTGCAAGGCGGAAAGTTATTTTAACGACCTCACGAAACTTGCCCCCGGAGAGATCTATGTCTCGGAGGTAATCGGCGCCTACCTTCCCTCACCTATCATCGGGCCATATACCGAACAGCGCAGCATGGAAAAGGGTATCCCCTTTGAACCTGAAAAGGCCGCCTATGCCGGCAAGGAAAATCCGGTTGGCAAACGATTCCAGGGACTGATCCGCTGGGCCACCCCGGTGGTAAAAAATGGCCTAATTACCGGTTATGTCACCCTGGCCCTTGATCACACCCACATCATGGAATTCACCGATCACCTTGTCCCCACAGAAGAACGGTACTCAGCCATATCCGATGCTTCTTCCGGCAATTACGCATTCATGTGGGATTCCAAGGGACGCAACATCTCCCACCCCAGGGATTATTTTATTGTCGGCTATGACCCTGTCACCGGAGAACCGGCAGTACCATGGCTGTCCAGCGAAATGTACGAAAGTTGGCATGAAAGTGGCCTCACCTATGGACAGTTTCAAGAAAATGCCCCTCGTTTTCATGAGCAGTCCCTGGCAAAAAAACCGGCTGCTCCTCTCACCAAGCTTGGCATGCTGGGACTTGACGGACGTTTTCTCAACTTTGCGCCCCAATGCAATGGCTGGCACAATCTGACCCAGCATGGCGGTTCCGGCTCCTTTGTTATTTACTGGAGCAAACTGTGGAAACTGACCACTGCAGCCACCATCCCCTATTATACCGGAATGTACAAAAACAGCCCCAGGGGGTTTGGTTATGTGACCATTGGCGCCAACGTCCATGAGTTTCACCGCGCTGCCACGGAAACTGCCGACCAAATTGGTGCACTGAAAAACGAATATGAAACCAGGCTGGAAGAAAAAAATCAGCAAACCAGAAAACTGACAAAAGATTCACTGGCTGACACGGTGAAAAAACTTTCCCTGTACACCCTGATCATGATTGGGTTGGTAATTTTGGTTGCCTTCTGGATGGCCTCTGTACTGACTGGCAAAATAACTGACATTATCAAGGGAATTAGAAGATTCCAGGAGGGAGACCTTGCCCACCGCCTTGAAGAAAAAAGCCATGATGAAATGGGCCAGCTTTCCCGGGCTTCTAATACCATGTCTGACAAGATCAAACCGTCCATTGAAGAAATCAAGCTGGCCCGCGATAAG
>PJEL010004540.1_pt1 | contig 11408 bp, 9 predicted proteins | sample 1853271 | NCBI WGS metagenome assembly PJEL01 (sample SAMN08108733, study PRJNA415343) | Invertebrate metagenome, whole genome shotgun sequencing project. | host: Globobulimina | place: Sweden: Gullmar Fjord | collected 2015-08 | reverse complement strand
GTTCTGGGGGGGCTGGGTGCAACAAATTGATAGGCAGCAATAAACCCGGCAAGGGTGAGCAAAAATGCTGGTAAGAAAAATACTAACCGCTCTTTACGGATCATGATTCCTTTTTTAAACATCACCCTGCTCCTTTTGTATTGACTGCTGGTATCCCCCATTGGAACTGATATGGAATCATAGGAAATATTATTATGAAAATCCAGAAAAATGAACTTTTTATAGGGTATAGCCTGCATTTCTCCTTTTTTAAAAGAGGCTGCCCCATAAAACGAAGCAGCCTTTTTTAGTTTTGGGGAACAATTTCCAGGGGTTGCCTCCCCCTGTTTTGTGGGTTAAAAAAAGTGAATTATATAAATAATCAATTAATTCGAAAGGTTATGAAGGAGGATGGGCTTGGTGATGATTAAATGAGTTCAAAAAAATAAACTTTCAGGGCAAGAATATAGAGGTTTTGATTCATTAAGGAAAGGGCCAGAAGGGAAGAAAAATCAATTTTCTTTATATCTTCCATAAAATCAAGAGGTTTTGAAAATATAACGGAAGAGTGTTTGCTCGTGGCACACCCATTGCATATTTAATTTTTCAGTTAAACAACTATAAAAAAAAAATCATCTTTTTTTTTCCTTTTCTGAAAAAGGCTGCCCAGTGAAAACCAGGCAGCCTTTTTTGGTTTTAGCAGATTTTTTTTTCATGATGAGATATTTTTAAGTAATTTGATGATTTCATCATTGTTTGGAAATTGTTTTGTTTGGTCTTTAGAAAAAATGATCCTGCCGTCCACCTCAATATCATACACACCGTTGGACCCCGGAACCAATTTTGGAGTAAGTCCAATTGCCTGCTTTATGGTGTCTGCCAGACCGGCAGCCCGTGGTTCAAAATTTCAGATAGAACAATATGTGATTCGTATATCCATTTTTCCCCCTTTTAAAATTGTAGAATTGATATGATACAATTGTGTTCACCATCTGTATCAATTTTTCCGCAATTGTTCAAACCGTCTTTGTTTCCGGTGTCGGATAATATAACATTTGGGGTAAGAAGATTTTTCCGTTATTATGGAGGAGGATCTCTTTAGATTTCAGGGGTTTGATTTTTCTGATATTTCAAACTTCTTATCAAGATAAAAATTGGTATTGTTTGCAATTAAAAACCTCAAAAAAGGAGGGATGATGATTTGAGGATAGCCGGAAAATAACGATTTTATTTCAGGGTCTGTTTGTACTCTGAACTAGTTTTTTATCTGATTTTAGTCGTAAGATAGCCGTCAATCATGAGATGAAGGATATGATGCATCACGCAGAACAACAGGGCTGTGCCATATTCCGGGAAACAGGTGATCTGGATCATGACAGCCAGCGGCAGGGTTTTCTGGGACCCCATGAAAATAACAGCCTCACGCCGTCCTCTACCGATGTCCAGGAGACGGGAAAATCCAAAAGAGATGCAGAGGAGTATCAGGTGAAACACCACTACCAGGGGAAGAATTTCCCAAAAGGTGGTGCTTTTGGCAATCAGGACTTGTCTGGCTCCGGACAGGGACATATACACAATACAAATAACAATGACCTGGTTAATGATCCCCAATTGTTTTTTTTGAGCTGTCGTGATTGTCAATACAGTTTTTTTTAGGAAAAGACCTGTGACCAGGGGGAGCAACACCAGAATTAACAGTTTGATAAATATGGCTTTCTGGTCAATGTAAAGCACTGCATCCAGTTTCAGGGATAAAAGGAGAAGGGGCAGAATAAAGGGAATGGAAAGAATGGCCACACAATTTGACAAGATCGTCACAAAAAGTGCATGGGCCATATTGCCACCGGCTTGTCCTGTCATGACCACACCGCTGGATAATGTAGTGGGCATGACCGCCACAATAAATAGCCCGAGGAGGACCCCGGTTTCCAAGGGGATAAAACTAAGAACATATGCCGCAATCGGTGCAAAAATGACAATAACTACAAGGGCAGTGCTTGTGGCTTTAATGTCCTTTATCCCTGCCTTTATCTGGTCTGCTTCAATAATCAGGCCGGAAAATAAAAAAATGAAAAAGATCATGAAAGATGAGCCGTTGTGATCCTTTAAAAAGATTCCGGCCTGGGCAAGGGTTGCTGTTTTATCAAAGATAACACCAATAAAGATGAGAACAATTCCCGTGAGAAACCATTGTTTTTTTATTTTTTCAACCACAATAACCAGTTATATCCTTAAAATAGTTTTTTATCAAAAATGGTTTCAGCTTGTTCCGCCAAATCCCAGAACAGCCCAGTCATAAGCTGCATGCCTTCTCGTATGATTTTTTCTGAAACATGTTCATTGGGCGCATGCTGGTTGCATCCACCATAGGAATGGGGGACCCAGATAGTTGGCATGCCGATGACATGGCTGAATGCATCATTGGGCAGTGTTCCCCCGAGATTAGGGAGAAATGAGACCTTTTTATCCGGAGTGGCCAGTTTGCCCAGGGTGGTTTCAAAGGAAGATGTGGCAAATTGAACCCAGGGATTGTCCGGGTCCATGCGGGTGGCAAGACCATAATTATTGGGAACTGCCTCGATATCTACCATGGAAAAACCCTGGGCATCCAAATGTTGCCTGATGGCCGGGATAAAGGTCTCAGGATCAGAGTCGGCAACAAATCGGATATGGCATCTGGCCCACGCCTTGGGAGGAATGGCATTGACCGGTTGGCTCGGAGTCCCGCACTCAAAGGCAAGCACATCCAGGGTATTCCAGCCGTATACTTTCTGGGCCGGGCTCAACCCTGGTTCTCCCCAGAGGGGATCAATTTCAGGGCCGCCTTTTCCCGTGATTGTAAGTTTATCAATGGCCTTTTTTACCGAAGCCGGAATGGTGGCAGGCCGCAGTTCACTCAAAAGAATTCTCCCTTTGGCATCCACCAGGGAGGCAATGGCATGTGAAAGGATGATTCCCGGATTGGCCAAAAGCCCCCCCCAGTTCCCAGAGTGGTGCCCGCCTTCCCTTAGATGGACGCTTAAATCAAAATTAAATACCGCCCTGGAACCACCGAATATTGTGGGTATATCCGGATCAATGCGGGGGCCATCCGATGCAATGAGCACATCTGCCTGTAACGCTTGTTTTTCCTGCTCACAAACAAGATGCAACCCAGGAGATCCTGATTCCTCCCCGGATTCAATCAGTACGACCACATTGAATCCCAATGATCCTCTTTCTTTAATTACGCAGTCAAGGGCAGCCAGGTTAACCCCATGCTGCCCCTTATTATCGGCGGCCCCTCTGCCATACCATTTTCCTGAGTTTTCGTCCTTTGTCAGTTTTAAAGGCGAAAGCCCAGGTTCCCAGTCCTCCGCCATTGCAGGAACTGTGTCTCCATGACCATACATCAAGACAAAAGGCAGGGTCTCATCTTCGATTCTTCTGGCAATTAAAAAGGGGGCGCAGGGCTCTGCCGGGTTTTCAACAATGCGGCAGCTAAAGTCCATGGTCTCAAGATAGGGGGTCATTATTTTTTCAAGATATACAAGCATCTGGGGTTTCCGGTCATCCTCTCGGCTTCCGGTATCCACAGCTACCCAGCCGGACAGCATATTAAAAAAGGCATTGGTATCAAAAAAATGTTTTGCTCTGTCTATTGCGTTGTCCCTGTTCCCCATATCTATGTCTCCTTTTTTATGAAACACGTTCTTAAAAATTATCCGGATAATGGCATTCAACCAGTTTGCCTGATTTGACAACCGGTTCCGGTGCAACCAAAGAACATTTCGCCTGTTGTTTGACGCATCTTGGGTGGAAGGCACATCCCGACGGTGGATCAATGGGGTTGGGATATTCTATTCCCAGATGAATCTCTGGCAGTCCCAGATCCGGATCAGGTGTCAGCACCGATGCCAAAAGTGCTTGGGTATAAGGGTGGCTGGGATTGTCAAACAAATCCTGGGCTGTTCCCTCCTCTACAATTCTGCCCAGGTACATCACGGCCACATGGGTGGCAATGTGTTCCACCACTGCTAGATCATGGCTTATGAACAGATAGGTCAGGTTCAATTCTGACCTAAGATCCATGAGCATGTTGAGAATCTGGGCCTGAACCGATACATCGAGAGCCGATGTGGGTTCATCACAGAGCACCACTTGGGGGCGCATGATCAGGGCACGGGCCACGGCAACTCGCTGGCGCTGGCCCCCGGACAACTGGTTGGGATAATTATGTTTTAGTCTGGGGGGAAGTCCCACAATTTCCATGATTTCATCTACCTTTTGATTCAGATCATCCGATCCCTGGGAAAGCCCTTGTGCTCTTAAGGGCAGGGAAATAATCTTTGAGATGGATTTCCGTGGGTTCAGTGATGAATAGGGATCCTGAAAAACAGGTTGGATGATTTTTGCAATGGCTTTATGCCCCATGGCTGAAATATTTTTCCCGCCAATATAAAGTTCACCGCTGGTTTTTTTTTCAAGGCCGAGTATCATTTTAGCAATGGTGGTTTTGCCGCAGCCCGATTCCCCCACAAGCCCGAGAATGGACCCCTTGGGAATTGACAGACTGACTCCGTTGACTGCTTTGAGATTTTTTTTGCCACGAAACATCCCGGCACTGACTTGGTAGGTTTTTGTGATGTTTTCGGTTTTTAAAGCATATTCAGCCATCAGATTTTTTCTCCCGTGTCTATCGCCGTTGCGACCGTCTTGACTGTTGTTTCAGCCTTGCCTATTGAAGTGATCGGCTTATCAATCGGGGATTTTGTGCATCTAAAGGATCGTGTGCTAGAAATCCTGGTTAATTCCAGATCCCTGGCCGAACACTCGGATGTAGCCAAACTGCACCGGTTACGAAACGCGCATCCCCATAGGTCGCCAATGGGGGTGGGTACAATGCCTGGTATGGAACCCAGTTTTTCTCCGGGCTTTGTTTTTCCCGGAACCGGTATACAAGCCATAAGTCCCAGGGTATAGGGGTGGAGGGGATGATCGAAAATTTCCTTAATGGTTCCTGTTTCAACCACCTGTCCGCAGTACATGACCGCCACATCATCGGCAATTCTTGCCACCACACCCAAGTCATGGGTGATCAGGATCATACCCATGTTAAACTCTTTTTGTATGGATGCCAGAAGCCCCAGAATCTGGGCTTGAATTGTCACGTCCAGGGCCGTGGTGGGCTCATCGGCAATGATTAATGACGGCCCGCACATAAGGCCCATGGCAATCATTATCCTCTGTCTAAGTCCCCCTGAAAGCTGGTGGGGATATTGTTTGAGACGGGAGGATGCAGCTGAAATTCCGACTTTTTCAAGAAGGAAAACAGCCCGGTCCCTTGCCTCTTTGCGGGAAACTTTTGTATGCTCTGTCAGGGTTTCGGTCAACTGATTTCCAATTGTGTAACAAGGATCCAGGGAGGTCATGGGTTCCTGGAAAATCATGGCCATCTTAGCTCCTCTGAACCGGGACATTTTACTTTCATTCAAACCCAAAAGATCCTGTCCCTCAAATTGCATTTTTTCAGCCCGATAGCTGGCTGAGGGGGGAAGGAGTTTCATGATTGCCAGGGCGGTCATGGATTTCCCACACCCGGATTCTCCCACCAGGCTCAGGGTTTTTCCCTTTTCCACGTTAAAGCTGACATTTCTAACCGCATGAAGTGTCCCTGCCGGAAGGTTAAGATCCACATTTAAATTTTTTACTTCAAGCATAGTATTCATGATCTTCCCTCCGGGGAGGTTACATCTCGCAATCCATCGCCAAACAAATTCATTCCCAAAACCAGAAAGAAAAGTGCCACACCCGGTATGGTGACCAGGTAGGGGTCAAAGAGCATTAAATCCTTTCCTTCCGAGATCATCAATCCCCAGGAAGGCGTGGGGGGCTGAACCCCCATTCCTAGAAAAGAAAGGGCGGCTTCCAAAAGAATGGCCCTGCCGATTTCAAGGGTGGACACGATAACAATGGAGTTAAATAAATTGGGCATGATTTCCCGGCCCATGAGCCAGAAAACAGAACAACCGGCCGCCTTGGCTGCCTGGACATAATCCATGGACCTTATCTGCTGGGTGGTGGCCCGTAAAATAACGGCAAAACGATCCCAGATAAGACAGCCCAGGACCATGATCACCACCTGCATGGACCCGCCAATAAGGGCCACCACGGCAACAGCCACAAGTACAGCCGGTAGGGCAAGCCTTACGGTGATGATAAAACTGACAATATAATCGGCAACTCCCCCGAAATATCCGGCAATAAGCCCCAGGGAGATGCCGATCACCGCTGCGATGGCGGTGCAGGAGAACCCGATTAAAATAGAAATACGGGAGCCGTAGACCAGTCTTGAAAGATAATCCCGGCCCATGTTGTCCGTGCCCAGGGGATGGTCCCAATTGCCTTGCTCACTCCAGACGGGAGGGATCATCCGGTTGGAAAGGTCCTGGTGATAAGGATCATGACCTGCAATATAGGGAGCAAAAATAGCCACCATAAAAACGATCAACACCATTAGACCGCCAATGATAAACCCTTTATGGGTTGTCATTCGCTGACGCATGATCTGACCTGGTGTGGGAAAGACCACATCCAGGCCCAGCCCGGAATCAAATTCTTGTTGTTGTGTGGGTGTCATCTATCAATTACTCCTGATTCTGGGATCCAGAAATGCATTGAGAAGATCCCCCATAAAGGTCAGAAAAATATAAATGGTGGAAAGCAACAAAACAATTGCCTGGACAACGGGTAAATCTGACCTTGAAATGGAAACCCATGCCAGATTTCCCAGGCCGTTCAGGGCAAATATGGATTCAATAACAATGGAGCCGCCCAGCATAAAGCCCAACTGAACGGCTGCAACGGCAACAACCGGGATGATTGCATTTCTAAGGGTATGCTTAAATAAAATATTAGGCCACCTTAATCCTTTTGCCCTTGCTGTTCTGATGTGATCAGAGGCAAGAACCTCCATCATGCCAGAGCGGACCAGGCGCATTATGGCAGGGGTTGCATAATACCCAAGAGCAATGGTGGGCATGACAAAATGTCGCCAGGTATCACTGCCGGATATGGGCAACCACCTTAATTTCACCCCAAAAAAAATAATAAGAATCAGGCCAAACCAGAAAGACGGCATGGCCTGGCCCATTACGGAGATTGACAAGGCGATCCTGTCAATCCACGTATTGGGCCGTATGGCAGCCATCATCCCAAGGGGGATGGACAAAGCAAGAGCAAAGGCCAGGGCACTGATACCCAAGGTCATGGTAACACCCATGCGTTCCTTGAGCATCTGTGCCACGGGTTGATTCAGGTAGGGCGAATTACCAAAGTCTCCATGAAACGCCCTGCCTGCCCATTCAAAATACTGGATGATCAGGGGCCGGTCAAACCCGTATTGTGCCCTGACAAATTCAATCTCTTCGTTACTGGCCCCTTCGCCCGCCAAAGAGATGGCAGGGTCGCCCGAAACCCGTAACAGCATAAAGCTGATCAGCGAGACTGCCACCATAACAACTAGTGCGAGTCCCAGGCGTTTTAAGCTATATATCAACATAGTTTTATTCCATTATTTCCATGTTGCCTGGAAAAATCTTGGCACGGCATCTGGATAGGGGGTAAAATTCAACTCTTTTGAATAGCAGTTATTTGACACATAGGTAAACATGGGCGCCCAGTATGCCTTGTCTGCAATCCGTTTCAAGGCCTTGGAGTAGAGTTCTTTTCGTTTCGGCGTATCAATGGAGGTATCTGCTTCAACCAAAAAATCCTTTACAATTGGATCCATGGCCAGATCGTCTGCTTCAAATTCAAAGAAATGACTGGTGATAGCCGAGACATCATTAATGGAATAGGATCCCCAGGTGAGAAATTGCATCTGAGCCTTACCGGCCCGGGCTTTTTCCCTGAGGGCGGAATATTTCATAATCATCAGTTTTGCCTTGATGCCTACAGCAGCAAGATCACCGATCATGGCTTCAGCAAAGGGGCGGTTCCGATATCCGTAAAGGGTGGTTTCAAATCCGTTGGGATAACCGGCGTCAGCCAGAAGTTTTTTTGCCTTTACAGGATTATAGTCGTATTGAGCAACATCCTGCTCACATCCGAATTGGGAAGGGAAACAGGCGGAATAAACAGAGCGGGATTGACCACCCACAAGGTTTTTGGCGATGGAAGCTCTGTTAATTGCATGGTTAATGGCTTTTCTGACGCCAAGTTTTGCATAGGGGTTGTCCATTCCATGTTCTTTACCGGAACGGTCAGCCGCATCAAACTGCAGGTAGCCTATACGCATGGTTTCTGCCGGGGTAACAGTGAGATCAGGTAGCTGGGCCAGTTTGGCTGCCTGGTCCGGGGGAACCAGATAGATCCAGTCAAGGGAGCCTGTCATGAGTTCTGCCATCTGGGTATTGATCTCCGGAAGGGTTCTCCAGACGATTTTACCGATGGTGGGTTGGCCCTTGGGACTGTCTTTAAAATAGTTTTCATTTTTTTCCATGACGACTTTTTTGCCGGCAATCACTTCAACTATTTTGTAGGGGCCGGTACCGATGGGTTTGAGACCAAAACCATTGGTACCCACTTTTGAATAATAGGCTTTGGGATAAATGGGGTTTGCGCCGGATAAAAACTCAAAGGCTGCAGGAAAGGGTTTTTTCAACATGATTTTTATACTGTAGGTCCCTGTTTTTTCCACATGGTCAATCCAGGTTGAATATCGCTGGGTTTTTACCTTATTCTCAGGGTTCGCTGCAAAGTTTAGCGTATATGCCACGTCATCGGCTGTTAATTCCTGGCCGTTATGAAATTTAATCCCTTTTCTGAGGATAATTTCCATCTCCGTATTGCTGTTCCACTTAAAGGATTTTGCCAGCAGTCCCTTGTATTCATAGGTGACAGGATCCCGATACAAGAGATTGTCAAATGCATGCCGTGAGATAACAATTCCTTCCCGGGCCGTATTGAAATAGCGGTCCAGTGTTTCCAGTTCTTTACTGAAAGCAATATTCAGGGTGTCGTCTTTTTTCCCGGCAAAGGCTGGCGTCAAAAAACATGGCAAACAGATAAGAATGAACAACGAGACAGATAACAAACGGATGTTTCTTTTTTTCATTTTACTTGGCCTCCTAAATTGATGGTTGTTTGAAAAAACACCTGTGTAATATGGTTGTTTAAAAACCGTACAAATGTAAGTATTATTGTTTTTATGTGAAAAAATTTTTCACCGCACAAAATAATATATCCGTACCAATTCCTAAAACATCTTCATGGATATCAAAATGGGGAGAATGCAAAGGATGGGTGATACCTGCCTGGCTGGCACATCCGAATCTCATCATGGCCCCAGGACATTTCTGGGCAAAATAATAGAAATCATCACTGCCCATGATAAATGGGAGCAGGTTTACGTTTTCTTTCCCCAAAACTTCCACAGAAGCATTGTAAAGAGACTTGCAGACCTCCTTGTCATTGAGCCCAAGGGGAGCACCCGATTTAAAGACCAATTCACATTTGACGTCAAACATGGTTTCAATTCCCAAGGCCAGTTTTTCCATGGCCTTAAAAATATTGCTTCTGACCGTCTCATCATGGGTGCGGATAGAGCCTTTTATAACGGCCTGTTCCGGAATCACATTTCCGGCATTTCCGGCATGGAAGGAACCGATACTGACGACAGCCGATTGGGCGGGACTGATACGCCGGGGAATAATCGACTCCAGGTTTGTGGCAAACAACCCGCCGGCTGTAATGGGGTTGCTCCCTTTATGGGGGCGGGCACCGTGGGCCCCTTTACCGGTTATCGTTAGTTCAAATGGATCTGATGCAGCATGGCCGATGTGGGTAAAAACGCCCACACTGCCCACAGGGAAATTGGGATCCATATGGCCTGCAATGAGCTGATCCACCCGTGGATTCTCAAGTGCACCTCTTTTAATCATGGCCTTTGCGCCGCCCAGCCTTTCCTCAGCCGGTTGAAAAATAAATTTAACAGATCCATTTATATTTTTTAACAAATGGGAATCAACAATTCTTTTTGCCACGCCCAGGGCAATTGCAGTATTGGCATCATGACCGCAGGAGTGCATGACACCGTCATTCAGTGATTTGTAGCTTTTATCACCCATTTCCTGCATGGGCAGTGCATCAATATCGGCCCGAATTGCAATGGTTCTGGCGTTCTTTGGATCTTGCTTTTCCCCCTGAAGAATGCCTATTACACCGGTATAATCCTCAAATGTCTTGACCTGGGCATTGAGTGCTTTGAGCTCCTCACAGATTTTTTGGGTGGTTCTTTTTTCCTGGGCAGAGACTTCAGGGTGCCGATGAAAATCCTCCCGAAGGTTTTTTATCCATTCTTTTAAGTCATTATTGTCTTGTGTCATGGGTCTTAATTTTCCGTTTAAAAATGAGGATACAGGCCTATTAATTTGCCGGCGGATCAACCGCTGCAATTTCAGATCTAATTAATTTAGCTATTTTTCGGCATCTTTCCTCTGTCATGCGGCTGGTGATCCCTGCCATGCTGATGGCTGCGATAACCTGGCCCTTTGCATTAAAAATGGGAGCCCCCACTCCGATGGAATCAGGCGTTACCCTATGAATACTGATCGAGTACTTTTGTTCCCTGGTCCGGTCGATCGAGGATCTGACTTCGTCCGGTTTAATTCCATAATATTTAAGGTATCGGGGGGCATTTGCTTCAATAATCTCTTCCCTTTGTTTTTCAGGCAAAAAAGACAAGAGGGCCTGACCTGCTGCCCCGACGCCCAGAACCCGTCGTTCACCAACCTCAAATCCCAACACCTGGACACGAAAACCACCTAGAATCCGGTCGATGCACACACCGTCATAACCGGAACGGGTGAGAAGGTAGGCCGTATCCTCGGTCTGTTCACTGATGCGTTTTAATGTAGTATGGAAACGATCCCGAATGGAAAACTGCTGGGTAACAGCTGCCAGGGAATACAATTCAGCCCCCAGATGATATATTTTTTTATCCGTATCAAAGGATAAAAATTCCTCTTCTAGTAAAACAGCCAAAATACGGTGAACAGTGGGAGCCGGTAGATCCACATCCTTTGCAATCTTGGATAATCGTGCCCCGGTCTCGTTATATTTGGAAACGGATCTCAAGATTGTGATGGTTCTTCGTATGCTTTGGGTTCCGCCCTGACGACGGCGGTCCTCTTTTATCGGTTGCTGAATTTGATCATTTTTCATGCAGTTTCTCGCTCTACCGTTTGGGTGGCCAGTTCTTAAGAAGCTGTTTGAAACAATACTTTATTCCATATTGTGGAATAAAGTATTTCACATCCTAAAACCTAAAATATGATTAGCGGGATGGTTTGGCCTTGTCAAGGACTTTTTTCCACGGGTGTTTTTAAAAATAGGGTAATCTTGCCGCAAAGAACCCTTCACACCGCCACCATATGAAATCTCATGAT
>PJEL010004539.1_pt1 | contig 11409 bp, 8 predicted proteins | sample 1853271 | NCBI WGS metagenome assembly PJEL01 (sample SAMN08108733, study PRJNA415343) | Invertebrate metagenome, whole genome shotgun sequencing project. | host: Globobulimina | place: Sweden: Gullmar Fjord | collected 2015-08 | reverse complement strand
TTAATAGTGACCAATATTTTGCAAGATAAGCCGCTACCTGTTTATGGCGACGGCCAGCAAATTCGTGATTGGTTATACGTAGAAGATCACGCTCGTGGTATAGAGCTGGTTCTTAAAAAAGGCCGCATAGGCGAAAACTACAATATTGGTGGCAACAACGAATGGGCCAATATCGATATTGTAAAACTAGTGTGTAAAGTTATGGGTGAAAAGTTTGCAACCAACCCAGAGCTTGCAAAGCGTTTTCCTAATGCCAAATCGGCCATTGATAATAACGTAGAGCAGCTAATTACATACGTTACAGACCGTGCAGGCCACGACCGCCGTTATGCGATAGACGCAACTAAAACAAATAACGAATTAGGTTATGTACCAGCCGAAAGCTTTGAAACAGGGTTTGCTAAAACCCTTAATTGGTATTTAGATAATGAAGCTTGGTGGTCGGAATTGTTAACCAAAAAAATAGCTTAATAATTTAAGGAAGCTGCAAATGTGGTTTAAAAGTGCACATAATAAAAGCAAAGGTATATCTACACGCAAAGAGACACCTGCAGATACTTCAGACAAAACTGTTGTTACTAACGACACTGAAGTAAACGAACTGAATGATACTATTGAATCCCCTATCCAGTATTGGATAGATATTTGCGGCTTTGTAGAGAATGAGCAATTACTTATTCGCGGCTGGGCCATAGATCAAGAAAGCTCGGTATCAATTTCATTACTTGGTGAAGACAAAATACCAGTCTATTTGCAAAGTTCTGTGCGTGAAGACCGTGAAGATGTTTTAAGTCATTTAAACTTAAAAAGCAGAGATTTAACCCCAGGCTTTTTTCAATTGTACGATTGCGAGTTATTAACAGGCCAATTTTACTTGCAGCTTAAAAGTGATAAGAATGAATTAACGCTCCCTTTAGATATGACAGAGGTTAGTGAAGAAAAGCTAGCTAATACATATAATGAGTTTTTATCACTTCAACCAAATAGTAACTTAGGTAACCTAAGTGATGATTTTAACGAAATAGATGAAACAGACGAAATACAAATGCATGAAGTAGAAATGGACGACGTAGAAATGGACGACGTAGAAATGAGTTTAACAGCAGCTCATCAAGATAAAGTAGAAGAAGAACCTTCCGACATAGTACATTATATAGAACGAGTAGGGACTTTTAAAAATAAGTTTGTAATTATTAAAGGTTGGTGTGCAGATACAGTAAAAGACTCTGAAATTGTTTTTTCGGTTAAGCTACTAGACTCTCCTTTAAGGGTGCTTACATGTATTAAGCGAGAAAGGTTAGATGTAGCACAAAGCTTAAAACTAACAGGCACGAAAGAAAAGCACGGCTTTTTATTAATAGTAGAGCTAAATACCCCAACAAATAACAATTTAGAATTAAAGTTTGAAAGCCTTCAATCAGAAAAAGTGACAGACTTAGACGTTGCTAATGTGTTTGACCACAAAGAACTAGAAAATAAGCTGTTAGATACAAATAACTTTAGCTTAATTGAAGCTAGAAGGTGGTTGATAGAAAACTTAGGAGCAAGCTATTTTTCAGAGGTTAAAAAAGAGTTTGTTGATATAAATGAAGTGACAACAAACATACAGGTAGAGTCTGCAATAACATGCGGACAAAATGGTACTTTTTTTCGTGGCTGGATAGATAATCACTTTAATACTTTATCTGCAATTTGCGTAAGCAATGGTACTAAAATTAGCGAAAACTTACTGCCACTATTATGCCTAAAAGTAAGACCAGATGTTAATGATGCTTTTGAACACTTACCAAGTAATTATAAAGGCGGCTTTTATTGCTATAGCGCGATTAAAAAGGAATCATCAGAGCTTGCAATTTTGTTGTTCGAAAAATCTGGCGCGATAGTACGTATCCCGTTATCAGTTATGACAGTGAGTGATAACGAGGTAATGGCTACTCAGCACGTATTAGTAGACGTAGAGCCAACTAACAACAATGTTGTTGCATGCTATCAAGATCACATAATGCCTGCATTAAAAGGAATTTGGGCTGATAGAGTAGCGCCACCAGAGCCTTCAGAAATTAAAACTTATGAATTTGGTAGCTTAAACACTGACCCAGAATGCACAATAATTGTACCACTATACGGGCGATACGATTTTGTGTTACACCAAATAAGTCAATTTGAAAAAGACAGTACATTTAATAATGTAGAATTAATTTATGTATTAGACGATCCCCGCATAGAGCATGAGTTACTGCTATTGTGTGAAGATGTTTCGAAACTTTATTCAACTCCTTTTAAAGTTATAACATGCGGCCGAAACCTTGGCTTTTCTGGTGCCAACAACTTTGGCGTGACCCAGGCAAAGGGAAAAAGGTTATTATTATTAAATTCAGATGTTATTCCTTCAGAGTCTGGCTGGTTACAGCGAATGCTAGCTAAGTACAGTACTACAAACAACATCGGTGCGATGGGTGTTAAATTAGTTTATGAAGATGAAACCATTCAGCACATTGGTATGCAATTTAACCAAAGCCGTGAGTTTGGTGGAATATGGCTAAATGAGCACCAATACAAAGGAATGCCTACAAACTTAGCTCCTAAATTTGAATTTAATAAATCAGATACTGTTACCGCCGCATGTTTATTAATTGACAAAGAAAAGTTTGAACAAGTAGGGGGCTTTGAAACGCGTTATATATTAGGTGACTTTGAAGACTCTGACCTCTGTTTAAAACTGGTTGAACAGGGGTATGAAAACTACGTGTTAGGCTCAGAAAAACTTTACCATTTAGAGAGACAGTCGCAATCGTTGGTTGACCAAGGCGATTGGAAATTCAAACTTACTTTATTTAATGGTTGGCAGCATACAGCACGCTGGAATAATATGATTAACGAATTAAGAGAAAAAAATGTCTAACAGTAAAGTTTTAGTAGTCTCACACGGCCACCCAGATTTAAGCAAAGGCGGAGCAGAGGTTGCCGCATATAATTTGTATAGTGAATACAAAAAAAGAGGAATCGAAAGCCTATTTTTAGCCCGAACAGATATACAAGCGCATGGTGGCTCTACATTTTCTACTCGAAATGATGAAAACGAAGTACTATACCATACTGGTATGGGGGATTTTTTCTTGTTTCAGTCAGCCTATAAAAAACATATTTGGCAAGACTTTAAGCTGTTATTAGAAAGCTTTAAACCGACCGTTGTTCATTTTCATCACTATATTCATATGGGATTAGAAATGATTCAGCAGGTTAAAAACTCGTTACCAGATGCCAAAATAATCGTTACCCTGCACGAGTATTTAGCAATTTGTGGTAACAATGGGCAAATGGTGAAGCCGGGTCCACAAATGAAGCTATGTTATAAAGCAGCACCAAGCGATTGTGCAACCTGTTTTCCTGAGCGATCTGCAGCAGACTTTTTTCTTCGAGAGAAATACATAAAATCTGTGTTTGATAATGTAGATAAGTTTGTATCGCCAAGTGACTTTTTAGTTGATCGCTATGTTGACTGGGGGCTGCCAAAAGAAAAAATAACAATGATAGAAAATGGCCAACCTAAAGCTAATTTTTTACCGCCAAGGCAACTAGCTAAAGGCGAATGCCGAGGCCGTTTTGCTTTTTTTGGACAAGTAAATCCTTTTAAGGGGATTGATGTACTACTGCAAGCGTTTAGTGCATTACCAGAAAAAATAAAACAACAAGTACACCTAGATATACATGGCGCTAACTTAGAGCACCAAACCGGTGAGTTTAAAGAAAAAGTAAAAGAACTTTTAGAGGAGTTAGAGGGCACTGTAACTATGCACGGCTCTTATGAACCACATGAAATGCCAGGCCTACTGGCACAAACCGACTGGGTTATTATTCCTTCGGTATGGTGGGAAAACTCCCCTATGGTAATTCAAGAAGCGTATAAACATGGCCGCCCTTTAATTGGAAGTGACATAGGTGGAATGGCCGAAAAAATTAAAGATGGAGAAACAGGAATACTATTTAGAACTAAAAACCCTGTTGACTTAGCAAGTAAAATTAAGGAAGTTGTAAGTAATAGCACATGTTGGAAAAAGTATGTTGATAATATACAGGTTCCTATAACGATAGAAGAGTGTGCTGACATTCACTTAAAAGAGGTTTATTAATGGCCAAGCTCATTTTACATGTAGGTATGCCTAAAACGGGTAGTAGTTATATACAAGGTGTACTGAACAAAAACCATAAAGTTATTGAACAAAATGGCAATATTAGAATATTGGGGGGCATAAAGCCTCACCTTCTAGCTTGTTATTTGATTGATGATAGCCGCTTGGTAACACGAACAGATATAAATGAGCTAAAAAACCAATACACTAATGATATTGAAGAATTACTTAAAACCCAATCAGCCAACGCAGAAACGGTAGTTATTTCATCAGAGTACTTTATTTTGTGTGGCATTAATAAATTAAAAGAATACTTCAAAAATATTTTTGAAAGCATCGAAGTAGTCATATCAGTAAGACGCCAAGATAAATTAATAGCCTCTGGTTTTAATCAAGATGTTAAAGCGCTAGGTAGAACCTCTAATCTTACATGGGATAAAACAAGCAGCCAGCATATGGATTACTGGGAGTACTGTGAAAAATGGAGCGCTGAAAGCATAGACGTAAAGGTAATAGATTACGATTATGTAAAAAAAGAAAAAGAAGGGCTGTTAATTAGCTTTTTAACTATATTGCACATAGATTACAAAGCTATTAAAAACAAATTAGTAAGCCCAGATAATAACTCGTCAAACTACTCTCTGAGTCATAGCGAGGTGTTACTTAAACTGGCTATGAACCGTAATGGTATGGAGAATCAAACCGAGTTACTTGAAGAGTTTAGAGCAGGCCTTAAAAAAAGCTCAGAGTTTAAACTACCTGCTGCTTACGAAAGGGTAATAGCTGCAAGTTACAAAGAAAGTAACCAAAAGTTTATAACAAAGTACCTACAAAACAATACTAATAGTGAATTGAGTTTCCATGATGTAAGCCAGGTTAATACACCTAATAGCTTTTCATGGAACCCGCTGAATGGTGTTGAAGATGTACTCGAATTTATATTAAAAAAAAATACAAGTGGAAAAAAATGAAAATAGCTTTTTTGGGTGAAGACCCACACTTCCGTTCAGCTTTAGTTGAAACTGAGGATGCATATAAACGCTCTGGATTAAATGTTGGAAACCATGCTTTTTGGAATGCTGTGGATAGCCATATTATTGGTGAGAGGGAGTATATAAATAATTGGAATTTTAATCCTAGCTATATCCGAGATAACTTTGACATTATTGTAATACCGGCTTCTAACTTTTTACACCCTGACCGTAATCTTGGTGTTTTAGCTGACAAATTGAAAAGAACAAAGCTACCTTTACTTGTTATTGGTATTGGTGCTCAAGCTCCTGCGACAGGTACAGAGATTACTTTTAATAAAGGTATGGAGCTTTTTATCTCGGTACTAAAAGAGCAAGCTATACATATTACATGCCGTGGTGAATATACAGCAGAATTACTTTCTAGTTACGGTGTAAAACAAGTTACAGCATTAGGTTGCCCATCAAATCTTACTAATTTAAGAAGAGATTTAGGTATTTCTATTGAGGAAAAGCTTTCAAATGTTTTTCTAGGTGAGATTTCAGAGCCAAGTGTTTTGCTTAATACAGACACTCACCGTAGAAAATTTTATAAAGAATATAGGAAGTTAATTAAATTAGTATGTAAAAATAGCTTCAACGTTGTATGTCAAAATCCACTTGAGATAGTTAAAGCAGCAAGGGGTGTTGATTATGATAAGTCATGTCCACATATGCAGTTCCAAGAAAAACTATGGAAAAACTTATATACACCAGGCAAGTTTGAACAATTTGTAACAGATAAGTTCGTCACTTTTTTTGGAGCAAATCCTTGGATGGAATATTCTAAAAAGTTTGATCTTTCTATCGGTACTAGACTCCATGGCAATATGCTTGCGTTCCAATCTGGCGTACCATCAGTTTTCCTATCACATGATAGCAGAACAAGTGAACTAGTCGATATAATGAAATTACCTAATTGCAGTATCAAAGATTTAGAATTCACATCTATGTCGGAAATTTATGAAAAACTAAAATTTTCTGGTGTCGATTATGATACGAATCGAAAATTATTAGCTAAAAAATATGTCGAAATTATAGAGTCGGCAGGGTTGAACGTAGCGGCAAAACTTAAAGAGTTTTGTAACTGAACTTATAAAGATTTAAGGTAATAACCTATACGCTGACAGGTAGTTGTTAATCAGGGCATGGAGATGCCCGAATTTAATTAAACTCTGATGGTTATTACTGAAACCCGTATTGTTTCCTCACGCCAAAACTAGAATTTTATAGAAAAATAAAATAGTTAATAATAATAATGTTGTTAACTACTTCTTTTATTGCCACTGTATATTACTTCAGCAGCTCTGAAGCTAATATCTATGAGAAATATAATATTACTTATTACTATTCCTTTAAAATAGCTGAAGGGAATGAACTCGATTACGCACATCTAGAAAAATATATTCTAGGTTTGTTTATAGTTCTTGGGTGGTTTAAGTTGAATCTTAATTGAATTTAGCTTTGCTACGGAAACACATTAAATAATTTTATTCCTATCTATGGTGAGTATATGCTGAACATTGAAAAGTCATATGTAACAACCCCCAAAAACTTCCCTCACTTACATCAAGATTCTTATGCAGAAGCACCAGCTGTTATACAGTCTAAAATTAAAGCTGGTGTATTGATAAAAATAGGTGCATTTACTGGTATTTATGGTGCAAATTCAACTATATATTCTTGTTCAATCGGACGATTTTGTTCGATTGCTGATGGTGTAATCATAGGGCCTTCAGAGCATCCAATTGATTGGTTGAGTACAACTATGCTTCAGTATGTAGAGAATGTGCATGGATGGGAAGGCTTTTTCAGAGAAAAAGAGCTGAAATTTAAAAATTTAAAAGGAAAGTATAAACCTAAACTTAAACCTGTAGAGATCGGCAATGATGTTTGGATTGGAGCGAAAGTTTTTATTAAGGCTGGCGTGAAGGTCGGTGATGGAGCTATTCTATCAGCGGGAGCTGTAGTCACTAAGGATGTCCCGCCATACGCTATTGTTGGTGGTGTTCCTAGTAAGGTAATAAAGTATCGTTTCACAAGTGATGTTATAAATAAATTACTTTCATTAAAGTGGTGGGAGTATAATGTCTTTGCTTTAGATTCACTAGACTTTTCAAATATAAATGACTCAATTGAGCTTATTGATATAAACATTAAAAATGGAAAATTAAAGAAGCTAGAGTTGGGTAAAGTATATTTTAATGATTTAGGGTGACTATAAAAACCTCGTATATTGAAGCCTATGTGTCAAGTTTTAATTGTATAGCTATTTACTATATTAATAAAGTTAGGAGGTGTCTGAGTGTCACTCATTGAGGTTTTTTAAATTGTTTTTATCGATAATTACTCGTTGTAAAGACGAATTTTTTATAAAGGAGTTTATTGACTATTATCTCTGTGAAGGGGTAGACCATATTTATATCATTGATGATGATAGCAATGATAAGTCTATCTATAATGATGTAGAGGGGTATAGCAATGTAACGATTTTTTTTGAAAAAAATATAATACAAAGCAACTTTGCATCTAGTGTTTATAAGCAAATTCAAGAGCTTTATGAATGGATTGCATATATAGATGTTGACGAATTTATCACATCGAATAAACACAAATCTCTTAGGTTAGTTGATATAATAAAGACTGAGTTTTGTGCAGTTGATTGTATAAAAATTCCGTGGGTGATGATGTCATCTAACGGTGCAATTTCTAACCCCAAAAGTATATTACAAGCTAATGTTTGGCGTTGGAATCACGATACTAAACACCCGCATACTGTATCTAAATTTCGTTGTAGGTATGAAAAAATTGAGGTTAAATGCATATTTAAAACTGCATCATTCACTAATATATTCGACCACCACCCTCTAAATCCCAGGTCTTCAGCTACCATAGTAAATTCTGTTGATAAAAAACCAAGTAAACTTGATTCTTTTTATGAGAAATTAACGGAAGCAAAAATTAAACAAGCGCATTTAATGTGTTACCACTACCGTATTATTTCTAGGCAAAATAATTTCAGTAAATTAAAAAATAATAAATGGTATATAGAAAATGGTTATACTTTGAGTGACTTAGAAAGTAGCGATTACCCAGAAATATTTGATGATTCATTAAGGATAAGATCTGTGAAAAGCCAGCCTGTTATTGTGTGTACGGGGTTTCATAGGAGTGCCACCTCAACATTAGCCAATTACTTAGCTAATGCTGGGCTAGATTTAGGCGAAGACTTAGTTGCTTCTCATATTAGTAATGTTAAAGGCCACTACGAAGATTTAAAGGCCGTAAAGTTACATGATGAGCAGCTAAAAGTTGTTGGAAGTAATTGGCAATTTCATGATGAAGTGGCATTAGACCCAGAGCCTGATTTTTTATATGAATATATTAATGCCCGCTCGGCCGAAAGCTATAGTTGGGGTGTTAAGGATCCAAGGATCTGTTTGTTTTTAGAACAGTGGGATGAGGCGCTGGGCAATTTAGGCAACTACGTTTTTATTGCGCGTCATTGGAGTGGCTGTATTGAGTCTTTACTTAATAGGCATAGTCGTGAGCTTGCTTACGGACTTATGGATGTTACTGATGAAAACCCCCATTTAAAAATTTGGGCGCAACCGGACATTGCGGCAAAAGCATGGCTTGCATATAACAAGCGAATGCTAAAATTTGCTAAAGCTCATCCTGATAAAGTGATTTTGTGCACTCAACGATCTTTGTTTGAGGGCGCTCCGTTAATAAATAGTATAAATGCGCGTTTTGGCTTTGAGCTTGACGCAAGTATTGACCCGCCATTTGATAATAGTTTATTTAACGATAGCGCATCTATAAGCGTTAAAGACTCACTATCATTAGCATTACAAAGACAGCTTGATTCTGTTTGGGAGGAGCTACTTAATATTGCTAATTTTAGTGCAGCGAATGAATTGCCAGTTTATTCTTTTTCTGCAGAGCAAGATGAAAGGTATTACTTAGAATATAAAGATACGGTAGCAAACCTTAGTGTACCAGTATCGGCCTTTAGTAGAGATCAACTTAAACGAGAGGTTGATATATCTTTATTAAGTACATTAGATGAAAAGTCGTGCATTGATTACTTAGTTGACTTAAGGTCTCAATTAATTGATGAACAGAGCTTAAGTAAGGTTAAACTGCATTTTAATGAGGCTGTTTATACTGTTGGTAAAGTGCAGCTTGAGTTAGCACGGTTACTTCAAGTAAATAAAAGTTTTATTGATGCTATACATGTTTATCACAAGTGTATTGCGCTTGGTATTAATTATCCTTATGTAAATATGTTACTAGGAGAGTGCTATCAGGCTACTGAGGAATATGAACTTGCTTTGTACTATTTTGATAAAGCGATAGCCGCTAACCCAAATAATCCTACATTTTATGTGAAAAAAGCAGGCTGTTTAATAAAGTTAAGTAAATCCGAACTGGCAGAAAATGAATTTTTAATAGGGATTAAACTACTTGGCTATTTAGCACCTCTCGCTTTAAATTACAGTGAGTTTTTAGTTCAGCAAGGTAAAATTGAAGATGCTTTAGAAGTGCTGGCACAGTCAGAAAAAACGCACCCCGCTGTATTAAGTAAGGTTGCGCACTTAAAATTAGTACGGGATTATAAATCGGGGGTGAGTACCTATTATGAACTTATGGCTCAACAAGTTAAGGGAAAAAATAAGTCTAGCTGGCTCAACAAAATAACAAGTAATATCAGCTGCGCCAATGCAGAGCGCGACTTTGTTGTACGCTGTTTTAAGCATTGGGCAAAGTTGTAAATTATTTTTTATTCTTTAAATTAATGAAAAACTATAACTATGAAAAAAACTTTAATTAGCACCGCCCTTAGGTTTGTGCCTAAGTCTGTGCAGTATAAAGCGCTATGTAAGGCGCTAAATTACTTATTTGAGCACCACGATTTAAACGATTTAAAAAACAAGGTAGTTAAGCTAAATGTTAGCGATTTAAAAAAGAGCTGGCTTTTAACTTACACTGAGCAAGGCTTTACAGGAACAACTCAGCGCAAAGCAGATATTGAGCTTAAAACTAAGTTTGCTGTTGCCTTTAAAGTGCATAATAAAGCTGAGATTGTAGACGCACTCAATAACGAAGATATAAAGCTAATTGGTGAGCAAGGTTTGGTTGATGTAATAACCAATAACCTAAAAGCACTAGATGAAAAACGCCTAAAAAGCTTATCGAATCATTTATTTTCGTTTTTAAACTTAAAGTCTAAACAGCCTGTAGAGCCTGCGCCTTTAGATATTAATAATATTACAGCGGATGATTTGGCTACCCCTTCTAACATTGATTTTATTCGCGATGAAGCTATAAAACTTGAACAAACTGATTTGCAAAAAGCATTAAGTTTAATGCTACTCGCCCAACAAGCCCGCCCTAATGGTAAGGTGATTAATAATAAAGTGAAGGATTACCAAGCCAAGCTGGCCACTTCAAACTAATAGCCTATTTGGTTTTGTATCTTAAAAAGTAATTACTCCCCCACAGATAAGTGAAAGGGTAGAGCTAGTGACCTTTCGGTGTAGTGCGCAGCACCTCGGTGCCCTCGGTGGTAAAATTGTTTTTAAAAGAGATTAAGTCATAGTTATCACCACAGAGAACACCGAGAACACAGAGGAGTGAAGGAGTAGAAATAATAACTCCTAGGTGTAGCGCGCAGCGCCTTTGTGCCCTCGGTGGTAGATTTGTTTTTAAGTAAAAAGTAACTGTTATCACCACAGAGAACACAGAGTTCACAGAGAAGTGGAGGAGTAGATCTAATAACTTTTCGGTGTAGCGCGCAGCGCCTTTGTGCCCTCGGTGGTTAAATTGTTTTTTAAGTAAAAAGTAACTGTTATAACCACAGAGAACACCGAGTACACAGAGGAGTGATGGAGTAGATCTAATAACTTCTCGGTGTAGCGCGCAGCGCCTCTGTGCCCTCGGTGGTAAAAATGTTTTGTGGTTGAGGTTCTATATTTCATTCATATAAAGTGATTAAGAGATTGTTATCACCACAGAGAGCACAGAGTTCACAGAGAAGTGAAGGAGTAGAGCTAATAACTTTTCGGTGTAGCGCGAAGCGCCTCTGTGTCCTCGGTGGTAGAATTGTTTTTATAAAGTGATTAAGACATTGTTATCACCACCGAGAACACAGAGAAGAAAAAGAGAAGATCTAATAACTCCTCGGTGTAGCGCGAAGCGCCTCTGTGCCCTCGGTGGTAGGTTTGTTTTTAAAAGAGATTAAGTCATAGTTATCACCACAGAGA
>PJEL010004538.1_pt1 | contig 11409 bp, 7 predicted proteins | sample 1853271 | NCBI WGS metagenome assembly PJEL01 (sample SAMN08108733, study PRJNA415343) | Invertebrate metagenome, whole genome shotgun sequencing project. | host: Globobulimina | place: Sweden: Gullmar Fjord | collected 2015-08 | reverse complement strand
GTGCCCGGACCTTTTGCCTTGATCCTCGACATCACCTGATGAGATGCGTGGTGCGTTGGGAACGGGTAGGACTCAGGCTGGCCTTTTGGCGCACCGTCAAAGATGTCCTTCACCTTCTTCCCCTCGCCTTTCGGGACTTTATAGGCATTCCAGCTCCCGCCCACAGCCTTGCAGTTGGTGCCCGGAGCGTCAACATTCCCTGTTAACGAAGAAAGGACCTGGCGTGCGCGCTCACAGTCTGTTCCGTTATAGGTTGTGACAGGTCCCCTGTATGCAATCAGGACAGCGGGCTTTGTCGTCGCAAACTCAGTTGCGATCTGTTCGATCTTTGAGGCTGACACACCGCTTATCTTCGATGCCCATGCAGGGGTGTAGCTGGCATAGTGCTTTTTCAGCGCCGCAATCTTATTGGCTACCGAGTCATCATGCTTTGATGTGCACTTGCAGTATTTAAGGAACTCCTCGCCCTCACCCTTGTAAAGGCCTTTGTTCAGGACCACGTTTGTCATGGCAAGGATTACCGCCATGTCTGTTCCCTGTTTGATCGGTATATATTCATCGGATTTTGCAGCCGTGTTGGACATCCTCACATCAAAGGTCACCAACCTTACGCCGCGGTCAACCTTTGCTTTCATGACTCTGTGGGCAACGGACATATGGTTCGTGTGGGTCTCGAGGATGTTGCTTCCCATTACGAGCATGTACTTGGTGCTGTCAATGTCCCAGTTATCAAAATGTCCGCCCCAGGTCATCTCCTGTGCAGTCCATTTGCCTGACTCGCATATCCCTGTGTGGTTGCCGATGGACCCTGTGCCGGTGGCTTTTGCGAGGCCGACTACGACCTTACTCGCGCTTGCCTTCGCCCTTCCGTAATGAAAAAGGAACTTCTCGATCTCTCCTGCATCACGGAGCTTCTTGATCCTGCCTGTCAGCTCGCCAATTGCCTCGTCCCAGGAAATTCTTTTCCATTTGCCCGAGCCGCGCGGCCCTGTTCTCTTCATCGGGTACAGTATCCTGTCAGGGTCATAGACCGAGGTGAGACCGCCCTGTCCCCTTGCGCAGATATGCCCACCAGTCCTATGCGACTTCGGGTTACCTTCGAGTTTTACTATCCTTCCGTCTTCTACAAATCCGATCAGAGCGTCCCTTGAAACACACTGCCAGCAGCATGATGGAATCGCCTTGCGTTCCTTTTTCGTTGTAGGTGAGAAATCCCTTCCTGTCATCGTCTGTATATCTCCTGCCAGGGCTTGGGATTTAAGACCCTCTCCGGCTGCAAGGACAGCGCCGCTGGCAACAGCGAATTTCATAAAGTTTCTTCGTGTTAACTGTGCCATATTTTCCTCCTTTCCTTATTAAACTTAAATGATATTGTCACGATATTCTGCCAACCTGTTTTCCTTGTTCTTGTAATCAAACTTGTACCGGTTCAATACCCCATCCGGATCAATGTAGAATACATTGGGAACAGTGTTTTCCCCAGGCAGAAGAGTAGTCTTGTCACGCATCCTGTCCAGATCAAAATGATTAATCAGTTTAGAAACCTTACTACTCGGATCATTCATATCACCAAATGTTCTTGTGCCGTGCGGACAGGCCTGTACGCAGGATGGTTCTATGCCTTTATCAACACGATGCTCACAGCCACTACACTTGCCGATGCCGAATTCGTTCTCCTTGTCACTCCTTTTCAGTTTCACATTGGGATCGATATACCGTACACCGTATGGACATGCGTCTATGCACTTGTAGCATCCGATACAGTATTGATTATCAACCAGGATCAAGCCGTCAGGGCGTTTATACGTAGCGCCGGTCCTGTAACGGACTTTCCCCATTTTCATCCTTTTTCCACGGCTGTTTTCCGGGCATTTTTCAACGCACGGCGGTTCACCTTTTGAAGATTCACCGGCGCAGTGGTTACAGAGACGAGGAACAAATTGTCTTTTATTGTTTGGAAATTTCCCCCAGTCCACTGTCTTGATAACCGCACGCCATCTCCCGAGAGCGACATTGTATTCGGACTTGCAAGAAATAGTGCATGTCCTGCAGCCAACGCACCTGCGGAGATCAATGACAAAAGCCCAGCGCTTCTCAGCAGCAGCCTCTACTTCTGAGACAGTCAATCCGCTGACTGTAGCTGCTGCGGCCACTGTGCCACCCGCCTTAAGTAGGTCTCGACGGGATACTTTAGCAGTTTTGCTCATGATTACCTCCTTCTATTTAAATTATTCACATCCGGACTACGCCTTTTTTACAGGCATTCACGTTTTCCTATCTGAATAGAATCTATTTTTATTTATAATGGCATCACCCCCTCTTCATTTTAAATTTACTCTTCACTCAATAAATCTATCGCGTCCTCAAACCTGTTCATGGCCTGATCAAGCAGCTTAATAGAATACTTTTGATTATGAACACCTCCCCCAAACTCAACAATAGACAGGTTCTCCTGTCCTTCTTCAAGCATTGCAATCGCCTCCTTCAGTTTCTTTTTTGAAGCCTTACCCTTTGCGTTTTCAATGGCATCCAGTGCCTCTTTTTCTACCTCTTTGGCACCCTTTAACTCTTCATCAGTAGAGTCCTTCCAGTCCTTTGCCATTTTTTCGTGTTTCTCTTTATGACAGACAACGCATGCCTTGCCTGTACCATGAATGACCGGTTCACCGTTAACAATTCTCTCCTCTTTGTGACAGGCAAGACAGTTGGTTTTCGCGAAATACATGAGAGACGGGACCTTCGGTACTCCCTTACCGCCTTCACCTGTTAAAAGTATTCTCTGATACCGGTGATGGTCCGGATGACAGGTTTTGCACTGTCCTATGGCGGCATCTATATAATCAGTATCTTTATGCTCAATAGCTTCATGACAATTAAAACAATGGGCATTCTGCGCTGCTACATGCTTTTCGTGCATCAGCTTTTTATTCCCTAATTCTTTTAAGATGGGGGCATCGTCGTCATGGCAGTCAAGACAGTTCTTCCACCTCACATCGCCATTACCCTTTTTAAGCTGGAGATGACAGCTCTGACAGGGGACCTTTGCCTCTTCAAGTGATTTATGAGTAATAGGTTTATCATCGGGATTGTCTTCTGTCTTTTGTGTCTGAAGAGGCTTTGTGGGGACCTCATGGCATAAAGAGCATTTTGACCTCTCAGCATTGAGTTCTAGATTTTTAAAATGGCAGAGAAAACACTTTTCTTTGGAAACCTCAAAATGATTTTTCCCAGTCTCATGTTGATGGCATGAAGAACAGTTCATCTCCTGGCCCTCTACATATTTCTTCTCATCAAAATGTGTTTTATGCACATAAGGGATAACGAGTTTTGGTTTGTCTTTTCTTTCAATTTCTATATAGTTGATCTTTTTGGTCCAGAATTCACTCTCCTTGGTCCCGCCGGTTGTAGGATGACATTCAGTCACGGTACAACTACGGTTATCTATCCTCGGACTTCTCCTTACTACCGCATCCTCCATGTTCAGTATTGTTATAAGTCTCGACAGGACTTGAAGTTCTGTCTTCATAAATTCATCTTCCGTCATCTTCTTATTTGCAGCTTTTTTGTCCTTGGGAATCTTACTGTGCTCAGGTATTTGGAAATCTGCCGTCTCCGGGGGGTAATGACACCTTTTACAGCCGATGTCCTTGGCAGCGTGCTTACCGGCTTTCCATGAATCATATGCTTTTTCTATCACCTTGGGATAGGTCAAGATGTGACAAAACCCGCAAAAGAACTGGGCCCTTGCTTTAGTAAGCGCCATCGGGGTCTCTTCAGCATGCCCTTCCTCATGACTATAAGAGTATGTTGAAAATACAAATGTAAGAACAAGAAAAATTAGAAGTATTAAGTATTTCTTCATATAGTGCTCCTTTTTATGGCCTCAAGAGATTTAATATTTATGTACCCCGAAAGGTAACGGCATATCCTCTCTTTTTATGGCATCGAGAAATTCAATAAGGCCGGAAAGCTTATCGTCCTTATGGTGATGACAGCCGCTGCAGGAGTTCAGCTTCTTGTCAACTCCACCCGCCCACAAACTTTCCTGGGGAGAGACGAATTTAAATGTATGACTATGCTCAAAACCTTCTGTCTTCAACATATGACAGCCAATACAACTGCCGAATGTGTGAATTCTGTGTGCTGCCTTTCTTTGCAATGTAGTGTGGCAGCTCTTGCATAACATGTCCGCAGGCAGCTTTGTCTGTGACTTGTTCGGCGACCTGTGCGCCCCTTCCTGGTGAACTGCATGACAGGTTGAACAAATGATCCCTGCCTCTGAGTGTCCGCTCTCTTTCCACTCATTGTATTGCTGATGGTGTTTCTTGCCCTTCTCCGGCCCCGCGAGATAATAAAGGTATAAAGGTCTACCAACTTCATACCCGTATGGAAAGGAATATCGCTTCGGAAAGCCTTCTTTATTAACACCAACTTCCGCTGTACTGACGCCCCAGTTGTGGCACTGGCCGCAAACATCCGCGCGGAGTTTCAGTGGAAGCTTTGAAGGATTGATAATTGTATCCTGTTCTCCTGCAAACAATACCTTTGCTGCCTTAATATGATTGCTGCCCGGCCCATGACATGACTCACATCCTATACCGAGATCAACCCAGGTTGTATCAAAAGAATCGGAGGCAGTGTTGTAATTGATTTTCAGGCCGGTTGAATGACAGCTGCCGCATTTGTATTGCCAAACACTCCCAATATCACTCCAGTAACTGCCGTCTCCCGGATAATTCATCTCCAACCCGTTAAGGTCTTTCCAGGCTGTTTCTTTCACCCGCCATTCAACAGGGAGGACATAAAGAGCTCCATTCGGGAATTTGGTTATATAGTTTTGATGTCTGTTAATTCCTATAACGTAACTGATTTCGTAATCATGCAGCTCCCAGTCAGGACCGAGAGTATTCACGTAAAATTTCCCGTCCTTCCTGAACATTGTTGAAGTAATCTTTTCACCCGCAAGCCTGGGGGCCTTGCGTGAGACTTTCATATCCAGTGTATTGTTCCTCTCGAAATCCGCTATGACCGTAAGCCTGTCAGCGACCTGCACAAACTTTGAATGCAGAGTATGTTTCCAGGAATCAAACTCCCTCAAATGGCAGCTTTTGCATTTCGCCGAACCTACATAGTCCGGTATTTCGGACAGTTCCACCTTATCAGCAGATACATGATTCTCTCCTTCTGATACATGTTTCTCTTCGCTGGTATTTGATGAGCAACCGACTAATAAAGCCATAAGAAATATGGTTAGAATTCCTTTCACAGTCCTTATAATTAAAGCCTTTCTCATACCCTGCCCTCCATTTGTATGTAAACTGTTTTATTTAAATAATTCATTCAGATTCTTTCATTTGTTTATGCCATATATCTTCCATTGGGAGGACTTTTGTCAGTATCGCAAAAAGAAGCATGAGCGCAGCGATCAACCCGATCAAAGGCGCAATCTCATGCATATTCGGCACGTACTGTATTTCCCCCAGTTCGTGATACAGAGGAACAAGCTGAGCTATTGATATCAGATTGATTCGATATGCTGCAATAGCAATAATGACAATCACCGATGAACATAAAAGTCCACTGGGGGTCCTGAATTTCTTAAAGGCAGTCATTATTAACGCTGCATATAATCCAACCATGTTTATTAAGAAAAGTGGCAAGTATCTGCCGGTAAATATATGCCATGTTTCCAGCCCCTCAGATGTTCCACTGTAACTGAGAATGAGGTAGTCGAAAGTATCAAGGAAGACAGTTGCAATCAGAAAGAAACACAACATTATCCCCATATGATTGTATGTTTCTCTGCTTACCAGCTCTTTCTTATTGACCCATGAAGTTATAATAGTTACCAGTATGACAAGGGCAAAACCGCTTGCAAGTGCGGATGTCACGAAATGGACAGGCAGGAGCGGCGTGTTCCACATTTCCCTTGCTTTAACAACTCCGAAAATTGTGCCTGTAAATGAATGTACAACAATGAGTGCGTAGGGTACCGCAATAATACCGAGGACCTTTGCTATTTTTCTGCCCCTTTTGCCTGCCTTCCCTATGGTTACATATATCGTAGATACCAGTTCTGCCAGCAATAGGGCCGTAAACCCCATATAACTGGTTGATGAGATGAAGAACATCGAGGTTTCATTCCTGAGTAGAAAGGGGATCTTCATTGCCCTGAACGGGTTCCCTACATCCATCATGACGCAACCCATGGCAGCAAAAATACACATCATACCTATAAGTATTGCGCGTGTCCCGATCGGGTGGTAGTCATCACGACCAAATCCGTGTATTAAAAGCCCTACCATAGTTGCTCCCGCGCTCAGGCCGATAAAAAATGCCAGCCCCGATATCAAGATGCCCCAGGGGACCATGTCACTCATGTCTGAATGATGGTGTCCTTCTGCCAGAGCGGTGACTGCACCCCCCAGACCTACAATGGCTACAACCATTAAAACAAAACAGTAAATGTAAAACGTTTTATTAGCTGCCAATAAATTTTCTTTGGCATATCCCAGGGCGTCTATAATAGCCTTCATTATTTTAATCCTCTGATATTCGGTGAAAGCGGGATTGGATCAATCCATTTCATGGGTTTTCTTTTAACACGGGTCAGATACCATATCTGCGGCCCTGTATTCAGCCCCTCTTTTAAGCGGAAATTCCTCTCAGATGAGATGAGTCTGGAAACAGCACTGTCAGGATCATTAAGATTTCCGAATGTCCTTGCCTTGTTGGGACAGACCTCTACACACCTTGTAGTATTGCCCCTTCTGGTACGGTGCACGCAGAAAGTACACTTCTCAACAACTCCATGAGTACGAACCGGCACTAAAGGATTTATGTTCTCCGGTGATATCTCCGGTTTCGACCAGTTAAACCTTCTGGCATTGTAAGGGCAGGCAGCCATACAATATCTGCAGCCGATACACTTGTTGTAATCCATCATGACGATGCCGTCATCACTTTTATAAGTCGCTTTTGTGGGGCATACCTTTGCACACGGCGGGTCTACGCAATGGTTGCATTGCACCGGCATATACATTCTGTCTTCACGAAGCCTTGTATACTTCAGTGTACCTCTGAGATGCTGCTTTTTATGCGGCTGAAAGTCGGCGATTATCTGGCCGGGTTTGTACGCTGTTTCAAATACCATAATGTACGGAGGATTGATAGAGTCAGGGACATTGTTTTCGAGCTTGCATGCATAGGAACATCGCCTGCAGCCGATACAGAGACCAAGGTCAATTACCATGGCAAATCTGACTCCGGGAATAGGAGGAGGAAGTTCAATGTCCTTTCCGATAGTCCCTTTTATACCTTCAGATATTCTCTCTACTATCCCCCCGAAGATACTGCCGGCAGCATGTATCTGTTTTGGCAGCATTACTCCGGCACCGGCAATTGAAGCCAATTTGATTAATTCTCTTCTATTTACCCGCTTCATAAACGTGTATTCCAAATCTAACTAAGGGTTTATTAAAATAAGTTGAGAAACGTACCGTAGGAGAACACCTATTTACAAAATAGCAATTTAAATGCCCATCACGTGAAAGAGAAAGATATTGCAGAGTATTACTATAAAATAACAGGTTATACAGATTAGTGATTAGATAATCATTTACGCAGGCTGATAAATCGTTACGATTTAGTAACAACCAGCTATTGCTATTCTGAGGAAACTAATTGAGAAAGATACCTTTACAATTCAATATGTTATGAGTACTGACATGATTTGTCACAGTTACCTTTAAGTAACAGTTGTCATGACGGACGACTTTAAATACAATGTATTGAGTTTTTCAGAAGTACAACTATTTAATCTCAGATTCGATATTATAGACCTTCACTTTTTCCCATAATGTCTTTCTGCTAATATCGAGAATTTCAGCGGCTTTTGTTTTATTTCCCATTGTTGCTTTCAGTGCTTTTATGATATGCGCCCTCTCTGCCTCAGCAGCTACCATCGAAAGTGACAAGATTTTCGAATTAGAAATGCGATAGTTATAATTTTCAGCATTATATGAAATCTTTTTTCTGCTCATATTATTAACTCGATTTTTTCGCTGATGATCTTTAAATACAATAGCAATTTAAATGCCCATTACATAAAGAAGAGAGGTGTCCGGGCCCCTATTCATTCAGCAAGCAAATCTATAGCATCCTCAAAGTGGTTCATGGCATCATCTATCAGTTTGATTGAATATTTCTGATTATGAATCCCGCCGCCGAATTCGACTATATTCAGATTATCCTGTCCTTCTTTATACAATGCAATAGCATCTTTTAGTTTTTTCTCCGTGACTTTACCTTCAGCATTCTCAATTGCAGCAAGTGCTTCTTTCCCAATCTTAATTGCACTCTTTAACTCCTCATCAGTTGAGGTCTTCCAATCACTGGCCATATTTTCATGCTTGGGAGTATGGCAGACAACACATGACTTGAAAGAACTACGCAGGACCTTTTCTCCATTCATGATTTCTTCATCCACATGACAACCTATACAGTTGGTTTTAACATTATACATAAGGCCCCGCGCCTCCTTAACACTTTTACGCTTATCTCCCAGCAGAAGCAGCTTCTGATATTTATGATGATCAGGATGACAGATAAAGCAATTTTCTCGCACCGGATCCAGAAACTGAATCTTTGAATGCCTGATAGGCCTGTGGCAATCAAAGCAGTTGGCTTTATGTTTTGCAACATGCTCTTGATGCATCAATTTTTTATCAGAGAATTTTTCAAGCTCTTCAAAAGTATCATGACATCCCAGACAACCTTCCTCTTTAATTTCTCCTGATCCCTGAATAAGCTCGTAATGACAGCTCCGGCAGGGTACTTTTGCCTCTTCAAGGCTCTTGTGGGTGACAGGATTCTCATCAGGCTTTGTTTCATCTTTTTGCGATTGAAGCGATCTTGAAGGAATCTCATGGCAAAGAGAACATTTGGCACGCCCCTTGTTGAATTCAGTATTCTTGAAATGGCACAAGAAACATGCCTCTTTAGAAACTTCAAAATGTTTGTCCTCAGATACATGCTGATGACATGTGTTGCAGTGCAGTTCCTGTCCTTCTATTGTTTTGTCAAAATGCGTCTTATGAATATATATAACATTCTCTCTGAATCTGACCATTTCACCCTTCATTTTCTGGTCCGGATGGCAATTGGCAGTCGTACAGCTTGCATCATTTATCCATGCCTTTTGTCTCACCTTCTCTTCTTCTGTAGCAAAATATGAAAAGGTCTGTGACAGCCCCCTGAACTTGGCTTTTACTGTATGATGTTCTCCCGGTGCATAGTGGCACTCAACACATTTAACATTCCTGTGTTTAGACTTTTCCCAGGAATTAAATGGTTTACGCATTATATGGCAAGAACCGCAGAACGAAGGTTGTGAAGTATAGTATTCCATACCATATAACATAATAACGCTTAAGAATGCAGTTAATAGTACTGTGAGTTTAATCACTCTAAATGGCATAAGATAATTGACTTCTTTCTTCTTGTGATAACTACTTTTGACAGAAATCAATTATCATTTTGCAATTTAAATGCCCATCTAAGCACATCTGCCTAAACTATTTAAATATTAAATAAAGCAAGGGAGCTTCTCAGGATTGATTCAAAATAACTGTTACCTGCAAGTAACGTGTAAGGATCAGGGGGGGAAATTCTGAAAACTATTTGTTAAAGTGAGAGAGCAAGGGAACTTTACGTACAGTATTGACATATGATCTCACTTAGATATAATTCAGTTAATCTAAAAAAACATTAAATCCTTTATCGGCAATGTTTGAGGAGACAGAAAATGTCACTCACAAGAAGAGAATTACTCAAGATGACTGCGGCTGTAACTGCGGCATCAGCAATTGGCATGACAGTCCCGGAGGAGCTGCTGGGAGTTGTAAAGGAAACAGAACTGGGCTGGAAATGGGACAAGTCGCCCTGTAGATTCTGCGGTACCGGTTGCGGAATTATGATTGCAACAAAGGACGACAGGATCATTGCGGTTAAAGGAGATCCCGCGGCACCGGTCAATAGAGGTCTTAACTGCATCAAGGGATATTTTAACTCCAAAATTTTATATGGTGCGGACAGGCTTACTGAACCGCTCTTAAGAGTCAATGAAAAGGGTGAATTCAATAAGAAAGGTAAATTCAAACCTGTTTCCTGGAAAAGAGCTTTTGACGTGATGGCCGATCAGTTCAAAAAACATTATGACAATCTGGGCCCCACGGGTATCGGCCTATTTAGTTCCGGTCAATACACTATTATGGAGGGCGTCGCGTCAGTGAAGCTTATGAAGGCTGGTTTCAGGAGTAACAATATTGACCCGAATGCCAGACACTGTATGGCAAGTGCTGTTGCAGGTTTTATTCAGACATTCGGCATAGATGAGCCTTCCGGTAACTTCGATGATATAGAGCTAACAGATACTGTAGTTGCCTGGGGTGCAAATATGGCGGAAATGCACCCGATTTTATGGTCAAGAGTAACGGGCAGGAAGTTAACTGCCCACAAAAAGGTCAAGGTTGTAAACCTCTCTACATATTCCAACAGGACTTCCAGTCTGGCTGATATAGAGATAATCTTTAAGCCCGGCACAGACCTGGCAATATTCAACTACATTGCCCATGAAATTGTTTATAACCGCCCTGAGACAATTGACCAGGAATTTGTAAATAAAAACTGTGTATTTGCAACCGGTCCTCTGGATATTGGCTATGGAATGAGAGGCAATCCCAACCATTCAAAGTTTGATTATAAAGAGACCGATACTGTTGCCAGGCAGCTATCGAAAGTTATTACAAAAGAAGAAGCTATCGCATGGTCCCATCTGAACGTCAAGGAAGGCGACAGACTTCAGATGAATAACAGTCGTACACCCGGCAAGCACTGGCTTATATCCTTTGAGGATTTCAAAAAGGGGCTGGAGCCTTACACTCTGGATTTTGTGGCAGCACTCGCAAAGGGAGATGACGCAGAGCCCTTAGAAGATTTTAAGGAAAAATTGCTAAAGCTGGTCGATCTCTACACTGAAGAGAATAGAAAGGTTGTCAGCTTATGGACGATGGGATTCAACCAGCACATTCGCGGGGCATGGGTGAATGAACAGGCATACATGGTCCATCTCCTCCTTGGGAAGCAGGCCAAACCCGGAAATGGTGCCTTCAGCTTGACAGGACAGCCGAGTGCGTGCGGCACTGCAAGGGAAGTCGGCACATTCGCTCACAGACTTCCTGCTGACCTGGTTGTGGGCAATCCGAAACACAGGGCTTTTGCAGAAAAAATATGGAAACTACCGGAGAAGACTCTGAATCCGGTTACTGGTTCCCACTATGTGAAGCTTATGAGGGACATTGAGGATGGCAAAATCAAATGGGCATGGGTCCAGGTAAATAATCCCTGGCA
>PJEL010004537.1_pt1 | contig 11410 bp, 16 predicted proteins | sample 1853271 | NCBI WGS metagenome assembly PJEL01 (sample SAMN08108733, study PRJNA415343) | Invertebrate metagenome, whole genome shotgun sequencing project. | host: Globobulimina | place: Sweden: Gullmar Fjord | collected 2015-08 | reverse complement strand
TCAGCACCAGCTTCACTTAACTCTTTGATAACATTTTGATCTGATACACCACTTTCGGCTACTATGATTTTACCATTAGGTATCATTGGGATTAGTTGATGACAAAGGTTCATATCCATCTCAAATGTTTCAAGATTTCTGTGGTTAATACCAACAATATGAGCTCCACAAGCCATAGCTTTTTTTAAATCTTCAACATCATGAATTTCAACTAAAACATCTAGCCCTAAATGTAAAGCATAGTCATATAACTCTTGTAACTCTTTTTTTGCAAGTGATTTTGCTATTAATAATATAAAATCAGCTCCATACACTAAAGCTTCAACGATTTGATATTTATCAACGATAAAATCTTTTCTTAAAAGTGGAGTAGGTACATATCTTCTAATATTTGTAAGGTATTCTAAGTTTCCTTGGAAAAAATGAGGTTCAGTTAATACTGAAATTGCATTCGCACCATTTTCACTATACGCTTGAGCGATTGCTAATGGATCAAAATCTTCTCTAATTACACCTTTACTAGGACTTGCTTTTTTAACTTCAGCAATAATTCTAATAGGTTCTTCTTTTGTTGCAGTTAAAAATTTTCTAACATCTCTTGGTGGATATGGATTACTAGATAAACTTCTACCCATCATCTCTAAAGTAATATCTTTTTTTCTTCTCTCTAAATCGTATTTTGTTTTTTCAATTATATCGTCTAAAATCATTTGTTTTTCTTTCCTTTTTTACATGCTTTAATATTATTCCAATGAAGTTTAATCTCTGGGTCTTTTAGTCCTGTTACACTTATTACTTGCTTCATAATAGTTAATGATTTTTTACACTCACCAAGTTTATAATAACCCCAAGCTAAAGAGTCTAAATATGCTACATTGTTTGGTGTAGTTTTTAAAGCACGTCTAATAAGTTGCATACCTTTTTTAACATTGATATTAAAATCAATTAGTAAGTATCCATAATAGTTTTGGTAACTTGCATTATTAATTCCACTAGAAAGTGCTAGTTCAAAATTTGCAATTACATGTTTCATAACTTTTTGTTTATCTTTAGCTAACTCAAATTCAAACATAGCAATTTTTCCAAGTAGGTCAGCTTTTCTTGTTTTTCTATAAAGTTTTCTTGTCATTTTTAAAGCTTTTTTTAATTGTCCATCTTGGTAATAAAGATTAATAAGTTTTGTTTGATCAATTTTTGTTTTCTCTAAAAACTTTATAGCTTCTTTAATATCTTTACCTTCTAAAAGCGTTACAATTAGGTTTTGGATAAGTAATGTTGTTTTGTGAAGAGTAGGGTTTCTTTTATACTTTAGATACATTCTATTTAAAATAGATAACATACCATCAACATTGCCTTGCTCTTGGTATATCAACATCAATTTATCACATACAAGTTTTGTACAACCTTTTGTTTGTAAATATGTTTCCAGATATGCCAATGCTACATCTTTTTTATTGAGATACGTATATAAAATGGTTGTAAGTTTTATAAGCGTTTTTTCATTTTGATTTATCGCATAAGCACTCTCATAGTATTTTAAAGAATTTTTATAATCCTCTTTTGCATAAAATACATTTGCCATTATTTCATAACTTGTAGCATTTGGATGTTTTTTGATAAGTTTTTTTGCAACCTTCATTGCTTTATTTGTTTTATTTTCTGATAATAAAGCTATGATGATTTGCTGAGTATAGTACTCTTTATATTTTGGAAACTCTTTTACAGCTTTTTGTGATAAAAGATACATATCATTAAATTTTTTTGCTTTATAGCTATAGAAAATTGCTTTTTTTAGATAGTCTTGTTTTTGTGTATTTTTATAAAGTTTATTATAGTAATTAAAACTATCTAGTGGTTTTTGTGTCTTTTCACTATCAAGTGCCATCATAATAAAAAGATCTTCTTGCTTTTGAGTAGCATGAGACATAGAGGTAAATAAAAATAGTGTGAAAAATATTAGTCTACTATAGCTGGACATTCTTCTTTTACCTCTTCAATATTATTTTTAAAATATTCCCAAAACGGAAATGTTCTACATTGACTTGGTCGTGCATCATATACACCACACTGCTTTTTTTCTAAATCAAAAAATACACAAGCATAACTATTTTGTGAAATTTGTTTTTCTCTTATTGAGAATTTATAACCAGCTTTAAATAGGTACTTATTCCCTAGCTCATCTACTGATATTTTTAGTAAAGATGCAAGTTTTATACACTCTTCTTTTGTAATCCAAATATATCCTGATTCACCTATGCAGCAGTTGCCTTCACAAGTATCACATTTAGTTTCGTCAAATTTATATGGGTAGTTTTCATTCTCTAACATAAAGATGATTATAGCTAATTAGTACTTAACATTTTTAATTTCGTATAATGTTCTTCAATCTCTTTATTATTATGTTTGATTGCACCTTTGATTAAGATGTCACATTTTTTAATAATTTCTACCAAGATTTGATCTTTATATTCTGATTTTATATGTTTTAACAATGCTATTATTCTATATTTATCCATCAGTTTTGTACAAAAAGAGAGTTGATTTTCATGACCTGCAATTTTAGTTATGAGTTTTTCGTTTATTAATCCTAGTTCATATTTTGCTAAAATTCTCAACCATAAATCATAATCTTCACATGCTATTAGTTTTTCATCAAAATATCCAATATCTTTTAATACTTTTTTATGAATCATCATTGTTGATGCACCTATAAGAGTATTTGCTATATTTTCTTTAAAACAAAAGCCTGAAGGTTTAAGTTGATGTTTTTTTTGTTTGATTATTTTGTCATTAAATAACCATAATTCATCAGTGTGAGAGAATAATATATGAGGGTTTTCTTTATGAAATACTATTTGTTTTTCTAGTTTATTATCTGCCCAGATATCATCACTATCTAAAAAACATAACCACTCATTTGTAGCTATCTTTATACCATTATTTCTTGCATTTGATACGCCTTGGTTTGTTTGATAAATATATTTTATTGTATCGTTATGATAGTTATTTACGATATTTTTTGTGTTATCCGTGGATCCATCATCAATGATAATAATCTCATCTGCTTTTATAGTTTGGTTTAAAACTGAATCTATAGTTTTAGCTAATAGTTTTTCTCTGTTGAGTGTGGGGATTATTACTGATATTTTCATTAGTATAGGATGTACTTTACATTTATTTTTATTTGCACTTTTTCAATAGGTCGAGGATAATCTTGATAGGCGATTTTCACAGTATAGATAGTATTTGTATCCAAAGCTGTATAGTATGAACTATCAATAAGTTTTAAATCGCTTATATCTCCATTTGGATGTAGATAAAATTCTATTACATTAATACCTTGTTGTTTTGTTCTGATTGAAACACTTGGGTATTCAAGATATCTTTGCGTAATTTTTCCTATTTTATTTAGGTTTTGTCTGAGATATCTTCTTTGGTTTTCTGAAAATTCAAAATATTTTTCACCATACAGTTTGATATAACTTTGAGTTAATGCTGGAAGTTTTTGTATCTTTTCTATCTCTTCTTGTTTTTTAAGAGCTTTTTTCTGTTCATTTTCTCTTTCTACTTTTTCTTGTTTTTGAACAGTAAAAAACTTTTTTAAATCTAATGGTTCTTTTTGAACTACTGGAAGTTTAATAATGGGAATGGACTTTTTAATCGTCTCTTTTACTGTACTTTTTTTAAAGATCTTTTTTGTTTGTGCTTTATCTTTGATTTTTTTAGGCCTGGGTTTTGGTATCTCTTTTGGTTTTTCTTTTTTTACTTTAGGTTTTATCTTCACATATTTTATTTTAACAAGACCATTTTTTGTAGTAGTGCTTTTTTTATTTGTAGTATTGATATTTAGAGTATTATTTTGCAGGTTTTTATCAATTGTAAAATACATTATAAAATGTACAGCAATTGAAAATAAAAAGGCAACAATAAGAGTCATGGTGAAGTTTTTCATTTGGGATTATAGTATAAAATTTATATGAAAGTAAATAAAATTTTATAAAGAGATTAAAAAGTTATCAATAAGAGATTTTATTTTTATTTTATCGTGCTCTTCGATTATAAAATGACTCGCTAGTGAATCATCTGAAACATCACCTAAGAGTATATTATCACCACTATTTTTAAAAAGATGTACTTGTGAACTTCTCACTCCACCTATGGATATTTTTAAAGCTTTATTATCTAGTTTTTTTAGGTATCTTGAACCTCTAGAAAAACCTATATAAACTTTTGCCTTGGGAAGGATAACTTGTGATAGATTTTTATGTTCAGAATCTACTACTAAATAATTATGTTGATTTATTAATTCTATTATGGAAGTATTTATTTGATGATGTTGTTCTTTTGTTCCCGAATTTGGGTTACCTTTAAAATATACGATCTCATAATTATCCATAAAAACTCTTTGTTTATTTTTACTATAAATAAGTATAAATTTATAGGTGAGAACTATATCCAAACTATCTTAAATAGTTAAAACCTATTCTAGATATTCATTTACACTTTTTGCTATTTGCATCGCTGTTTTAGTACCCAGTTCACGCTCAATTATCTCATCATCTTTAAAATATATTAAAGTAGGTATCACCCTTACACTAAACTCTTTTGCTAAACCTTTTTCCTCTTCTATATCTATTTTATAAATAACGACATCTTGTGTTTTATTTACATCGTATTCTATTAGGTTTTCTGCTAAAGTTTTACATGTCCTACATGTTTTTGAGTAAAAATCTAGTATTACTTTTTTATTTAAAGTCTTTTCTTCAAAATTTTCTTGTGTTAATTTTTCAAAACTAAATAGTAGTGAAATAGATAAACAAGAGTAAACTATTAGTTTCATCATCCTATTTCCTTTTATATAAATCTATTTTTTACAGTATCACTAGGCCTCATACAAGACTCTTTTTTACCAAAAAAATTATATCTATTTTTTGATACAAGAGTATAGCAATAATCACGAATAGATAAAGGGATGATTTTAAATACACCAAATACATACCAATACCCTGATAAACTTTTGATGATTTCAAATACTGCATCACTTCGTAAAAAGATTTTTTCATCTTTTATTACTATAAGTGTATCAATATTACTACTATCAATATTGTACTTTTTCATAAGTTTCTGTGCACTTTGACTTTGAATAGGAGTAAATAAAAAGTTTGAGGTAGGATCTCTTTTGATGATGAAGTTTATTGAACTATTACAAAAGTTACAAACTCCATCAAAGATAATAATTGAGTATTTCAAATCTTTTATTTATCTTTCCATTTTGGATTAAAAGCTACTCTTTCCCCATCTTTTGTAGTATATTCTTCAAGAGAGTTTTCTTTTGATTGTACTACCATATATATCATAGTATCATCTGAAGAGTTGCTGATACCTCTTTTTCCATTTGGGGCAACTCTGATTACACTACCTTCTTCTATTTCAAAACAATCGTCATCTACTTGAAAAAATCCAAAACCTTTAACAATGATATATGTTTCTTCATTTTTATAATGTATATGAAAATAGGGTTGTTCTGATTTAGGAGGCAAAGAGTTAAAAGAGATTTCAGAACCTGTAGCTTTTGTAGCATCTTTTAAAAATACTTTACCTTCTATCTCTTGCTTATTTACTGGATGAATTAATGAGTAGTTCATCAGGTCGTTTAAATTACCTAGGTTTATTGCGTTGTAGTTGTCATTTTCTGATAGTTTTTGAATCTCTTTCATTATTATTCCTTTATCGTTGTAGTCTAGTATATTTTCTATAAAATAAACTTAGTGAGAAAATTATATTGTGATTATTTAAGTTTTATAGGAAGTAGGCTTAAAAAACTTAAAGCTTCAGGAAGAGAAAAACTTGCATCTTTTATATCATTTTCAGCTGGATTTATAAGATAGTTTTTTGATGTTTCGAAGTTGGCTTTTTTTAGATTATTTTTTAAAAAAACTGTATATTGTAAATCACATCTATCAAAAAGAGATTTTTCTAAATTACACTCTTCAAAACCACTATCTTTGATAATAGAATTTATAAACTTCATTTGTCTTAAGTCTATAAAATGAAAAGAGTTTTGGGAGATGTCACATGTATCAAATTTTACTTCAAATGGTTCTTGACAATGACTCCAACTAAGTCCTAAAAGTTTTGATTTTTCAAAAGTAACGTCATTAAAAATAGAACTCTTTAATGTACTTAAAGATAAATCGGAGTTAATAAAAGTACACTCTATAAACCGACAGTTATAAATAATACTACTTGAAAAATCACAATTTATAAAAGTACAGTTATCAAACTCAATAGAATCTAAATCTTTGACTTTATACTCTTTAAACTCTTCTTCCCAATAATCATTTGTTTTAAACATACAAATTTAACTCTCTTTTTTGATTGTATTTTATCATATTTTAGGTCTATAAATATCTCTTGGATAGTCTAGTATCTTAGGATTAACTTGCGTTAGTTCTTTTAAAGCATTTTTAGCAATCCATTGTGCAGATTTAGAAGGGTTTTCTAATATTTTATTCGCAGTTATAATAGCGTTTTTATTTAAATCTATATTTCTTTTCCCAATATTACGTAAAGCCCAATTAACCGCTTTTTTTACATAGACTCTATCATCTTCCACTTCTCTTTGTATGATCTCTAAAAATCTTTCAAATACTTTATTTGAAGCTTTTTTATTTGCAAATCCATACGATGCCATGATTGTAAAACTAGCTCGTTTTATAAACTCTTCATCTCTTGTAGACCATTCTTCAGTTTTGGCTAAAGCATATTTACTATGAGCAAAAAAGCCCATACAAAAAGAATCACAAATCTCCCAATTTTCAAAAGAAGCTACCCATTTTTCCATGAGTTTTTCAGTTATATCTTTTGGATTGTAAACTTTACTACATAATATTCTGGCTTCATATATATCTGTATCAAATAGATCAAGTGCGAGTTGATTATCTTGTCCGATCCCTTTTGCTAAGAGTTTTAAGTCTTTATGATAAATACCCAAAGAGTTATTTGAAATGATTCCAAATTTGTTTTCTTTAAATATAACTTTCTCTGGATTTGAAAGTTGATTTAGTTTATTTAGTATATCTTTTAGTGTCATTTTTATTTTTGTATAAGTATATAGACTAAGATATGATTGTCTCATATGTTTCTATAAGTTTATCAACTAAAAACTGTGGGGCATCAGAAGAGTATATCTCTTCTAAATAATTGATAATTAAATCTCTATCCTTACCTTCTGTTACTAATAAATATGTTAAATAACCATATGAGATACCTCTCTCAAAATTAAGAGTATCATGAGTTTCAAAGTACTTAAAAAATTCTTCTGTAAATTTGAGAATAAGCTCTTTTTTACTTTTTATTAATGTATCAAGTTCTTTAATAGTTTTGATATCAGAATAAATTAATTTAGATAGAGGTGTAGTTAAATTATCTTTTAAAAGTTTTTCATTTAAGATGTCTTTATTTATATCAGTAATGTATCTATCCATTTCCAATACTATAGGATTGTTAAGTGTATATTGATATAAACTATCTAGATTTAAATCTGTATTAAATAGTTCTTCTGTACTATTTTTTATTTTATCATTATAAGTAGATAGCTCTTCTTTTATCTCACAGAAGTTTTCATCAGCAGTTTCTAATAATCCTGCAATTCTAGAAAATTTACGTCTTATGTTCCCCGGAATTTCAGAACGATTTTTATATCCTATATCATGTTCGATTTCTGCCCAAGCATGCTGTAAAATACTTCTAATTTGTATCTCTATTTTTATATCTTTATATTTTTTATATTCTGGTAAACTTAAACGTGCCTCATTAACTGAACAAACTAAGTGGTAAGATAAATAGCCAAATTTATTTGACTCGAGAATATCTTTTTTATTTATTGAATTTAATTCATCAATAATAAATTCTCTTCTTATCATCTCTACTATCTCTTCAACATCATTTTCGAAATAGGAAATAATACGACAACCCACAATATCTGTAACTTCTTTTATATCGGTGTATTTATCTTCTTTAGAGATCAATTTATTTTCTAGACTATCTTTCATTTTAGTTCTACTTGAAATGTCATGATAGTTAAGATTATCTTCTAATAATTCTCTTAATAGTATTTCCATTTTACTTTTAAAATTATCATATATTTTAATATTTTTACTATATTCATTTAAAATTTCTTTGTTATTCATTAAGTGTATCTTCCAATGTCATTTGTTTGTAAGTTAAGTTAATATGTAAACATCTCAACAAGTATCTTTGAAATCTCTTGTGATTTGCTTTTATCTACTTTATCCAGTTTTTTTATAATTCTTGTCTTATCAACAGTTCTAATTTGATCGAGTAAAACCAATCCATCTTTATTGTCCAAATTTATTTTTGGTCTAAATATAAAATCAAAACCTTTACTAGTCATAGGTGCTACAATAACTGTTTTTAAAATATTCATTTCATTTGGAGATATTACGATACAAGGTCTTGTTTTTTGTATCTCAGAACCCACTGTTGGATTGAGCTTAACTAAAACGATATCATATCTATTTATAGTTTCTACCATTCATAATCTTCTAAATCACTATCATTTAAGAACTCATCTAGTAGTGCAACATCATCAACATTTATATTTTTTGTCAATACATCTTGAATATTATTTTCCCAATTTTCTCTTGTTTTATTATGAACCGGTTTTATTAATAGACCATTTTCTACAACTTCAAAATCTATTTGTACATTTTCTAGGTGTGCTTGAACAATAAGAGGTTTTGGTATTCGTACCCCTTGCGAATTTCCTATTTTTGTTAACATAGTCATTTGATACTCCTCATTAATAAATATATGTAATTATATTGTAATAACATTTATCTGTCAAATAGTTCTACATTTTTATGATAAATACCCAACGAATTATTTGAAATCATTCTAAATTTATTTTCTTTAAATACTATTTTATCTGGGTTCAAAATTTCATTTAATTTAGTCAGTATATTTTTTAATGTCATTTATTCTTTAATTTTTCTTTTTGATAATCATTTTGTTCCATATATGCAAGTAATTGATTTCCTTTTTTTGTAGTCGTAAAGCGTCTCCATTGTACTCCAGGTACTTTTTCATGTATCATAATATCATGAATTTGAAGTTTTGGACAAATATTAAAATATAAAAATGAATCAATATCTGGTGTATCAAATTTATTTGTGACACCTAATACAAAAGTATTTCTTTGTTGATAAAAAATATCTGATAATGTCAATGAAAATTCTTTTTTATTTGTCGCTATATCTGCAGGAACTTTAATTTCAATAGAATTTAATAACTTTAATAGCTTCTCATTCTTTTTATCTGATGAAACAGTAGTAGTTGAAGAATTAAGCTTATTTTCTGCATTCTTTAATTGTTCTAGTAAATTTTCATTGTCTTTTCTTAAATTTGCTATTTCATCAAGTAGTTGTTGAGAATTAGTAACTTCATCTGCAGATACCCATCCTTTTAAATTTTTATCTGCTGAATAATCTGATAAGCTTTCATAAACACATAATTTAATATCTTTAGAATCCTCGAAAAAAGATGAAATATTTGATAATACTTTGTCTCTAAACATGTTTAATTGTTTAGGGTTTTCTTTTTCCATAACAGTCGAACCATATTCTTTTACTCTCGATTCAAGAGTATCTTCATTTATTACAATTGCAAAAAGTGCTTTTTCTTGCTGGACTGCATAATCATATTCCAATTCTGTATAGCTTATTCCTGATGTTGGTTCTATACTGCCATATCGTCCTCCAAGTATTAACATATATACATCTGATTCATCAATCCATTTTCTTATAGTATCCATTTGAGATTGATTACCTGATGTAAATAATTCCATACCTGCTGGTATATGACCAGACTTCAAAATTGCTCCTACTGCTGACTGTCTATCTTCTATTAAGTCTTGATAAGTTGATGATACAAAAACTTGTAATTTACGTTTCATTTATATTTTCCTTTGAACGAATAAAGAGATTTTATATAGCTTACTCTAAATCTCCTGAAAAATAATTATAAACACTAATCTATAAACTACTTTTTGTTATAATAATCAAAATATAATAAATATATAGGATAATGATGTTTGATAAAAGTATAAAAGCATATGAAGAAGCAAAATGTGTGATTCCTGGTGGAGTTGATTCTCCAGTTAGAGCGTTTAGTGGAGTTCTAGGAACTCCTCCATTTATTCAAAAAGGTGAGGGTAGTTTCCTTGTAGATATCGATGGAAATAGATATTTAGACTTTGTACAAAGTTGGGGACCTCTTATTTTTGGACATTGTGATAAAGATATTGAAAATGTTGTTTTAGAAACTGTTAAAAATGGTCTTTCTTTTGGAGCACCTACAGAGCTTGAGACACAACTAGCAAATGAAATCATTGAGATGTATGCTAACTTAGACAAAGTAAGATTTGTAAGTTCTGGTACTGAAGCTGTTATGTCTGCTATTAGATTAGCTCGTGGTGTTACTGGAAAAGACGATATTCTTAAATTTGAAGGTTGTTATCATGGGCATAGTGATTCTTTATTAGTGTCTGCTGGAAGTGGTATGGCTACATTTGGAGCACCAAGTTCTCCAGGAGTACCTGCTGATTTAACAAAGCATACTTTACTAGCTGAGTTTAATAATATTGCGCAATTAGAAAAATGTTTTTCGAAGTCTTCAGATATCGCTTGTATTATTATCGAGCCAGTTGCAGGAAATATGGGACTAGTTCCTGCAAGTCCTGCGTTCTTAGCTAAATGTAGAGAACTTTGTGATGCTCATGGTGCTTTACTTATTTTTGATGAAGTTATGAGTGGATTTAGAGCCTCTTTAACAGGAGCTTCTGGAATCGTAGCTACTGTTCCTGATATCGTAACTTTTGGTAAAGTTATTGGTGCGGGTATGCCTGTTGGAGCTTTTGCTTCAAGAGCGGATATCATGTGTCAACTAAGCCCAGAAGGTAAAATATACCAAGCTGGAACACTAAGTGGAAATCCTGTTGCTATGGCAGCTGGATTAAAATCTTTACAAAAACTAAAAGCAGACCCTACTATCTATGATAGATTAAATGAGAAAGCTGTAAGACTTACAACTGGATTAAAAGAAGTTGCTACAAAAAATAATATTCCATTACAAATAGATACAAGAGGAAGTATGTTTGGATTTTTCTTTTGTGAAACTGCACCTACAAATATGAAAGAAGTAGGGCTTTGTGACTTTGATAGATTTGCAAAATTTCATAATGAGATGTTAAAAAAAGGTTTCTATTTTGCTTGTAGTCAATATGAAACAGGTTTCATTTGTGACACAATGACAAATGAAGATATCGATACAACTATTAAAGCTGCTGATGAAGTATTTTCAGAAATAAAGTAAATAGAAATAAAATTAA
>PJEL010004536.1_pt1 | contig 11411 bp, 10 predicted proteins | sample 1853271 | NCBI WGS metagenome assembly PJEL01 (sample SAMN08108733, study PRJNA415343) | Invertebrate metagenome, whole genome shotgun sequencing project. | host: Globobulimina | place: Sweden: Gullmar Fjord | collected 2015-08 | reverse complement strand
AAAGTGAATGTCAATTGTGTGGCTTTTGGCTTTATCGAAACCCGTCTCACAGAAGCCACTGACGAGAAAAAGACCATCGTTGTTGAAGGCAATGAAGTGGGCGTTGGCATTCCTAAAAAACTGGTAACTGGTATGCAGATGATGATCCCGATGGGACGTGCTGGAACCCCTGAAGAAGCCGCCGATGGTGTCTATCTGTTGTGTTCACCTGAATCTAATTATGTCAGCGGTCAGACTCTGATTGTTGGCGGCGGATTGTCAATTTAAGCCGAGGAAATATCGATGACCAATTATCAGACCCCCTGGATCGATGAAGAGCTCACGATCTTTAAAGATGCCGTCGGAAAATTCTTTGAAACCGAGTTCGCGCCTAATGAAGACCGTTGGCAGGAACAGGGTATGATTGACCGCAAAGCCTGGAACCAGGCCGGTGACATGGGTCTGCTTTGTGCATCGATTCCGCAAGAATATGGAGGGGCCGGAGGGGATTTTCGCCATGAAGCGATCATTCTCGACCGGCAATTTGGGACAACCGGTGTTTCGGGATTTGGCAATCATGTTCATAGCGGTATTGTCGCTCATTATATTCTGAACTGCGGGACGGAAGAGCAAAAGAAACGCTGGCTTCCGAAAATGGCGTCGGGTGAACTGGTTGCGGCAATCGCAATGACGGAGCCCGGCACTGGCTCAGATTTGCAGAATGTCAAAACCAACGCCAAACGCGACGGGGACCATTACATTCTAAATGGATCCAAGACCTTCATTTCCAACGGTCAGCAATGCGGCCTTGTTCTGGTGGTTGCCAAAACCGATACGAACGAAGGGGCGAAAGGTATTTCCCTCATTGGCGTTGAAGTGGACGACTGCGAAGGTTTTACCCGGGGACGTAATCTCAAGAAAATTGGTATGAAAAGCCAGGACACATCGGAATTGTCTTTCTCCGACGTACGGGTTCCGGCCGAAAATATTCTTGGCGGTGAAGAAGGTCGGGGCTTTTACCAGCTTATGGAACAATTGCCTCAGGAACGCCTTATCATTGGTGTTTGCGGCGTTGCTGTCATTGAAAAAGCAATTGAGGATACCGTTGCTTATGTGAAGGAACGCGAAGCCTTTGGTGCCTCCCTGATGAACCTTCAAAATACCCGTTTTGTTCTGGCCGAAGCAAAAACCAACGCACATATCGCAAGGGTCTTTATCGATAGCTGTGTTGAGCGTCATGTGCGCGGTGAACTGGATTCCACCGAAGCCTCCATGGTTAAATGGTGGGTTACTGAAATGCAGTGCAAAATTATCGATGAATGCCTTCAGTTATTTGGCGGTTACGGCTACATGCTCGAATACCCCATCGCCCAAATGTATACCGATGCGCGGGTGCAGAAAATCTACGGCGGCGCCAACGAAGTTATGAAAGAGCTGATTGCTCGCAGCCTATAATTATGACACCTCCCGTGGATCGAGAGATCAAGGCAGTCTGACCTAGAACCGCTTTGATCTCTCGAAAATGGGCCTAGAATTTCCCGACAAAAAACCGTTTCGAAAGCTCGGCACTGTTGTTTGGCAGGTCATGGGTACTCTCAAACCACACCAGTTCTTTCGACTTCGTAGGTATTTTGTCGAAGAGTGCGGTCATTTGCGGCGGTGTATAAAAGGTATCCTTGGTGGCCGCGGCCATCAGGATATTACGAGACCTTAAGCCCCTTAGAAAATGCGCAGGATCGGTAAAACTCATCCTTCCCTGTTTTGATCCGGGTAGAAAAGGCAAAGCCATGAGAAGGGTCCTGTCGATACGATCATCCACCGCCGTTGCAATCCACCCGACATAAGCGCCTAAAGAAAACCCGGCGACCCCCAGCCTTGACGCATCAACATCTTTTCGTGTTTCCAGGTAATCGATAGCCCGCCTGACATCCAGCGCAGTTTCCGCAACCATCTTTCGTGCCGCTTCAAAATACTGGAATTTCAGATAATCAAAAGGGGATGCAAAATCCTTCTTTTCAATACGCGGACCATGATTACGGGCATCCAGCGCCAAAACGGCAATACCATTTTCGATCAGAACCTGCCGATGATGGGAGGGAAAGGAATATTGCCCCTGATCCCGCCACCATTGGGCTTTTGATTGGGTCAGACCGTGCAATAACAAGACAACTGGCGGGTTCTGTATGTCTTTAGGCCGCGCAAACGTCGCTGTCACCCACTCCCGGTCAAATCCACGAAATTTGATCTGTTCCCGAATAACCGTGCCCGTATCCTCAGATCCAAGCACAATATCTTCAAGCGGCATTTTGTCTGGCGTATAATAGGATCGAACCAGTTCAAATTGGGTGTCATCGTCAATCACCACAGATTTACCGGCACTCTCAGCCTGTACAGGCGCCGTCATCAGCATCAAGCCGGAGAGGATCGGCAGCAGCACTTTAATCGTCATTTCATTCTCCTCGAATTTCTGGATCATTTCATCCTATAAAATGACCCTCCCGGGATATGACGATCAAAGCCCCGCTTTTGTGACGTTTTAAATTCTCAGCGTTCTGCCAGTAATCGGTCCGGCCAGACAACGCCGGTAGGCTTTGACAAGGCTTTCCATGGATGTCGCTTCAAAACCATCGAAGAAATCTCCGTAATTCTCAACGGAATCTTCAACAACCGACGGGCTGACCACATTCACACGCACCCTGCCCAAGAGTTCGGCCGATACGGCCATAACAAATGCGTGCAATGCCCCGTTTGCCGCCGCCGCGCAGGCACTGCCGATTAACGGCTCATCAGCCAGAATACCGCTGGTAAAAGTCACCGACCCACCCTGATTAAGATGAGGAAGGGCCGCTTTCAACAAATTGGCCTGATACTGGAATTTATTTGTGATCCCACCTGCAAATTCCTCTATGGAGACGTCTTCAAACGGATCAAAGGGCACATGACCAATGCAGGAAATAAGCCCATCAAACGGCCCAACACTTGCCATAGCCTCATCCAGATTGCCAAGATCTGCGGCGTCTATTTTCAAGTCCGCACCAGACCGACCAGCACGGATTACCTGATAATCCTTATCTAACCCTTTCGCGACAGCACTTCCCAAAACACCAGACGCACCAACAACAATAACCTTTTTCATAATCCGTTCCTCTTTCAATATCTGATTAAATGTTTCTGAAATAACTATAATCTTTTGATAAATGGATGATTAGCGGCTATTTTTGCCTTGTCTGTTACTGGCGGGAAACAATATGCTGGACGAACTGGAAGAAATGATCTGTTTTGCCGCCGTCTGTGAGGCCGGTTCCATGACCGCCGCCGCCAAAGCCCTCCACCGGTCCAAAGCCCATATCAGCCGCAAAGTGACGGATCTGGAAGTTCGGATCAAAACCAGGCTGCTGCACCGAACTACACGCAAAATCTCGATCACCGATGCGGGACTTCAGCTAAGAGACGAAGCTTTACAGCTGTACCGAAACAGTCAGCGCCTCAATCACCGGGCTGCGTCACTGGATACAAGTCTTTCCGGGAAATTCGTGATCACAGCGCCGGTCTCTATTGCAACGTATCTTTTAGCGCCCCAAATGCCCGCCTTGCAGGAAAGCTTTCCGGATGTGGAGTTTGAGCTTAAGCCCACTAACGAAAATCTTGCGCTTATCAAGGAAGGCGTTGACCTCGCGATCCGCACCGGGTCCGTGCAGGATGACAGTCTGATTGCACATCAAATCGGTATGGGCCGGGATATCCTGTTTCAATCGATCAAATCTCACCCGCCGGTTATAGAGATGAGTGACTTGTTGCAACGGCGATTGCTGATCAACCCTTACTCGCTGACAGAAAATACACTGCGTCTTTATAAAGGGGAGGAAAGTCTGGAATTGCAGCCAGCCCACATCACCAAAGCTGGAGAATATCCGTTATTGGTTGAGCTTGTGAAAGAAGGTAACGATATCGGGCTTGCCCCTGATTACTGCATTCAGAAGCTTGTTGATGAGGGGCTTATTGAGCCGCTTCTACCCGATTGGCGCGGCCGGGAATGGCCGATCCTCATCACCTACCCGTATTTATCACCGCTTCCGCTCAAGCTTTCAAAAATCTCTGCTTTCTTGCGTCAACGGTTTGCGGGGCTTCTATCAAGTGGCAGCGCTCGTAGCTTTTCATAAAGGAAATCCATGACCCGGCGGATACGGATATTGGTTTTAAGTTCCTGATGAGAGGCCAGCCACATGGGGAGGATGGGTAGTTTTAACTGCGGCAGGACCCGCATCAATGACGGGGTGAAGCTCGCAATATAAGTACCGCCAAAGCCAATCCCAGCGCCCGCTTTCACCAATTCCCAATTGGCAACCTGATCATCAGTTCGAAAAGCAAAAGCGTTCCGATCCGCCGTAAATCCCATTTGGGTCATTTGTTTGAGAATGAAATCATTGCGGTCATACCCAATCAATCTGTGCTTAAAAAGATCTTCCTTCTCCCGTGGCAGGCCGAATTTCGCGATATAATCCCGATCCGCGTAGGTTCCCATTTTCACATCCCCGACCTTTCGGGCAATAAGATCGTTTTGGGTGGGCTGGACCATACGAACCGCAATATCCGCATCGCGCGATAGCAGATTTTCCACTTGATTGCTGGAGACAAGCTCGATGTCAATTTTCGGCTCCTGATCCCGTAAATCGCGCAAAATGGGGGGTAACAGATAGGTTGCGACCACCTCACTTGCGGTAATCCGGACGGTCCCGCGCACCTTGGTTTCCCGGCCTGCAGCCTTTAAAATAAACCGCTCCGCATCCTTCTCCATCTGCCGGGCATCTTCCATCAAGGTAAGGCCCGCCTCGGTCAGTGTCATGCCGTTGCGACTGCGGACAAACAGGGTGAGGCCCATGTTTTTTTCAAGATCATTGATATGCCGCCCAAGGGTCGGCTGGCTAAGATTAAGGATCTCCCCCGCATGGATAAGAGTGCCCGTTTCAGCGACAACAAGAAATGATCGTATGAGGTTCCAGTCCATTTTTACCATTCATTTTTGAATATTAAATATCAATATTCTATCATTTATCATTCGTAAAGTTAAGTTAAAATGGGAAAAATCAGTACAATCTCAGTACAATTTCAATACAATCAGTACAATGGGTGATAAACATGAAAACAATTGCAGTTCTTGGCGCCAATGGCCGCCTCTCCCACGCCGCAGCCTGCGCATTTTACGAGATCGGATACACCGTTATTGCCATCACCCGAAATGGATTTGCCGATAACCTGCCCGCCGGAATTTTGCATCGCGCTGCCGACGCGCTTGATGCCGATGCGCTCACCGAGGCGACCCGAGGTGCCGATTTCATTTTCAACGGCCTCAACCCGATTTACACAAAATGGGCGGAGACAGCCCTGCCCATGGCAAAGAATGTCATCGCCGCCGCAAAGGCCCATGACGCCATCCATCTTTTCCCCGGTAATGTTTATAATTACGGCAAGGAAATCGGTCTTTCCATGAAAGCGCAGGATAAAGGTAATCCATCGGTCAAAAAAGGCGCGATCCGTATTGAAATGGAAGCCCTGTTTGAACAAGCCGCAGCAGATCAGGGCGTTAAAACCCGCATCCTTCGAGCGGGTGATTTCTTTGGGGGGCCAGTCGAGGGCGCGTGGTTTGATCTGGTGATCGCATCAAAAATCAAGAAGGGTGTTTTCACCTATCCCGGCCCCATGAACCTGCCCCATGCCTGGGCGTATTTGCCTGACCTTGCCAAAGCCTTTGTGAAAATCGCAGAAAAGTCAGAGGAAATGACAACGTTCGAAAAGTTCAATTTCGAAGGCCATACAATAACCGGTGAGGAATTGCAGGAAGGCTTGGAAAACGCACTGGGGCACCCGGTAAAACGCGCCGGTTTTCCGTGGCCCGTGCTAAAAGTCGGCGGTATTTTTCATGGCATGTGGCGGGAGATTGCCGAGATGTCCTACCTGTGGTTCACCGCCCATTCATTGGATAGCAGCAAGCTTGAACAAATAGCGGGCGACATATCCCATACGCCACTGAACGACGCACTCGCCCAAGCGCTCAAAGATCTCAACCTGCAGGAGAACAAACGAAAGAGCGCATAAAGTATCCGGTGTTCCGAGACCTCCAGTTTGTTTGATGTCCATCGATTTGCTTGAAATCGGCTCGAAAATCAGGAATGATGCGCATCTCATAACGGGTCACCCGATGACCTGAACAAGACACACAGCTGGAGGAACACACCATGCGCGCCCAATTGATGAAGAGGCTGTCTTTGGCAGCGATTGCAGGCTCCCTTGTTTTGGGCGGAGCCGCCCAGGCAGAGACCCGCGTGACCTATAAATCCGCGAAAAGCACATCATCCTATTACCAAATGGCCGTGCAAATCGCCGAGGCCATGAAGTCAGGATCAAACGGCAATATCATCGTCACGGTCGAAGAAAGTCAGGGGTCGGTCCAGAATGTTATGGAAGCCACGATCCGCCCCGGCAATTATGTGTTCACCACACCGCCGGTTCTGGTCAAGCTTGCAAATGCCGGTAAAGCCATGTTCAAGGACAAGCAGAACCCCAAATTTGCCGATATCCGCGCCCTGTTCCCGATCCCGTCTCTGACCATGCATTTCGTTGTCAGAAACGATAGCGGCATCAACAGCTTTGCTGATTTGAACGGTAAAACCATCCTGATCGGCAAAGGGTCTTTTGGCGCACGCGAAGGGGCAAAATACCTCAAACTGTTTGGCCTCGAAGGTAAGGTAACATTGGCGGATGTGGAGCTTTCCAACGCGGTTCCAGCGCTTAAAAACAAGCAGATCGACGGCTTTGTGACCGCCGGTTCCTACCCTGCGCCAAACGTGATTGAGGCCGCTGCCGGTACCGGCGTTAAGGTCCTGTCCTTATCGGATGAGCAGATCAAGAAAACCAAACGCACCAAACTGATGATCCCCGCCGGAACCTATGCCGGTGTGGACAAGCAAACCAACACCACATCGCTGCCGGTTGTTGCCTACACCACCACAAATATGGACGACGCAACGGCCTACGCGCTCACCAAAACATATTGGCAGCAGAAAGCCAAAATGGGCGGCAATAATGCATGGTGGAACGGCGTTTCCGGTAAAATGCTGGTCAATATCACCGGCAAAATCCACCCCGGTGCGATCAAATATTACAAGGAAGCCGGGATCGAAATCCCCGCGTCCGCAATGTAATCGCACCATTAAGTATCACCGTGTGATTGGAGTTTAAATCATGTCAGTACCGAGCCGTTACCTCTGGGCATTGCTCGGTGCTGCCTCGATTGCTTTTCATCTGGGCCTGATCTTCTCCGGCCTCGTGCCCAATCTTCTCTCCCGACCGCTGCATATGGCACTGGCGCTGCCGTGGATTTTCCTGTTCAGCGCCACCAGCCCGTGGCAGCGAATTTCCGGCCTGATCCTGACCCTCATCGGGCTTGCCGCCACCCTTTATGTGGCGATTAATGAGAGCAGCCTTTCCGATCAATACGGGTTTCTGACCAGTGATTTGCAGACGGCAGTCGGGTTTGCGCTGATCCTCATCACGCTTGAAATGGCGCGGCGCGCCGTTGGCTGGCCGTTGCCGCTGGTGGCAAGTCTTGCCCTTCTCTACGGATTTTTCGGCCAACATATCCCCGGCGAATTTGGCCATCCCGGTATTCCGCTACAAAGCTTTTTGGGCAACATGACCATTGCCGAAGGCGGATTGTGGGGCAAGCTTACCGGGGTTTCGGTCTCCATCGTCTCGGTCTTTGTGATCATGGGCGCGGTGCTGAATTCCGGGGAGGCTGGGCAAGGTTTTATGAACCTCGCGACCGCCGCCGCCGGGCGTTTGAAAGGCGGCGCGGCCAAAGTCTCCACCTTGTCTTCCGCGCTGTTTGGATCGATCTCCGGTTCCGCATCGGCCAATGTCGCCTCCACCGGGGCAATCACCCTCCCCGCCATGACCCGACTTGGATATCCCAAGGCTTTCGCGGGCGCGGTGGAGGCGGTGGCCTCCTCCGGCGGTCAGATCATGCCGCCGCTCATGGGGGCTGGGGCCTTTGTGATGGTGGAGCTGACCGGCATTCCCTATACCGGGATCATGGGGGCGGCATTGCTGCCCGCAATCCTGTATTTTGTGACCGTCTGGGTGGGGATTAATGCCTTTGCAAAGCGCCACGATTTAAAAGGCCTGCCCAGCGATCAGCAACCGGAACGCAAAACCGTGGCAATCACATCGGCCTTCTTCGCCATTCCGTTTCTGGTGCTTTTGGAGCGTATGTTTATCGGCGGTATGACCCCGCAATATGCCGCCTGCACCGCCATTTTGGTGGCCTTTGGCCTCTTGTTTCTGGACGGGAAACTGAGCTTCGATTTAAAACGCACGATTCAAAGGCTTGAGCAGACCTGCCTTAATACCGGCAAGCAGGTTTCCATGATTGCCGCGATTATCCTTTGTGCATCGATCATTATCGGGGTGCTGGGCGCGACCGGCCTTGGGGTTAAAATCACCTCCCTGATCCTGTCGGGATCAAACGAGATGCTGTGGCCCGCGCTCCTGCTGACCGCCGGGGCGTGTTTGATATTGGGCATGGAAGTCCCGACCACCGCGGCCTATGTGATCTGCATTTCGGTGGCGGGTCCCGCCTTGCAACAACTGGGCCTCGCCCCGTTGCAAGCGCATTTATTCGTCTTCTGGTTTGCCCTTCTCTCCACCATAACACCCCCCGTCTGCGGTGCTGTGTTTATCGCCGCCGGAATGGTGGGGGAGAATTGGCTGAAAGTCTCCTTGTATGCCATGGCGCTCGGCCTCGGCCTCTATATCATCCCCCTCGCCCTCATCGCAAATCCGGGCCTGATTGATCTGGTTGATAATCCGGTAACGGCGCTGCTGGTTTTTGTGAAAATCGCGATTTCGCTCGCGGCCATTTCCTATGGAGTGATCTCCCCGCTTCATCCGGTTGTGAGAGTGGCTTTGACGGTTGGTGGTTTGGCCGGGATCTTTTTGGTTTCGATTTAGGGTATTTAAGAACAACCGCTTAGTGCCAAGAGCGGACATATAGGGCATGGCAACGAACGTCTATCATGGGCGGAAAGCGGACTTTGGTCTGTTCAAACTTGCTGGCGGTAAAATTAGCCAAAGCAGACATCTGCATTCCGAAATAGAATTTCCTGACTTTAACTTCCGCTTTCCGCACAGTTACGGACGTAATTTCGCCGATCTTAAAAGGTCTGAAAGGTGCCAGTAACGGACGTTAATATATCTTGCCGAGGTTACTTATGACATGGAGGAGCTTGTGGCCGTCGACAGGATGAAGGGAACGTGGGATAATGGATAGTCTCACAAGTAACGTCAACTGACACAATCTTCGCATTCACCATGTCCGAAATCCCGCATAGTTCGTGATATTGCTACAGAGGTTTTTTGAGTTTATTTTGCCTTGGCTTCTTTTTCTGCAGCCAATCTCAACGCTCTCAACCTATCGGTTTTTCCCAGTGCTTTTTCTGCGCGTGCTTCTTTTTCCTTAATGAGTTTCTTATCCGCGTTTTTAGTTGGATTACGATCTTCAAAATCGCTGTTATCACCGCGCTCCATAGACGCAAACATTTTGTCATCTGCATTGTTTGGTCGTGTTGATCCTGATCCCATTGCGCTACTTTCTCTGCAATATGTTGTTTGCTATTTCCAAGAGCATTTTCTACCTTACTTGTAAACCAAACTTTAGAATATTCAATGGGTGAACCAAAACCTCTCTTAGCTCAAACTAATGCCAAGCCTATTTCATATGACGATAACCCGATTGAACTTCCGCTTAGGGTCAATATCGTCCCTACAGTTCGAGTGGCAGTGTCCGTTGCACGGCATAGCGGTTATGTCTGCTTTCGGGAATGTGCATGCTGATGGCTGTTGGTCGGTGAAGGTCAGCTATGGGCCGTTCTAGGCAGAGATTATATCGGGACCAAACGTCCGCTTTGTCTCGATAGTAGACAGTCATTGAACCAATCGCAACCTGCAATAGAGTTATTATTCTACTGTTAGTATTTGGAAAAAAGACGCTTGCGGTCATTTTCGATGGGGTGATCTCGCCGCTTCATCCGGCCCTTCGGACGCTGTTGACAGTTAGTGGTTTGGCCTGGATATTTCTGGGCTCGATTTAGGGTATTTACAAACGACCTTTTGGTGCCAGAAGTGGAAATTACGTTTCGGGAAGACCCAAGTCCATCAACGCTTGTATTCCACCAAAACTTTCAACCCGGGCCACCCCATACTGACCTATTTGCTGGCGTTGTTTTGCAAGGGTGAATGTGGGGTTCGTTGCCATCGCCGCCGTAAAGGTGCGTTGTGCCTCTTCCTGTCTATCCAGTAACGTCGGCACCACCGCCAAATAGAAAAAAGAAAATAAGTGGTCACTGGCTGCCTGCAGGAATCCCGATAATATTCCGTCGCTTTTTCCAGATCTCCTTCGATGGCATACATCATGCCGAGCGTATTCAAGACACTCCACATGTTAATATCTTTGGGGCTCAGGCGAATGTCCGGTTCAGCAGACGGTGTCGTAGCAATGCATCTATATGTCAGATGTCAGTTAAGGGCCGTATCAGAACGCTTCTGCTGTTAAATCCTCAGCAAGCATCAGGGCATTATCATCTGGATCATAGAATGTCGCCGTTTTGACCATACCCTCGATCACATCGGTTGGGCCATCAAATCGTACACCAATCTCTTCCATCGTCGCCCTTGCGGCGTCAATGTCCGATATTCCGAACACGGGAACACAATTACCAGGAGCCGGTTTTGTGTGCTCACCGAGACCAATCGTCACGCCTTGTGTATTGGTTTGAATCTCTGACCAGCCGGCTTCATCCGCGTGATAAATCGTTTCAAAACCAAGCATTCCCTTATACCAGTCCGCGCTTTCGTGGCGATCTTTGACAGACAGGGCGATGGTTATTGTATTCTTCAGCTTTACGAGCGACATGGGCTTCTCTTTTAATTATAAATATAGTAACTATACTTTATGCACATAAATATGTTTGTCAACATCACTTCAAGAGCCTGGTCTCTGCCCATCCTGGCGCAACTCCATTTAGGCATACCGGGGCGGCAAGCTGCATTGCTGAGCGCAACCGGCGCAAGTAGAACGGCCTTTAACCAAAGTATGGGGCATCTCATCAGGATTGGTTTGCTAGAGCGCAATCCCGGATACGGTCACCCTTTGCGCCCGGAATTCAGGCTCACGCCTGTTGGCCAAACTGCCGCAGAAATGGCGAGTAGAATTCTGGACATATCGGAAGAAGAAGAGCAGGACATGCTTCGCAGGTCCTGGACTTTACCGGTATTGGCAACTTTGCAAAAACCCCGTCAATTTAATGAAATCAAGCGCAGTTTGTTGACGGTTTCGGATCGGGCTTTGTCGCAATCGTTGCGGCGCATGGAAGACCGGA